>Ga0310697_10003765_pt1 | contig 15204 bp, 13 predicted proteins | sample 172DNAGHGlowgp2_FD_203883 | JGI IMG/M metagenome (GOLD analysis project Ga0310697, IMG submission 203883) | Sheep rumen microbial communities from Palmerston North, Manawatu-Wanganui, New Zealand - 1728 DNA GHGlow gp2 (v2) (version 2) | ecosystem: Host-associated > Mammals > Digestive system >... | reverse complement strand
GAAACGCACCGCTTTGTGCTCTCAGCCAAGGAACGGACGCAGGCCAATGTCATTCATGTGCTCATCTATTCCACCATCTTTAGTGTTCTCCTGATTCTGTTGATTGCACACATCGCCTTGAACAATCGCAGGGAGAAGCTTCGTCTGCAACTGCAGCTACAGCAGATTCGCGAAGAGCACGACGAGCGCCCACAACCCATTCGCAATGCTATCGAGCGGATAGAGAACGAGTATTTCAGTTCCCAAGACTACCAGACACTACAGCGTCGCATCGCCACGGGGCTGAGGCTGAAAGAGGATGACTGGAGCAGCATTGAGGAACAGATGAAGAAAGTCTATCCCGGCTTCACCAGTCAGCTGCGCATGCTCTATCCGATGTCGGAACTGGAATACCAAACATCGCTGCTCATCAAGCTGCGCATCGCACCCACGGACATCGCTGCTGTGCTCTCTCGCGACGTAAGCACCATCAGCACCGTCCGCAGCCGACTTTACAAGAAAGTATTCGGGCGGAAAGGCGGCACGAAGGACTGGGATGATTTCATCCTCTCCATCGGGGCGTAAAGAGTTTGCAGGGAGTTTGCCTGTCAATTGCAAAGCGGATGCAAACAGAAATCCTTGCCTGCATCGTGAATAGCCCGTACTTTTGCAGCGACAAATCACTTGATGTCTAACCCATTAAAACTTTAAACGTATGAAAAAGAAAATGATTATGACCATGGCTGCCTTGCTCATGACAACAGCCATGGGGTTCGCTCAGAACGCGAAAGTCGATGACAAGGAGATTGTCGGCGTTTGGCTGATGGAGTCCATGCAGTGGGAGGGCGAGAAGAAGACCGTTTGTGGCAAAGAGTCGGGCTATACCCAATTCAAGTTCTATGGCGCGGATGGCGAGTACGCCTGCGCCGAGATTGCACTCACGAAGGAAGGCAAGTGTGTCGTGTTGCCTCACGAGTACGGTACCTATTCCCTTAAAGATGGTTGGTACTCCGAGATGGGCCGCCCAGCCATCAAGGATGCCATCACCTGGATTGACAAGACCACGACCAAAGGCACATGGATGAAGCGTCACGACATTTGGAAGAAGACCCAACTGCCCGAAAAACTTGTGACGTACATCGTGAACTGCTGCAAGACAAAGAACGCTCCCGAGGACATCCAGCAGATGATCAAGCAGAACATGTTCAAGTAGGTCCTATTGAAAATTGGTTTCTATAAAGCAGATAGATTTAGTTGATAAACAGAAGACCTATAGGCACCTCTCCCCGCCGCGTCGTGAGACGTAGCGGGGAGATTTGAAATACACTTTTATTATTTGTTAGGCATTGTGGGAATGAGGCGCGTGATTACTCTGGTTTATTGGTCAGTATGCTAATGGTCTCATCGAACTCAGCTAAGATTTCCTTAAGCCGAGGATTGGATTTACATTATTCCTTTATACCCGCACGAAACCTCCAATATTTTCATCTCCGCAATCCTTTTTTTGCGCTGTTCTTTTCACTTTTTCCTCTACCCCCTCCCCCATAAATTAAATATTTCTTAACAAAAAATCATCGCACAGCGCACGGAGGGATTACTCGATAAATGGCAAGTCGCCCAAATTATTCCGTTTGGGCTGCTTGGCTGGTTGGCTCTTGTCTTGTGTCCCAAAAACCTACGATGTGTATTATATCGTCGTCAACTCGATAGACCAACTTACTCAAGCCGTTGATAATGACACTTCGATAGGTCTCTGACCGATCTGCATACAGCGGGTCAATGGGGCCGATGTTAGGATGACGTAGTATCATCTTGACTACATCGTCAACCTCTTGCCTAAATCTTTTCACGCGTTTGATGCCGAACCATTTGTGTATGTACGCAGCAACTTTGTGTCTGCCTGCTTTTGCCTCAGAATGCCATATCGTCTTCATACAGCTTCGGCCAATTCCAGTTCTTCCTGTTCCATGCGCGCGATTTCCTCATCCCACTCGCGCATTACTTCCTCATGAGGAGTCCCTATGCCTGCGGCAATCTCGGCCTCGGCCTCATCAAGCATAGCATTGATTTCCTCTTTAGTATAGTGTTTCAGAGGGAAATCATCATCGCCTTTGTTGGCGTGTTCTATAAGATGTTCGCCCACCCAGCGCATATTGTCGGGCGTGAGTGTGCCGTACAGATATTCAAGCAGACTTGATAGTGTCGCGGTGCTCATATTGCATTCGTTTTACAGTTTTCTGCCGCAAAGATACACATTATTCCCTTACGCCCACGCGATAAGCCCTCGAAATGCGACAATCTCGAAAAATTAAATATTTCTTAACAAAAAAACATCGCACAGCGCACGAATAATTCGCGAAGGGTTCTCTTCCATCGCAGACATTATTGTGCCCCGTTGCTGGATTTATAGTAGAGTGCAGAGGCTTTTGTCGAGACGCATAGATGAATCTATCATGATGGATTCATTGAGCCATCGTGATGGATTGATTGTGCCATCATGATGGATTCATCAACAGATTGTGTGGTTTTGGGCAAAAGATTTGGTCGTTTCTAACAAAAGGTGTACATTTGCAGCAAAAATAGATACTTTTTTTATGGCTATCAGATTTACGATTGCAAAGCGTGGGTTGCTGCCCATCGAGAAGACAGAGAACAGAACGACAGGGATACAGGAGGCTCAGAAGGACGGAAGCGTGACTCTGGCAGATGCCGCCAGCCAGCACATGACGGACGAGCAGTGGCTGCGCAGCCTGCGGCCACGCCTGGAGCACCGCCCCACGGTGGATGCGGTAGAGTATCAGGACAGCAGCTCGCGCCTGCCCTCGTTGATGCCTAAAGGGGAGCTGATAGCTGCGCTGGACACGCTGCAGCGCGTGATGCTGCACGAAATGGAGAAGGGCAATGCCGTCCTGCTGCCCGGCATAGGCACCTTCCGTCTCTCGCTGAAGGGCGGCATTGAAGTCAAGGAGAACAGCGACAAGAGCGGGGCTTACTACCACGGGCGCGATGTCCACGTAGATGACATACTGTTCACTCCCGACCGCGAGCTGCTGCAGCAGGTACGCCGTTTCCCTGTGGATCAGTCGCCATACGGTCAGGTCTTCCACATGGACGACGCCAAGATTGACACCACTCTCACGGAGCTCTTTGCCACGCACGACACCGTCACCCACAAGGATGTCGCCTTCGCCTTTGAGCTCACCCTGACGCACAAGCGCATCACCACCCTCCTCCGTCGCCTTGTCTGCGAAGGAAGTCTCGTTGCCTTAGGCAGCGGTGCCCAAACACGCTACCGTCCCACCCCCGGTCACTTCGGGAGATAAGGGCGTGCGATGTGCGGACTGTTTTTGTTAAGAAATATTTAATTTAAAGGGAGAAGGAGGTGTGTTTGGGGAAGTTTATGTAGTTTTGTGCGCAGAAAGGAAGAATAGTGATGATTGAAGAATGATGATTGATGATTAACAAATAACGAACGATGAATGAAAAGCAGAATATAGGGTCGTTGTTCGACCGCATAGCAAAGAAGTATGACTTCGTGAACCACCTGTTGTCGCTCAATATCGACAAATGGTGGCGCCGTAAGGCGGTGAAGGGTATTGGCACGAAGGGGAGCGCGAAGCTGCAGTGCCTGGACGTGGCCATCGGCACCGCGGACCTGGCGATAGCGCTGGCGCGCCGGTTGGAGAAGTGTGGCACGGCGTTCCACATCACAGGCATCGACCTCTCGGCAGAGATGATGCGCATTGGTGAGGAGAAGGTGCGGCGGCAGGACCTGCAACAGCGCATCACCTTCATGCAGGCCAGCGCGCTGGAGATGCCGTTTGACGACAACAGCTTCGATGTGGTCACCTGTTCCTACGGGGTGCGTAATTTCTCGGACCTGCACAAGGGCCTTTCAGAGATGCAGCGAGTGCTGCGACCGGGCGGCGAGCTGATGATCCTGGAGTTCTCCTATCCCGAGAATAAGGTGATGGCATGGGCTTATGACCTGTACTTCTCGCATGTCATGCCGCGTGTGGGGCGGTTGCTGAGCAAGGATAAGACTGCTTTTAACTACTTCAACCGCAGCGTGAAGAACTTCGTGTGGGGCAAGGAGATGTGTGAGCGCCTCGCGGCGGCGGGCTTCAGCGGCATCACCCATCAGACGCTCACCTTCGGCATCACCACGATTTATAGGGCTACAAAAGAGATTCCTCAATGATACGACAGTGTTTCATCATCTTCGGGTGTCTGGCCCTCGGCGAGCTGGTCGTGTGGCTGACGGGTATTCCCATTCCCAGCAGTATCATCGGGATGCTGTTGCTGGCGGCGTTGCTGCAGATGAAGGCCATCAAGGTGGAGTGGGTGAAGGGCATGTCGGACTTCCTCATCTCCAATATGGGCTTCTTCTTCGTGCCGCCCGGCGTGGCGCTGATGCTATATCTGGATGTCATCAAGGCGGAGTTCGTGCCGATTGTCGTGGCTACGGTGGTCAGCACGGTGCTGGTGCTCATCGTGACAGGGTGGACGCATCAGGGGTTTAAAAGATTGAAAGATTGAAAGATTGAAGGATTGAAAGATTGAAAGATTGAAAAATTGAAAGATTGAGGAAATGGAGTTATTGCAGAATCATATCATCTTGTTGGCGCTGACCTTCGGCATCTTCTACGCTGCGCGGCAGCTGCAGAAATGGACGGGGTGGATTGTGCTGAATCCCATCCTCGTGACCATCGTGGTGCTGATCGGCTTGCTGAAGCTGACGGGCATCAGCTATGAGACGTATTCCGAGGCGGGCGGCTATATCGAGTTCTGGCTGAAACCGGCCATCGTGGCACTCGGTGTGCCGCTGTACCAGCATCTCGGCCAGATTCGCCGTCAGTTCCTGCCCATCTTCCTCTCGCAGCTGGCTGGCTGTATCGTAGGGCTGGTGAGTGTCGTGGGCATCGCACAGCTGACAGGGGCCTCGCGCGAGACCATCATCTCGCTGGCTCCAAAGTCCGTGACCACACCTATCGCCATGGAGGTGTGTCAGGCGATGGGCGGTATCCCGTCGCTCACGGCGGCCATCGTGGTCACCGTGGGGCTCTTCGGCGCCGTCTTCGGCTTCAAGGTCCTGGAGGTGTGGCACATCAAGAATCCGTACTCCCAGGGCCTGAGCATCGGTACCGCCTCTCATGCTGTCGGCACATCGCGAGCGATGGAGAAAGGAGAGACCTACGGCACCTATGCCTCGCTGGGGCTTATCCTGAACGGCTTGCTTACAGCCCTACTGGCACCCTTTGTATTGCAAATAATGCATATACTATAAATCGATGAAACCCAGATGGTAATGAAAATACGCTCTATTTATGCTTTAATAGTTGCATCGCTGCTGGCGATGCTGCCCGATAGCGTGCAGCCCTCGCAGCAGCTGCGACAGGAACGATGGGACGACTGGCGCTTCACCTATGACCACGTGATGCTCATCTATGGCAAGGCTGTTGACGAGAACGGCAAACCGTTCTACATGGTGAAGAACTCGTGGGGCAAGTACGGACAGTACGACGGCATCTGGTATATGTCACGCGACTTCATGGCGCAGAACACCATCTATCTGTTCCTTAATAGGCATGGGATAGCTAGTAAATTGAGAATTGAAAATTGAAAATGGACAATTGAAACATGAATAGATTATGAAACAAATTTTATTAACCCTTTTCTTCGGGCTTGCCAGCGTCATTGGCAGCGCGCAGGTGGTTCAAGATGATCCGTTGAAAGGTAAACAGATAGGTGTCATCGGCGACAGCTATGTGCGTAATCACCGCGAGCCGATAGAGAATACATGGCACTATAAGTTTGCGCAGAAACATCAGATGCGTTACTTCAACTACGGGCGCAATGGCAACTGCATCGCACTCGACCTGAAGCAGTGGGGGACGGGCATGTACAAGCGTTATGCGGAGATGAAGGATTCGCTGGACTATGTGGTGGTCATCGCGGGACACAACGATGGGCGCACAGGAAGAATCGATTCTATTGGCGTGGATGCCTTCAAGGAGCGCCTCGGCATCCTCTGCACGGGTCTCATTGCGAAATACCCTCGTGCCAAGATATTCTTCTTTACTCCTTGGACTTGTGAGAACTTCACAGGTAGCCTGCGCCAGCAAGTCGTGGACGCGATGCTTGAGGTGTGCGGTTCTTATGGTATTCCTGTGTTTGATGCCGCCAGAAACAGCAATATCTTTGCTGCTGATGAGCAGTTCCGCAAGATATTCTTTCAGGGAGGGAAAGGCACAGACAATGCTCACTTGAATGCCGACGGCCACGACCGTTTCCTGCCCGTGGCCGAACATTTCATCCTGCAGTATGAGTGACTGCAAGGAGCGTGGAAAGATAAGGGCGTAGTGCTTCGGTGCTGCGCCCTTTGCGTTGGGCGTAGTCGAGGAACTGGTCGTCGCCAATGTGGCCGATACTGAAGTAGCGAGCTTGGGGATGGCTGATCATCAGGCCGCTCACGCTGGCGTGGGGTTGCATTGCGCCGTGTTCGGTGAGTCGGATGCCGATGGAGGAGAAATCGATGAGGCGGTCGAGGTCGAAGTTGAGGCTTTGGTCGGGGAGGCTGGGGTAGCCCACAGCGGGACGGATACCTTGAAAACGTTCGGCGTGGAGGTCGGCGATGGACAGCTGCTCGTCGGGTGCATAGCCCCAGTAGAACTTGCGGATGGCTTCGTGGGCGCGCTCGATGGCGGCTTCCGCAAGGCGGTCTGCGAGAGTTTGGCAGAGCAGGTGCTTATAGGCGTCGGCAGCGGGGGTGCCGTCAGCATAGAGCTGTTCAATGCCTTCGTCGGCACAGGCGGCGAAGATGCCGATGCAATCGCGCTGGGCCTCGGGGTTCACGGGGCGAATGAAATCGGCGAGGCAGAGGAAAGGGGCAGACTGCTGGCGCAGGAAGGAAAGGCAGGTGTGACCCGACGGTGAACCGTCGGGCACAGTTGCCTCAATAATGATATCGTCGCCGTCGCTGTTGCAGGGGAAGAGGCCGAAGCGGACATGGGTCTGGTAGCCCTGGGCTGCGAGCGTGGTGAGCATCCGTTGTGCCTCCTTGTGCAGCTGCATGGCTTCGGCAGCCTTCGCCCGTTCTTCTTCGGGGAAGCTGGCGAGCCAGCCTGCACGACAGCTGTCGCAGCCGTGGACGTTGGCAATGGCAGCGAAGCGCGCAGGGAAGCCCCACGCGTGGAAGAAGTACAGCCAGTTGATGTAGGGCGCTACTTCAGCTAGTTGATAGTTGATAGTGGAGGGCTTGTGCATGGCTGTTCCCGTCGGCAAATACACCTTTATTATATATAAGACGGCCGTTGCAATAGGTTTGTTCCACCTGCCAGGGGAAGGTGTGCCCTTCGAGCGGACTCCAGCCGCAGCGACTGACGATCTTGTCGGCAGTGAGTGTCCAGGGCTGACGGCGCACGAAGGTGAGGTCTGCTTTCATGCCTTCGCGAATGAAGCCGCGCCCGGCGATGTGGAACAGACGGGCTGGGTTGTGGCACATGAGCTCCACCATTCGTGTGATAGGCAGCACGCCCTCTTCGACGAGTCCCAGCATAGCAGGTAGTGAGAACTGCACCATCGGCATCCCAGATACAGCCCGCTTGCAGCCGCCGGCTTTCTCAGAGAGCAGGTGTGGGGCGTGATCGGTGGCGATGGTGGTGATGCGGCCGTCGGTGAGGGCTTTGCGCAGCGCCTCGCGGTCCTCGCGCGTCTTCACGGCGGGGTTGCATTTAATGCGGGTGCCGAGGGTGGCATAGTCTGCGTCGGTGAAGAGGAGATGAGGGATGCAGGCTTCGAGGGTGACAGAGCTGGGGAGCGGGGAGAGGGTCTTTAGCTCTTCTTTTGTCGTCACGTGGGCTATGTGAAGGCGGGCGTTGGTCTCTTGTGCCAATTGAATCGCTAGGCGCGAGGAGGCGATGCAGGCTTCGCGGCTGCGAATCTCAGGATGATGACAGACGTCGGGATCATCGCCGTACAGCGTTTGTGCCTGACGCATATTCTCGGCGATGATGGCGGAGTCCTCGCAGTGAGCCATGATGAGCAGGGGTGACTGCTCAAAGACGGCTCGCAGGGCCTCGCCGTGATCCACGAGCATCCCGCCTGTCGAGCTGCCCATGAAGAGCTTTACGGCTGGCACGGTGCTGGGGTCGAGGTGGGGTAGGAGGTGGGCGTTGCTGTTCGTGGCACCGAAGTAGAAGCTATAGTTCACGAAGGCGTGGGCGGCACCCATTGCCTGGCGGTCGCGCAGGGCTTCCAACGTGGTCGTCTGCGGAACCACATTGGGCATATCCATCATGGTGGTGACACCGCCCGCAGCGGCGGCGTGGCTCTCGGTGGTGAGGTCGCCCTTGTGTGTCATACCCGGCTCGCGGGTATGGACGTGGGAGTCGATAACGCCAGGGAGAAGAAGTGAGGGCTGAGGGCTGAGGGCTGAGGGCTGAGGGTTGGCCCCCTGTAGTCCCCCGGCGGGGGACAGCTGAGGGATTTCTTCCTTGTTGGTGATTTGGGCGATGTATTCACCCTCTACTACAATATCAGCCCGGCGGATACGGCCGTCGGAGACATAAAGGACATCGTTGAAAACCAGCTTTTGCATTAATGCTTCTTATATTTCTTAAACCACCCGTCCCATCGCAGACGCATCACGCCGAAGGCTGCCTCAGAGAAGATGCCGCCGGACATCTTGCTGGTGCCCAGCTCGCGGTTGACGAAGATGACAGGGACTTCCTTGATCTTGAATCCGCATTTGTGGGCTGTGAACTTCATCTCAATCTGGAAGGCATAGCCCTTGAAGCGCACGGCGTCGAGGTCGATGGTCTCCAGCACCTCGCGGCGATAGCAGACGAAGCCGGCGGTAGTGTCGTGAATGTCGAGCCCCGTGACGATACGCACATATTTCGAGGCGAAATAGCTCATCAGCACACGTCCCATAGGCCAGTTAACCACGTTGACGCCTGTGACGTAGCGCGAGCCGATAGACATGTCATAGCCTTCATCTTTGCAAGCCGCGAGCAGGCGAGGCAGGTCGGCGGGAGCGTGGCTGAAGTCGGCGTCCATCTCGAAGATGTATTCGTAGCCGTGCGCCAAAGCCCATTTGAAGCCAGCGATATAGGCCGTGCCGAGGCCCAGCTTGCCGGAACGTTCTACCAGGAACAGGCGCTCCGCGAATTCATCAGCCATCAAGCGTTTGACGATGTCGGCGGTGCCATCGGGCGAACCGTCGTCGATGACGAGGACGTTGAACGGGTGTTCTTTCAATCCAGTAACGGCCCGGATGATATTTTCGATGTTCTCCTTTTCGTTATAGGTAGGAATGATGACGATGCTATCGGATTGCATGTTTGATGTTTGTTTATGGAGGTTGTATGGTTTATCGCTGAATTTTGGCAAGGCCGCCTTCCGAGGTCTCTTTGTAGAGCGAGGGCAGGTCGTGGCCGGTCTGTTTCATCACGCGCACGATGCGGTCGAAGGAGACGCGGTGCTGACCGTCGGAGAGCGAGGCGTAGAAGTTGGCGTCCAGGGCACGGGCGGCAGCGAAGGCGTTGCGCTCGATGCAAGGAATCTGCACCAGGCCGCACACGGGATCGCAGGTCATGCCCAGATGGTGTTCCAAACCCATCTCGGCAGCATATTCAATCTGTGCTACGGAGCCCCCGAAGAGCTGGCAGGCAGCAGCGGAGGCCATCGCGCAGGCCACGCCGACCTCGCCCTGGCAGCCTACGTCGGCACCTGAGATGCTGGCATTGTGCTTCACGAGATTACCGATGAGTCCGGCGGTAGCCAAGGCGTGCAGGATGCGTTGCTCGGAGAACGTGTGGTTATGTCCGAGATGATAGAGCACGGCAGGCAGCACGCCGCACGAGCCGCAGGTGGGGGCCGTCACGATGCGTCCGCCCGAGGCATTCTCCTCGCTGACGGCCAGCGCGTAGGCATAGACGAGCCCATCGCTCTGGAGGTTGGCTTTGTAGCCTTTGGCTTTGGTGTAATAGACGGGTGCCTTGCGCTGCAGACCGAGCGGGCCAGGCAGCACGCCTTCGTGGTCGATACCGCGTTCTACGGCTTCGCACATCACCGTCCACACCTCGTGGAGATAGTCCCATATCTCGGGGCCCTCGCATAGCTCGACATATTCCCAGAAGGCGCGGCCGCTGTCCTGACACCAGTGGATGATTTCCGTCATCGTGTTCAGGTCGTAGAGCTCAGACTCTTCGCTCGCGTTGTCCTTGCCTTCAGAGAGCGCACCGCCACCCACGCTATACACCGTCCACGGGTCGTAGGGCTGTCCGCTTTCGTCGAGGCATACGAACTTCATGCCATTGGGATGGAAGGGCAGGAAGGTCTGGGGCTCCCAGATGATGTGGGTGGGCGCAGCGGGTTGCAGCACATGTTCGATGGCAACGTCTGTCATGTGTCCCTTGCCCGTAGCGGCAAGGCTGCCGTAGAGCGTGACCTCGAAGCCTCGGGCTTCAGGGTGGCGCTGCAGGTATTGCGTGGCGGCAGTCTGAGGACCCATCGTGTGTGAGGAGGAGGGGCCGATGCCGATACGATAGAGTTCGCGCAGGGTTTTCATAAGTGGTGATGAGGGTGACTCCGTAGGTTATTGAGTGCAAAAGTACGCTTTTTTTGCTGAATCGAAGTGCCTTTAGGGAATATTTTTGCATTTCGACCGCAAGAAGTTCATAAATTATGCGTATCTTTGCACTCAAATAGGAAATAATCCGTGGAGATAAAAGAATTATTGGCGCTCTATGCGCGCCATCCACAGGTGAAAGCGTTAGCTCGCGTTATCTCGAAAGAGAAGGTGCGAGCCACCTCTGTTTCGGGCCTGCAGGCGAGCTCGGCTCCCTTGGCTTTTGCGGCACTGCACCATTTGAAGGGCGCAGCGTCGAGTGGCAATGATCAAGCGCCCCTGCTGTTTATTCTGGACGATCAGGAGGAAGCGGGCTATTTCTATCATGATTTGGTGCAGTTGCTCGACGAGCAGCAAGTGTTGTTCTTCCCCTCGTCGTTCCGTCGGGCTGTGAAGTTCGGCCAGCGTGATGCCGCGAGCGAGATACTAAGAACAGAGGTGTTGGCAAAGGTCACTACCACTGGCACAAGCGTTCCGATGGTGGTGTCTTACCCCGAGGCCATAGCGGAGCGTGTGGTGTCGAAGAAGACGTTGGACGATAGGACCTTGCAGTTGCGTGTAGGTGAGCAGGTAGATATCTCGTTTGTGGAGCAGACGTTGCTGGCGTTCGGCTTCCAGCGCACAGACTACGTCTATGAGCCAGGTCAGTTTGCCGTTCGTGGCTCGTTGGTCGATGTCTTCTCGTTTAGTTCCGAGTACCCCTATCGTATCGATTTCTTTGGCGATGAAGTAGATAGCATTCGCACTTTCGAAGTCGAAAGCCAGCTCTCACGCGGACAGCAGGAGATGATCTCGCTGGTCCCTGACCTCAGCGCAGAACAGACGGAACAGGTTCCGCTTGCCACGCTCTTGCCCGAGGAAACGGTTGTTGTCACCAAAGATATCGCTTTCGTGGCTGAACGCATCGGACAGATATGGGAGGAGGGCTTCAGCAGGCAGGCGATATTGGAAGAAAAAAGCAGACCTACTCCCGACCCCTCCCGTGAGGGAGGGGAGGAGCTGCGCGATGAAGTCGCAGGGTTTCAGAAAGAGAAACTGCTCATCGATGCCCAGACCTTTGAGCATGGCTTTGCGGGTTTCAAAAGGGTGGAGATGTGTGGGCAACCAACTCTCAACCCTCAACTCTCCACTTTCAACGCTTTAAGCTTCTCTATTTCCCCTCAGCCCATCTTTCACAAGAACTTCGACCTTGTCACCTCCACCTTTGAGGACTATATCGCCAAGGGCTACACCATTTATATACTGGCCGACTCCCCCAAGCAGAATGACCGCTTGAAGGAAATATTTGCGAGCGCAAATGTTTCCTTTACACCCGTTAACCGCACCCTTCATGCAGGCTTCGCGGACAACGACCTGAAGGTGTGCCTGTTCACGGACCACCAGATCTTTGACCGCTTCCACAAGTTTAACCTGCGCAGTGAGCGTGCTCGCGGTGGAAAGGTGGCGCTGTCGTTGAAGGAACTGCAGGAGTTTGAGATAGGCGACTATGTGGTGCATGTTGATCATGGCATCGGCCGCTTCGGCGGGCTCGTGCGCGTACCGCAGGCAGACGGCCACATGCAGGAGATGATTAAGATAACCTACGACCGTGACGATGTTGTCTATGTCTCCATTCACGCCCTGCACAAGGTGTCGAAATATAAAGGCAAGGAGGGCGAGCCACCACGTATTAACCGTTTAGGGACTGGTGCTTGGGAGCGCATGAAGGAGCGCACGAAAGCGAAGATCAAAGATATCGCTCGCGATTTGATTCAGCTCTATAGTCGTCGCCGCGAGGAGAAAGGGTTTAAGTTCAGCCCAGATAGCTATTTGCAACATGAACTGGAGGCCAGCTTCCTCTATGAAGATACTCCCGATCAGCTCAAGGCCACCAACGATGTGAAGGCCGATATGGAACGTTCTCGCCCGATGGACCGGCTCGTCTGTGGCGACGTGGGCTTCGGAAAGACGGAGGTGGCCGTGCGTGCAGCCTTCAAGGCGGCTGCCGATGGCAAGCAGGTGGCCGTGATGGTGCCGACGACGGTGTTGGCCTACCAGCATTTCCATACCTTCTCCGACCGCTTGAAGGATCTGCCCGTTCGCGTGGATTATCTCACCCGAGCCCGAACACCCAAGCAGACGAAGGAGATTCTCTCCGACTTGGAAGCGGGCAAAATAGACATCCTCGTTGGAACGCACAAGCTCATTGGCAAAGGCGTGAAGTTCAAGGACCTCGGCCTACTTATCATCGATGAGGAGCAGAAGTTCGGTGTGGCCTCGAAAGAGAAGCTGCGCCAGATGAAGGTGAATGTCGATACGCTGACGCTCACTGCCACGCCCATTCCACGAACCCTGCAGTTCTCGCTGATGGGTGCCCGTGATTTGAGCGTTATACAGACACCACCGCCCAACCGCTACCCCATACAGACCGAAGTGCACACCTTCTCGCCCGAAGTCATAGCCGAAGCCATTGGCTTTGAGATGAGCCGCAATGGTCAGGTATTCATCGTGAACAACCGCATCTCGGGACTGCCGGAGTTGGAGGAGCTAGTGCACAAGTATGTCCCCGATGCCCGTGTGGCCGTAGGTCACGGGCAGATGCACCCCGAGGAGCTGGAGAAGGTGATGATGGCTTTTGCGTCCTACGACTACGATGTCCTCATTTCAACGACCATCATTGAGAGCGGTCTCGACATTCCCAACGCCAACACCATCATCATCTGTGGTGCCCACAATTTCGGCCTTTCCGACCTGCATCAGATGCGCGGTCGGGTAGGGCGCTCGAATAAAAAAGCATTCTGTTATCTGCTGGCACCGCCTCTGGGCGCACTGCCCACGGAGTCGCGCCGCCGCCTGCAGGCCATTGAGAATTTCTCGGATTTGGGCAGCGGCATACATATCGCCATGCAGGATCTGGACATCCGCGGCGCGGGGAATCTTCTGGGTGCCGAGCAGAGCGGCTTCATTGCTGATCTGGGCTATGAGACCTACCAGAAGATTCTTTCTGAGGCCGTCAAGGAACTGAAGAATGACGAGTTCAAGGAACTCTATGCCCAACAAGTGGCATCGGGTGAGGTCACCAGCGGCGAAGCCTTTGTGGATGAATGTCAGCTGGAGAGCGATATGACGATGTCCTTCCCAGACTCTTTCGTGCCGGGTAGCACAGAACGTATGCTCCTCTATCGCGAATTGGACGGACTGGAAACGGAAGAGGCTGTCGAGGCTTTCCGCAAACGACTCATTGACCGATTCGGGCCGATTCCCGAGACGGCCGAAGAACTCATCCGTGTGGTCACACTACGCCGCCTGGGCAAGTACTTCGGTGCCGAGCGTGTGATGCTGAAGAACGGGCGCCTGCGCCTCTATTTCGTGAAGGATGATGACTCTCCCTTCTTCCAGTCACCCGCCTTCGGGCAGTGCATCACCTACTGTACGCTACATGTTGCGGACTGCCAGCTCGACGAGGTCAAAGGTCGTCGTTCGATGCTGGTACGTGGCGTAAACACCGTAAAAGATGCTTGCGCCATTCTGGAAGAAATGCAAAGTTACAGTTAACGGACGAGTAGTTTCTGGGTAGTTCCGTCGGGACGGCGAATGATGTTGAGCCCACGTCGGGGTGCAGAAAGAATGCGCCCGTCGAGGGAGTAAATCGTTGAGGGTTGAGGGCTGAGGGTGGAGGCATCTTCCGTTCCCACAGACTCAATGCCCGTTGGGCTATAGGTGAGGCGTGAGAGACGGAAGTCATCGGCCTCGAACCAGCCGTCTGACTCTGCGCCGATGGTAATGGAACCGCCCGGGTGGTAGCCGATAATATTGATGCACTGTCCGCGTGTGCGGTCGGTCTGTGGCCCTGTGGATTCGCGATAGTCGCCGAAGCGGAGGTACACGGAGTTTTCGTAGTCTGTTGCCAAGACGGCAGAGAAGAGATACCAGCCCTGCGGGAGCTTCAGCTCCTGATGACAGTAGAAACCATTGGCCGGGTAGCCGCCCCATGTGTTGAAGACATAGTCGCCATCGTGTGGATTGAAGTTACGGATGGCAGCTCCTTCTTCGTTGTCAATGACACCAGAGATGAAGGCCTCTTCGACATCAGGAGCTACGGTCCAGCCTTGCACTTGACCTGTCTGCAGCCGTACGCCCTTTTCGAAAGATGGGTTCTTGATGCGCCATGTGTTGTCGTTTGCCTCGTAGTTCTCCTGCATGTAGAGATTCAGCTCGTGCAGGAATGATTTCATGCGTTCTACAATGTCATTTCCGGCAGAGACATGCTCCGTGAGCAGGGCGGGAAGCTGTTCGCAGAAGGGTTGGAGCTTGGAGACGGTGATGGGCAGCAGACGGTTATACATTTCTGCATAGACTTGGTACTCTGCGTTGTACTCGCCACTCCAGTAGGAGGCGGGGTCGTAGAGCTTGCCCGTGGTGGTGAACTTCGCCACGACAGGGTAGTGGTCGGCCAGCGGCTCGCCGTTCTCGTCGTTGAAGTCGGTGTCAACAAAGAACTTGTTCAGCGTCAGCTTCATGCCATACTTGGGGTTGATGTAGAAAATCTTATCTACGATCTCGCCTTGTTCGTATCCGAGGGGATCCACCCACAGGTCATGTGTGCCGTAGGT
>Ga0310697_10003764_pt1 | contig 15209 bp, 14 predicted proteins | sample 172DNAGHGlowgp2_FD_203883 | JGI IMG/M metagenome (GOLD analysis project Ga0310697, IMG submission 203883) | Sheep rumen microbial communities from Palmerston North, Manawatu-Wanganui, New Zealand - 1728 DNA GHGlow gp2 (v2) (version 2) | ecosystem: Host-associated > Mammals > Digestive system >... | reverse complement strand
ACGCCTGTGCGCTTACAAGTTGCAGATTGTTTTCCTGAGAAGAATAGTTGCCACTGCCAGAACCATTCAGAAGAGAAGACGCGATACCTAAATCTTCCGCAATCTTTTCTCCAAGGTTTGACTCATACTTCGTGTCAAAGATGTCTGTGTTGCTTGCTTCGATAGAGTTGATTTTTGTCCCAGCTGCGACAGAGAAGAACGAGATTCCGCCACGGTTGTTCTTTTTAAGAACAGCACCTTTAACAGCTTCATGCTGATTTCTCTGTTGCTCTTTTGTTAAAGCCGAAACACCCTTTTCTTTCCCTTCTGGGAAAGTCTGATAGATTATCCGATTATTGATTTCATCAAGGACGTTTCTCTTTGTGTCGATGAAATCGTCATTGTAAAGAATATCGTTTATAGCGGTAATAACAAGTGGTCTGCCCCATTGCTCATCTTTACTGCTCTTGATTTTGTGAACGATAGTCTTTGTGTTATCAAGGACAACCCATCCTTTGTGGACATATGTTTTCTTTGAATTGTAAGCATCGCGGATTTCTTTAGGATACTTCCGCAGCTTCTCCGCAGTAACTTCACCCTCGCCATTATCAAAGTAGTCGAGATTGAATGCTAACACATAAGAGGAATTCCTGATGCCTATAATCCTCGTATAGTCCACGGGCAGAGAAATGATACTCGCATTCATTCCGTATTCATTGATTTCAGAAATTCTTTCAACATCATAATCCGTCATGATTTTCTTTCTTGAATACGGTCTTTCAGTTGTTTCGAAATAATAGAATGCAACACCGTCAATCATTCCATTGAGAAGCGCGTCACGCACAAACTCTTTGTGTTTGATTGTGTTCAGAGTTGATTCCATCAGAGCAACATTTCTCTTTTTCTTCTGAACGCTGTCGCCATATGGAACAATTATCTTGTCCAACGTGGGGAGTGCGCAGATGTAGTCAATCGTGTTTGAGAGAATGCCGTTGCATCCGTATAACATGCGAGAGATATTTCTAAGAATCTCGTTGTTATTCATTGGATCACGAACGATTCCGCGCAGCTGTTCAGGTGTATAGTAATCGAAAATACTCGACAAACTAAAGTAGAACGCATCGTTTGGTGAAGTCATCCTATATGAACGATATGAGTTGTTCTCATAGGAATTGTCGGTTGTAGTGTTCTGTGGTTTTGCCGAATTATTTTCGTACTTCTTTGGCTGTTTTTTGTAACTTCGTCTATATTTAGAGGAAGTAGTGCTGTTCTTATTTCCCATTTAACTACCCCCTATATAGTTAAGCAGTTAATAACTTATTATTTAATATTGTATCTATATTGTTTTGATCCCAATACCATATTTCCAATAAATCAATACCATTATCTTTTGCGTATTGTCGTTTTCTGGAATCATGTTCACATTGAATGTTATAATTATTAATACCACCGTAAAAATCTACTGGAACATCATGTTGTTTACCTTGAAATTCTATCAATAAATTCTTACTTTCTATGTAAAAATCGTATGATAATTTTCTCCCACCAACACCTATTAATCCATCGAATCTCATCGAGCGTTGATAATCAATATTATTATCGTCTAAAAAATTCTTTATTTTCTTTTCACCTTTAGACGAAGAACAATGCGGACACCCTTTTCCTTCTAATAAGCTAAGAGGTTTAGGATGCCATATATTTCCACATTTTTTACACTTACATTCTATTGGAGTTTTCGCATTTTTGTATTCTCCTAACACCGTAATGTCTTCATTAACTTGTTCTAACGCTTGTATAAACGATTCTGTGGAATATTTTAGATTTTTTGCACAACTCGGACAACCATGCCCACTTAATAACATTGACGGATTTGCATCCCATTCGCATCCGCATATCATACATCTTGTTTTTACTTTATGTTTTGAAGAAATATATTCACCGATAATTTGAATATCCTTATTAATTGACATTATTTCTTTTACAAAGTCATCATGACTTTTCCTTTTTTTCTTACGGAAACATATTGGGCAACCACACCCATGCTTCACATTGTTCGCTATCGGCTCCCATATATAACCACAAGTATTGCACTTGCACTTAATGCGATTCAAAATTCCAGTGTATGTTCCTATTATTGTAATATTTGGATTAATACATTTAACATCATTCACAAATTCTTCGTGAGAAATTGGCTTGCGTCTACACATTATAATCACTCCTATTAATCACTCGTAAATATTTGTATTATTTATTGGTATAAAAAATAGCGAGTTGCCTAAACAACTCACTACTCTTTTTGTACTTATATGTCGAAATTCCTTCTTTACTTCTTTTAGCAAATGTATACCGTATCCCAACGGATTTTAGGAAATCAACCTCATCTCTCCATTGTGTCTGATATTCAACATCAAAACACTTCCTTATATCATTCTTATTCATATTAGTTCACAAAAACATCATATTCATACTCTTCGCTTGTGTTTATCAAATCTTTAGCCAACTCTGACGCAAACCAGCAGAGATAACTTACAGATGTATATCTATCTTTCCTATTCGAAGATGATTCTCTAAGCACTATAGCCCCTGTCTGTTCCTTCTTCTCGTATGTAAGTTCTGTTGCCTCAGATATAAGAGCCTGAGTTTCAAGGAACGGAGATTCAAAGAAGAATTGTTCATCGGCAGACGGAGAGTTAATATATTCATTGATGTTTGGCAGAATTGTTTCCTGCGCTTCTTGAAATGGAACAAGAAGATCAATTTTCTTGTTAGTAAGGTAATATCGAAAATTAATAGCAATATCGCTATTAAGTTTCTGAGAAGCATTAATTACATAAATCCTCGGTTCTGCACCCTCGAAGACTATTCGATTCGCAATCTTATCATCGTTCATACATGTAAGCGGAGCATACTCAATATCTCGCTCATCGTCATACATGATGTTTGCAAGCATGTCATAAATCGCAATCAATTTGTTATCCTATCAGCTTTTTATCCGATAGTTCTAACAGTTACTATTCCTGTTAGTTCAGCATATCTTTTGACCATGATTAAAAATAAACTCATCAATCTGTTCTTTGTTATTAAGTTTTCTGCCATACTCTCTATGAAAAGCTATATGGCATTTATCGCAAAGTGTAATTCCATTATTTATGTCGTAACGCAAATCTTCGTAGTCGTTCCAATTAAAAATATGATGCGCATTGAGAGTAACGCGATTTCCTTTAGTATTTTTCGCGCCACAACATTGACATGTATAATTATCTTTTTTATAAACACTCTTTTTCCAATTCAAGCATTCTAAAGATAATCTTCCATCATATTCATATGAAACACCACCTTTCCAATTTGGATTATTTTCTCCTTTTCTATCCCAAATCGCCAAAGGACTTTTCACTCCATATCTTTCTAAACAAGTGGCACGCACTTTTTCTTTAACATCATCCGAAGCTGTTGGCGCTATACCACCATAGCGTTTCATGTTTGTTTCTGCTACCTTCTTACGTATTTCAGGATGTGATGATGGATTTTCATAACCGTATTTTTTGAGGCTGGTTTCTCTTTGTTTATTTCTAAATTCTTCTATATCCATCGGATTAGATGTGCCATATTTAGAAATCATACTTTCTTTTGCTTTAATGCGCTGGCATTCTTTACAGGCATCTTTGTGCAAATCATTCTTTTTTGATTCACTAACATAGTTAATCCATTTTTTCTTAATTTCAGTTCCGCAGTAATCACACTTTACAATCACTTCCGCTTTACTGTAATCTGGTAAATCATTAACATTTACTTCAAACTCGTCTTTAATTTTTGTAAAAACATAACCAAGTGCTGTATATCTTTTCTTGTTTTTGGAATTCCATTTTATCTTTGCTGTTTTACTTAATAACATTGCCATCACTCCTTATGATTAAAAAAGACGAGTTATAAACTCGTCTAAAAGGGTGGCAATATTTGATTGTATTATTATAATTTTAGGTCGTGCGGACTCTTGGTTGGATTATATTCTGTAATGTTAATTAATATATACAAAACACATGAGTGTGTTAATAATAATAAACATCACAGTATCACCAACTATGCGTTGCGTGTGACTACGCTTTTAAACGCAGCCTTCCACTCTGATTAGCATTTCAGCCTCCCAGATTTCTTCCGCACTAATACATAATATGTTTCCATATTAAGCGGCATTTCTACCAGCGTTTCGCATATCCAAAATCAGGTAGTCGGCACTGAAATCTTCATACAACTGCCTAATTCTTAACGCTTGCTTTGTCAAATCTCCACCTTGTATACTTTCAAGATAGTGTATCTTGCTTCTGTAACCATTACTAATTTCAACATCCGTTTCATCGGATCCTCTTGTAAATCTTGTATATTCAGGTATCAACCTTGCGCATGTGAAAATAGAGTTATCGTTTTTCTTGTTTTCAATAAACGCCATATCACATGAAACCACTCGTATCTCGCCTTTTTGTTTTGGAATATCAAACTTATTTTTCTTGCCAAGTCGAACATCTATATTATTCCTTGGGTAGAACGGTTTCTTTAATACCTGATTTTGTTGTAACATTAAATATGTAAAGTAAGCAGAAACATTTTCCTTTACTCGCTCATTCAAGAACTCTATGCGCCAAGTAAGATCGTCTTGTTTCTTCTTTTCTTTCCGTAGTTGCGTAAGACTCTTTATGCCGTGTTTCAAAACTACGGCTTCGTCAAATGCAAGCAGTACAGAAGTACCGCCACCCAACATGTCGTCATATGCTTGGTCAACTAAATTCCACATCCAGTGACCGTTATCAAGCCAACTCGAAGATATATAAATATCGACAGCTTCATCGACAGCGCCTTTAACATCTGCGTATTCAGCGACATATGGTGCTTGTCTGATAATCTGGAAAGGAGAAAGTACGGAATCATCGATTTGCTTATTCATTTGCCGAAACTCCTCCCTGACAAGAATGTTTGAGCGATTTCCTCTGCCGTTATCGCTGGCAGTAACAACTTTAATTTCACTACCGCTTCTAAATTTTACAACCGCTTCATCCTGTCCAGTTTTAATACTGACAATCTCTTTTGCCAACATAGGATATTTGTCCCGTAGTTCTTTTGAAATCTTGTCTGAGATAATCAGCTTCGATTGTCCTTTAGTTGCCGAACTTATGACAACTTTTGAGTATGGCTTTATGATACATATGCAACATGCGTATATTGAAATGATAAATGACTTTGCAGCTGCGCGACATGCAACGATGACGCACAACTGACAAATTCCCATCATGTAAAGTATTATCGCTTGGTATAAGTGTAGTCGTATTCCTAAATAATCCATTGCGAATCTATGCAAGTTTCTGCGGAAGAATGTATTCCACAGAAAGAAGTGATGCATGTTAGATTCATTATTCAGGAAGTGACCTTTTGGCATTTTTTTGTACAGGTCTTTTTGTTTGTCATCAGCATATTCGTAGATGGCAATCTTCAATTTTCTTGCAGAGTAACTACTCATTCGTCATCCACAAAATATTCTTCGTCACGATCCGTTGTGCCAAATTTCAAATTCTTCAACGGGCGAAGTAACATTCTTTTAAAATAATCGCCAAGCCCATCAAAATCTTTATAAAGTTTCTTGTCTTTATAATATTCTTCTGGCGTATACTGACTGACCATTCGAGAGAAGTCCCCCCATCTGTCGTCACTACCGTCAATGGTCTCGGTCGTTGTTTTTAGTCCTGCCTGTACAAATGTTTTTCTGTATGACTCTGTTAGTTTGATATAGTCATCAGTTCTGCCGTTTTTCATTGCAGCAACCTGTTGCATCTTTGTCTGGCAAAGATCCATGATGAATATTTCCTGATTGCTATCGCAATCGGGGTTTGACTTTTTCAGATAACGATAATGTTCTTCCAAAGCCTTGTAATCTTCATCAGAGAATCCTGCCCCCCATCTCGCCTTAACACTTTCAGGAATAGTCGAAACGGGTTCAACCTCTTTGTTGGACTGCATCGTGGATGGTTCTTTCATATCAAAAAAGAACCCTTCACGCAAAGTATCTTCAAACGTCTTGTTCTTATACTGCGCCATTGTGTTCAACTTCTGCATATAATTGCTGATTGAAGGACTTGCGTTGTTTTTGTAACATGCGTCCACAATTTTGTCTGAATAGTACATATCGTAAATCATGCATATCCGCTTGATTGCAAGATATATACTTTCATACATTCGTAAATATCTATCGTATAACAGTGCAAGACAGTCTTTGCATATTGGCATATAACCATTTATGCCATAGACCAGACTGTTACTCCTGTAGAAGCCTTTCGGATCCTCGGTAACAATTCCGCATCTATGGCAAGAATATGTTAGTTCTTGCACTGGCATCATTTTTCTTGCCAATACGCTACCTCGCTTTGTAACAACTACTGTTTATATTCACAAATAACCACGTATCAATCCAACGTGCGCCCTGAGAGAGAATCGAACTCCCATATAACGGTTAACAGCCGTTTGTTCTACCTTTGGACTATCAGGGCAAAAGTGGGAGAATAGTATTCTCCCTATTTATAGAATCAGTCGAGCATGATAGCCTTTTCGATAATTTCAGGAAGATTATCCATGACGTATTCAAGAATGTCCGCAAAATCGCATTCAGAATCCTCATCGTCTTCATCGAAAAGCATACATTCTTCGCAACAGCCATCGCACTCTGCATCGGCATCAATCTCAAATTCCGCGCAATCGCAATCTTTTAGCGCTTCAAGAATTTTGCTGTTGGCATCTGAGTGAATCAGTGCGATACTATTATCCGCACGATAGTAGCCAGCATCATGATATTCATTCTTTTCATGCCATGCAGGTTCAACGTTCACTTCGAAATTTTCATCTACGCTGACATAGTATTCCTTGTTGTATCCGTTCCATTGTGGATTATTCAGTTCGATATTTCCGAAATCAACTTCCTCTATACCGCCAAGCATTTGAAGAAGCCGTTTGGCATCGTCATAGAACAAGACTGCATAAACGATGGTGTTGGCATCTCTTGCCATCTCGCACATACATACTGCAAGGTCTTCATGTGTCTCGAAACTAAGCTGTATATCATTCATCATATTTTTCACGTCCCTCATAAACGCCAGTCTTTGCAGCCTTTTTCACAGGAATGCTCAACTTGCATTTTGCCGACTTCACGGCTTCAAACTCTTCGTACTCGCCCGTAAGTGGGTTGTATCCTTTTCTCGGTTTCCTATTTGTGACTTCAAAAGTGCAAAATCCTCTGAGTGACACGTCTTCGCCATTCGCAAGGCATTCCGTGACAACATCTTCCATCGTTTCAATAACTCTTCGGCAATGATACTCAGGGAGATTAAGCCTGTGTGAAATCTCCTTTATCAATCCTGATTGTCTCATTTTGAATCACTCTCTCTTTTAATCGACTTTTACATCGTATATACAAATAAGCCCCTCATCGCCAACAACTGTAATTGTCTGTTCGGGGCGGTTCTTTAGTCTTCTGTCAAGGCAGTAGTTATCTGAGCCAGAAACGCAGCCTGACTGTATAACTTTGGCATCATACACTGTCGTCAAAGCATTCGTATGCCTGTGTCCCATCAGAACAATGTCTGGCTTCATCCCGAATATCATCGTGAACCTTTGAACAACATTGCTCGGTTCATCCTTGTCACCGTGGACACCGAACACATGACTTCCACGCACATCGAATATTGCAACATCACAATCTTTCTTGTTATCCTCGATAGAAATATTCTGATAGTTTTGCAGACTTGCTTTAAGATAATGCGGAAGAAGAACGTCAAAGTTCTCGCCACGTAAAGAATGTTCTTTGTTGGCAACTACTCTTGAATGATTGCCGGGGGTTGTATAGACGAATACTTTATCAAACTTATTTGATACTTCTGCAAGAAATTCAGACAGCATAGAAGACACATAGATGAACTGCTCAACAATATTTTCGTTATTTTCGATCCTGAGTTCTGGATGGATAAGTCCTGACAGAATCTCGCCAATCACAACATAGCAATTCTGCGAATCATGTCTTTTCTGAATCTCGAAAAGTTGGTCTAAATATTTCCAAAGTCTTTCACGCAGTATAGACATATCAAACTTGTTATACCAGTGGTCTATCTCAATTCCTGCGTGCAGGTCGGTGATATGGCACAAAAGGTCATTATCGGTTGACCGATAATTTTTTTCTTTGTATTCAAATTTCAGAGGCTCGACATTTTGGAGTTGTTTTGCAACCATGCCAATGTATGATTCTTTTCTCGCCTGTTCGCGAAGAGCGCGGTTCAACTCCGTCCGCTCATCTGAAAGTTTTTGTTTTTCCATCTGCAAGGCGTGCTTGGCTTCTAACAATTCCTTAATGCGTTCATCCTCGGACGTATATTTATTAAATACGCCAGCATTAAAAAGTTTGAGCGCACACTGATAGAGTTTTCTGTATGCAGATTCACTGCGATATTCGGATTCATCCTCTCTAAATTCGTAGTTCATGATTTCCGCAATCTCTTTCCAGTCAAGGTTAATCAACCCAGAATCTTTAGCCTGTCCAAGACGCCACAGATATTGTTCTTCGTTTTCCCCAGAATTTCTGCTTAAACTCTTATCTAACATCTCGTCCCCTTAAAGGTCTACATCGCCTGAGATGTAATAACCTGTCATGTTATTCTTCGTACAAAAATCAACAATCTTTTTCTTTACGGACGCATCCGTTGTGTATTCCAAGAGGAATGTTTTGATTCCATGTCTCAGCAATCTCTTCATGTATGATTCATACCATTCATTCATCTCGGCAGTCTGCTTTCCAAACTTACCTTTACCGTCATAATCCTTGATTAAGCTGATGACTTCTTCTTGGGTAACACCGTCTATAAACGAAATTGATTTATGATCCTTATCCGAATCCATAAGTTTTGAAATGTACTCTGAACCACCATTGACCATGACGAATCCGCCAAGCGCCTTGATTGATTTCAAAACACTCGTAATAGCGTTGTACATTTCAGAACTCTTATGGTATTCGTAAACGTCCAGATTGTCGCACCACCACCCATCAAAGCCCATCGCTTTGATTTCTTTCGCTCTACTGGCACACCACTTTCTTGCCTTTTCTTCTCTTAAATCGAGATACCATTCGTGATGCCAATCTTCTAATCTGCTTAGACGGAATGGCTTTAATGTGCTGTAATATGGACGCTCATCAGAAACGGAGCCAACTGAGATATAACCCAACAGCATGGCTCCGTGTTTCTTTAGCTTTTTGATTTCCTCTAAGGTATAATCCTCTGGCTCGATGACTAATATCTTGTTAGACCTTGCATCATTCTCGGTAGCTTTTGTAGTAAGCATGACTTTGTAGCCAGAAGTTTGAGTCTCGGTCTTTTCTTCAATGATTGTCGCAGTAGGAAAGATTTTTCTTACTAATGCAAGAGTCTTCTTCGCATTATTTTCATCTCGGAAAGCACCGCATTGTACTCTATACAGAATGCCGAATGGGACGATAACACCGTTAAACCCAGCATCCTTAACTTTCTTTAACTGTTTATTTGCATTGGCAAGGTTCGCATAGGAACCCACCTGAACTTTGTATAGAATCTCACTCATTTTTTCAAAACCCCTTTTCTTAGCGTGCGGTTATAGTCCGCCGACTCATGGAAACGGGTTTTGGGTCTCCGTTCCGACCGTTAAGTTATTTCTTAAAAGTTGCACTAATATTCTTCTTTGACGAAGAAAGAGTCATAGTGTTGCCAATACAATCTATGTAAATATCACCGTTCTCATAATTGCGTGCCACGATAGCGCCAACTGATTCAAAGCGTTTACGAGTCGTGCCACGTCCAGACTGTTCTTTATGGTGATAATTCCAAAATGCAATTTTCGGGCTGATAGCTTTGCAGAGTGTGTTATTACAAGCGTTGGCATCACCGTGCCATTGAATCTTGAACACATCTGCTTTGAGGTCTGCGATCTCTTTACACAAAAGATTATTCGCCTCATTCTGCAAATCACCTGCCGTATGATATTTCCAGATACCATCAAGCGTGAAGACAAGGACGACAGACAAGTTATTGACGAAATGGTGGTCGTCATGCTCATACAGCTGGTTTGCTGATGCTTGCCAAATACAATCGCACTTGATTTTGCCAATCTCAAATGAACTGCCCTTTTTCAGATAAGCGCAGTTAATTCCACGCTTCTTTGCTTTATTCTCCTGATTCTTGATTGCATTTCCATAGGACTTCTGATATTTGTTGAGTTCCGTGCAATCGGGGAGATATAATGCCCCAACTTCAAAGTTGTCGAATACAGCAGTGAGGAATCCGTAATGGTCTCCGTGAGCGTGAGATATTACTACCGCGTCAATCTTTCTGACGCCTGCCTTTTTTAGTTTATTGATGGTATCGCAACCATTCATTCCAGTGTCGATAAGTATGACATGTTCAATATTGTCATCCTTGTCGTATTGGATAATGGCTGTCGCATCGCCATATTTCTCTTCACAGGTTTCAGTGAACCATATTCCCCAAATGCGGATCCTCGGATGCCCCACAACGGATTCCTGTTTTTCGGGAACTATCGGTTCTTCCTGCTTAACGAGATATTCAACGATGATTGACTTGAAGCCAAAATTTTTCAGCTTCTTCTGCATATTCTGAGCGTTCTCAATCTTCGAGTAAGCGCCAACCTGAACTTTATACAGTTTCCCAGACTTGACGAGAATCGGATTGAAACCCTTCTTTTTCAGCTTTTTAAGCACATTGTTCGCGTTGGCTTTTAAGAGATAAGCGCCAACTTGGACTCTATATAAAACCACACTTGCCATTAGTTATCCTCCAAGACTGTCGCCTTGCTGATTTTGCTTTTGATAATTTTACTGGCAAGACTGTCCGCTTCTTTCTTTGATTTGATTCCGTAAATTGCAACTTTATAAAGCGTATCTATCTGTTTTACACAAACACCGAATCCAGCCTTTTTTAATTTGTTAGCAAGTTTATCTGCATTTGCTTTAACGCCGAATGCACCACATTGAACCTTATATTGTTTAATTGGTTCGCCGCTCGGAATACTTCCAACTGCTATATTCCTCTTTGCAAACTTGTTGTAAAATTCATTGCCAAACTGTGCACGCTGATTCCTGACAGAATTACCCTGATTGGCAGGTTTCTCAAAATCAGTCAGCACAATAGTAGATGCTTCATAAACGCTCTTTGCGTTCCTGAGAACATTCATTGTCTTTGTGTACCGTTGGAGTTCGATCCAAAGATATTCAAGCTGCATGTTCAGGTCTGCAATAGAAGCGCCTTTCTTTTTTGCGTAATCGTAGAGTGCTTCTTTACGAGTATGCCAAGTCCACTGTGCAAGCCCGATACCTGCGCCATCGTTGGCAAACTTACTCCTTGAATATGTCCCATTGTCAACCTTCTTGACATATTCTGTGTCAGAACCAAGTTTTCTCTCGAAAGAGTTTTGAAGATTATCGGGACGGAGATTGCTCTCGGCTTTCAGATTCCCCATAAGACCTGCAACAGCGAAATCATTAAAACCTTTTGCTTTGAAGAAGTTCCAGATAATAGCGTCATTGTCTTTTGTTTCAACAAATGTTGAACCAGCAATAGCAGGTTTGCCTGTATTGTCAGAATATGCTTCGCCATTCACATTTGACTGCATATTATGGTCTTCTGCACCCTCTGATGAATTCAATCGTTTTGTGACCTCATCTGCTATTTTGCCAAGACGGGCATAGAGCCAGTCACCCGGACAAGACTTATTAGCAAACCACCTATGCACAGTGATAATCATCTCATTGCTTTTAGGCTCATAGTTTAGAGATTTATTTTTATCCCCAAACCAAATCAGTTTATCTTTGCCATTTCTGTGGCAAATATCTGCACACAGGTCAATAAGCCTGTTATATACTTTATCGTTCATCCAATACGGATGTTTCGTATCCGATGCACATTCAATCGTAACTGCACGTTGGTCATTAGAATTTGAACTTGTGCACCAACTTCTATTCTTCTCTTCGACATACATACCGACTCGCCCATCTTTGTCGATTCCGTAATTTGAACTCGCTTCTCTTGAAGAACTTGCGAATACATTTCCAAGTGATTCTGCGGTTAACTGACCGACAACACAGTGAGGCGAAATACGATCAATGGCATGTGTCCTTTTCCCCGAATGATTCGGACTTAGTTTCGTGTAAACAACTAACGGACTATTCGTATATCCCATAATGAGTCCCCCTTTTTAAATTTAAACTAATCAATATTACTTTGCGTTATTTAGCGACAGCAGCAGGATTTGAACCTGCGGAGCCGTTAAGCCCTCTGGTTTTCAAGACCAGTGCATTAAGCCTCTCTGCCATACTGTCATTTATTTGAGCATTTAAAAAGAGCAAGCAACGCTTGCCCTTTTACAAGGGGCGCACCCGATACAACCAACGGCAAATACCGAATGCGCCAGAAGAGAGACTAAGAAAGAGATAAGAATGAAGAACGGTATATCTCTATATATACCATATAAGGAATTAAGTTAAGTATGGGGACATATTATGCGTCTTGTTTTAATCTTGCACGTTGCATTCTTTTTTTCTCCCTTTCGTGTCTACGCTTTTCCTCGGCATAACAACTTGGACACCGAATCGTCCTCGACCTCATTTTCACGACAAACTCTTCACCACAATCAACACAATACTTGACTTTCATCCCATCCTCAACAGGTGGCATACAGTCATTGCAATATTTTCTTGTGTTATTTTTAGAGCCTTTTATCAAACGTCCGCACTCTGCGCATCTGACATAATTCTCCCCAAGATACTTTAGGTATTCATACCCCAATTCTCTATAATCAGTGATAGAAAGAACCTTCTCTGATTCGTTGTCGATAAAAGTTACCCTGTTAGCCAGATTACCCGTCTGCTTTGGGAATTGTAATAGACCAAGCACCATTAAATCGTGTAACATGAAGTCTCTGTCTGGTACACTCCGTTTTACTCGTGCAAGTTCGAAGATTTCCTTCGCGTCATTATTCACCCAGCCGTTGTTTTTCTCGTTTCGCTGATTCCGCAATTTCGCAAGACACAGGAGAGTGAAGATGACTTGCTCCATGTCCCTGTTGCCAATCCCTTGAATAGTTTCAAGTTCCGACTTCGTGATCCATACGCAGTCATCTTCATACAGTTTTTGTTTCGGCGCTCTCTTTGCAATCCGCTCAATCGTATCTTCCCACTGCAACTTACTTGCTATGTATCGCAGATAATAGTTCTTCCGCATGTAGGCGTTCAGGAAGTCCTCGATTGCCTGACGCTTGTATCCCTGAACATGACAGAGATACTTTGCAATCATGTTCAGTGTGGCATACGGCTTCTCATCCATCTCGTTATTTTTCAGGCAGTGTTCTTCTACGTAAGTTTTTTCATTCAATACAATCATCATCGCCCTCCACGTTTATTTCTACGGAAATCATATCAAAAGTTTCCCCACCAAATTCGAACTCAGTTCCGCCACGTTTCGGGAATGATATAACTCCTTTCTGTTCAATCAGATTATCTACTATCGCATCGCCAACAATGTCCCATGCGAACTGCTTCATGTTCTCGTCCTGATAGCACAGGTCAAGGATGATGTCACACAGTTCTTTTTCATTCGGGCAAATGGCTCTACACTCACCCCTGAACTTCTCTGTGAACAATTCCTTTGTGTATCTCAGGTCATCACCGTCATAGCCAGAAGAAGACATCTTCTGCCTGAAAGATTCGAGTTCGCTCTTGTAGGCGTCATAGATTCCTGCAACTTCGTTGAAACTCTTTCGTGAATATTCGACATGGCATTTCAATATGTCGTAGTCGAAATCGTAATCGTCAACGTTGTTGCCAATACGGTTAGGGAATGCGTCTTCGAAAATCCAGCATATCCTGTTTATGACGCAAGGGTTCATGCCGACACACATACCTTTTTCGTAATATTTCAAATACTCCCCCACACCGTCTGCGGAAGGGTCTAAATCTCTCAGGCTGTCCACGTTGAACTTTTTGCGGACATCGTGTTCACAGTTTCGCTCCCAAGAGAGATAGTCTTTGCGGAGATGTGGATAGACATAAGTCATGAAGTACGGCTTGTGCGCAGCTATGATGTTTGTATTGAGTTTGTGTTTCTCAGGATCCTCTTTGGATTCGTTTTCTCGGTTTGCAGATGTTGAGTACCAGTAAGGGGGCATTGGTTTGGCAATAATACCTTTTATTCTCCATGATACTTCTGGTTTCCCAAAAGTGTAGACTATATCTTCACCTTGTCGCATGACAAGGGCAAGGCACTTCCCACAATGGAATTTCGCCATTGCAGTATAGACTTCATCCTCTGCGTGAGAGGGTATGTCTTAGTCGTTTGACCTTCCACAACATCGCTGTCGTGGCTTGGCACTGGATTGTCTTATGTATTACTTATACGTCTTTCCATCTTCTGTAAGTTGCGATATTATATACAGTTCCTCTTGGCATACCAAATAATTGTGCGATTTCTGTGAGACTTTTGTTACCCTCTTCGTTTAAACGCCTGATTTCTTTAACTTGCTCAACAGTATACTTAGCACCATTCTTATTTCCTTTCATGTGCGCCTTTAAAGATTCCCTACCTTCTGGTGTTAATTGAGCAGAAGCAAGTCTATCCCTAAATACCTGACGTTCTTCTTCCGACATTTTTGCAAATCTCGCTTTCTGTGATTCAGACATCTTTTTCTTTGTCTTTTCACTCGCTTTGCGTCCAGTCATGTTGATTCGGTTCTTTTCGCCAATCTTTCTTCTCGTTTCTTCTGGAAGATGTCTACCTCTGTATGCTCCAATAGAACCGCCATCGCCAATATTGTATGCAAGACCTAACTCTTTGTATTTTTTAATCTCTTCGATTTCACGTTGGTTGACATATTCAAGATCCTTTCCTGTGCAGTCATCAAGTATTATGTATTCAAAATTATCGACTCCATACTTGTTTATTTCACTTCCCAAATTTGGGTTAGCACAGTATCCACCCTTTATGCTTGCTTTGTGGCAATCCCATCTATCCCCAAAATTATTTACAGTCTTGCCAACGTAAATCATTCCATTTAACTTATTGCGTATTCCGTAAATTCCATATCTCTTATATATACTCATAACATCCTCTATGATGATATAAGCAATACACTTAGATTCCCCAGTTAGCCAACTAACAAATTATCAT
>Ga0310697_10003763_pt1 | contig 15214 bp, 10 predicted proteins | sample 172DNAGHGlowgp2_FD_203883 | JGI IMG/M metagenome (GOLD analysis project Ga0310697, IMG submission 203883) | Sheep rumen microbial communities from Palmerston North, Manawatu-Wanganui, New Zealand - 1728 DNA GHGlow gp2 (v2) (version 2) | ecosystem: Host-associated > Mammals > Digestive system >... | reverse complement strand
AACGACGTGTCATGTTTGAGGGTAGCGGAGCCGATGGCTTCAAGTTTCAGGTTTCAAGTTTAGCTTCGCTGACATTGCTTTGTCCCGGAATAGCATGGAACTTTCGCTCCGCTCGATTTGCGCAATGCCGAATTATGTACCTCTTCGACCCCTCTCGGAGTGGTCGCGGGGAGGGGCATACGAGGGTGCGGGAAAAAATGTTTTTGTCGGTTGAGAATATTTGTGTATTTTTGCAGTTCGAAATTTTTATTGGAATGGGAAAGATACTGTCCGGAACGGTACGCCGTTTAAGCTTGATATACAGGATACTGGCAATGATTGTCACGTCGTTGCTCATCGTGCTGATGTTCCCCCACGAGGGGGGCGCGGAGCGCTACGACTACAAGGTGGGGGCCCCGTGGAGGGGCGCGGACCTGACGGCGCCGTTCGATTTTGCCGTGATGAAGAGCACGGAGGATGTGCAGGAGGAGGAGGAGCGCGAGCGTAGCGAGGCCATCCTCTACTACACCAAGGTGGGCAACGGACGCCGCATCGAGGTGCCCAAGGGCGAGGAGTGGGGCCGCGTGAGCGAGGGACGCCGCGTGGTGGTGCTGGAAGGCAATGTGGGACGCGAGTACAAGATGGGTGATTTTGAATGGGTTGAACCCAACGACAGCATAGGCGGCGTCAAGGCGGACTATGTGCTGGACCGCAGCCGCACGGCCCTGGAGCTGGAGAGCCGTCTGAGCCAGCTGAACTATGAGAGCGAGCTGGTGATGGCGGGCGAGCGCATCGTGGGCAAGGGCGAGGTGGTAACCGAGGAGAAAGGCCGCCGCATAGCAGCCCTGGAGGTCGAGGAGGACCGCCGTTTTGCCGAGGGCTTCAACGTGTGGGGCCAGATGGCCGGACAGCTGCTGCTGGCCATGATTTCGTTCGTGGCACTGTATATGTTCCTGCTGAACACGCGCCACCGCATCCTCGAGGACAACCGCCGCGTGCTGATGGTGCTGGTGGCCGTGCTCATGGTGTCGGCCATGGAGGCCATGATGGTGCGCATAGCGCCCGAGTGGGTGCTGCTGGTGCCTATGTGCGTGGTACCCATACTGATGCGCGTGTTCTTCGACATGCGCGCGGCACTCTATATCCACCTCACCACGGTTATCGTGCTGGCCAACCTGGTGCCCAACTCGTTCGAGTTCATCTTCTACCAGCTGGTCACCGGCATGATGAGCATCATCGCGGTGAGGAACCTGGAGAAGAGGGCGCAGTTCTTTGTGCTGTCGGCCGTGATATTCGTCAGCTACTCGCTGATTTACACCGCCGGCGTGCTGAGCCAGGACACCAATTTCGAAGGGCTGCAGGTGGAACGCTACCTGATGTTCTTCCTCAACGCCGTGCTGACGCTGCTGGCCTACCCACTGATCTACCTCTTCGAGCGGTTGTTCGGCATGACGACGGCGCTGACGCTCATGGAGTTGAGCAGCACGAACAACGAGGCGATGCGTACCTTGAGCCGCCGTGCCCCGGGGACGTTCCAGCACTCGGTGCAGGTGGCCAACATTGCGGAGGACGTGGTCTCCGAGCTGGGCGGCGACGCGCTGCTGGCGAGGGTCGGCGCCCTGTACCACGACATCGGCAAAATCCGCAACCCCATCTATTTCACGGAGAACCAGACCAGCGGTTTCAACCCCCACGACGAGCTGGACAATGAGGAGAGCGCGCGCATGATTACCAGCCACGTCACCGAGGGCCTCAAGCAGGCGCGCAAATACCATCTGCCCGCCGAGGTGCAGGACTTCATACGCACGCACCACGGCACCACCATGACGGGCTATTTCTACGCCAAGGAGCTGGAGAAGCACCCCGACGGCAACTTCGACGTGAGCGCCTTCCGCTACCCCGGTCCGCGCCCCTACAGCCGCGAGACGGCCGTGGTGATGATCGTGGACACCGTCGAGGCGGCCTGCCGCAGCCTCAAAAACCATACCAAGGAGAGCACGGACGCCATGATCGACAAGCTGATAGACGGCAAGATAGCCGCCGGACAGCTGGACAACTGCCCCCTGAGCTACGGCGACATCGCCCGCGTAAGGAAGATACTGAAAGAGAAGATGATGAGCATCTACCACGTGCGAGTGGAGTATCCGAAGGTAAATGGGGGAGGGAAGTCGTAAAGTCGTAGAGTCGTAAAGGCGTAGAGGGGTAGAGGGGTAGAGGGGTAGAGGGGTAAAGGCGTAGAGGGGTAGAGACGTAAAGACATAGAGGTTATAAAAGGATATACTTACAAACATAAATATAACATGAAAACAAGCTTTGAGAATCTGTTTGTTTGGCAGGAAGCACGCGAACTTGTCAAACTAATTTACCGGATAATACGCCAATTTCCTCAATATCGCTCACGGCAGTTGCTCCGAGGTCAGAAGTATGGCTTATTTGTGTGAGGATTTACGAATCTGCAGTCCAGAAGATGCAGAGGACATTCGGAGCAAATCACGAGTGATATCGTCGGGAATAAACAGCTTGATAAAAAGTATAAACAATAAATAATTTATTAGCGTAGAGGCAACGACTCTATAACTCTACGGCTCTACGTCTTTAAAACTTAATAAGATGAAAAAGAAGAACGTTTGGATTCATGTGTTGATGGTTGTGCTGATGCTGGCAGTGGGATGCGTGTACATGTCGCCCGCCCTGGGCGGCAAGGTGATACGCCAAGGCGACATCGAGCACTACGAGGCTATGGCCTACAGCCAGAAGGCTGAGAAACAACTGACCGGCAAGACGCCCCACTGGAACAGTTCCATGTTCAGCGGCATGCCCGGCTACCAGATTACCAACGACCCGCAGAAGCAGGTCTTCCAGCCCGCCACCGGTGCGCTGACGCTGCGCTGGCTGGGCCTGGACCGCAACATCGGTGTGCTGTTCCTCTACCTGCTGGGGTTCTACGTGGCCCTGATAGCCTTCGGCCTGAATCCGTGGCTGGCCCTCATCGGAGCCCTGGGCTTCGGCTTGGGAAGCTACAATATCATCATCATCCAGGCAGGCCACATCACCAAGGCGTGGGCCATGGGCATGATGGCGCCGGTGCTGGCAGGCATGGTGCTGGCGCTGAAGAGCGCTGTGGACGAGACACTTGACAAGAAGCGCCGCACCAGGCGCGTGCTGTGGGGGAGCCTGCTGTTCACCTTCGCCCTGACGGTGCAGATAGCCTTCAACCACATACAGATAACCCTCTACACCGCCATAGCCTGCCTGATGATCGGCATCGCCTACCTGGTGGTGGCCATCCGCAAGCACAAGCTGCCCTCCTTCGCCCTGAAGACGGGCATACTGGTGGCGGGCGCCGTGCTGGCCTTCGGCTGCAATGTGAGACTGCTGATGGTGAACGAGGAATACGTGAAATACACCATGCGCGGCGGCGGCGAGCTGACCATAGGCCCCGACGGCCAGAAGCTGGCCGAGGACCAGATGCAGAAAGACGGTCTGGACATCGACTACGCCTACAACTGGAGCTACGGCATCGGCGAGACCTACACGCTGCTGGTGCCCGGCGCCCTGGGAGGAAGCAACAACGAGCCCATCGACGCCGAGAGCGAATACGGCCGCACCTTCCGCACCGAGCAGGCACCCCTCTACTGGGGCGGCCAGCCGGGAACGAGCGGTCCGGTGTACTTCGGCGCCATCGTGATACTGCTCTTCCTCATGGGCATGATGCTGACCAAAGGGCCCGAACGCTGGTGGATACTGGCGGCGAGCGTGCTGGCCATCATGCTGTCGTGGGGCAGCAACCTGATGGGATTCAACGAGTGGATGTTCAACAACGTGCCCCTGTACAACAAGTTCCGCACGCCGAGCATGGCGCTGGTGCTGGCCAATGTGTGCATGGCCCTGCTGGCGGCGCTGACGCTGAAGGCCGTGTTCGACAAAGAGCGCGACCGCCAGCGGGTGAACCGCGCCCTGTACATCGCCACCGGTGCACTGGGAGTGCTGATACTGGGCGTGATGGTGGCTTCGGGCAGCTTTGGATACAGCGGCTCGTTCGACGCCAAATACGGCGAACAGTCCTACGGACAATACTGGCAGCTGGCTTCCGACCTGCTGAAGGGCGAGCGCGCCTCGCTGCTGAAGAGCGACTCGTGGCGCAGCCTGATATTCATCCTGCTCACCGCCGCCGTGCTGTGGCTCTACAACAACGAGAAGCTGAAGAAGCAGTGGATTGCCATGAGCCTGGTGGGAGTGCTGATTGTGGTCGACCTCTGGGGCATCGACCGCCGCTACCTGAACGACAACAACTACGTGGAGAAAGAGCAGCTGACGCTGAAACGCCAGCAGTACGACTACGACATCGACCAGCAAGCGCAGCGCTACGGCGACCACGACTACCGTGTGTTCAACCTGGCCACCGACGTGTTCAACGACGCCATCCCCTCGGCCTTCCACGACCAGATTGGCGGCTACAGCCCTGCGAAACTCAACCGTTACCAAGACCTTATCAGTTTCCATATCGGCTATGGCAACCAGGCTGTGCTGAACATGCTGAACATGCGCTATGTGGTTCAGCGCCAGGGCAACCAGGCCGTGGTGATGCGCAACCCCGACGCCCTGGGCAACGCCTGGTTCGTGCAGGAGGTGAAAGCCGTGGGCAGCGCCGACGAGGAGATCATGGCCTTGCGCGACTTCGACCCCGCCCGCACGGCGGTGGTGGACACCAGCAAGTGGAAAGTGGCGAGCGGACAGTGGACCGTGGACAGCGCGGCGAGCATCCAGCTGGTGCCGGATGCCGTGAAGAACTCCGATTATATCAAATACGAGAGCCGGAGCACGAAGGACATGCTAGTGGTGTTCAGCGAGATACACTATGCTCCCGACTGGCGTGCCTACATCGACGGCCAGCCGGCCGAATACATCCGTGCCAACTACGTGCTGCGCGCCATGGTGGTGCCTGCCGGCAACCATGTGATTGAATTCAAGAACGAGGCTCCGCGATTCAACCGCCTGGAGAGCATCGGCGTGGTGGTGTCCATCGTGACACTGCTGGCCATGGCCGGAGCCATCGTGCTGGTATACTGGAGAAAGAAAAAGAAGGAGGAAAAGGCATGATGCTGAGCGTCATCCTGTGCACCTACAACCGCGAGCGATACATCTACAACGTGCTGCAGAGTATCGCCGCGGGAGGTTTTGGAGACTATGAGATAGTGCTGGTGAACAACAACAGCACCGACGGCACCGAGAGCGAGTGCCAGCGCTTTGCGAAGGACCACCCCGAGGTGGCGATGCGCTACTGCGTGGAGAAGCAGCAGGGACTGTCGTATGCCCGCAACCGCGGCATCATGGAGTCGCAGGGCGAGGTGCTGGTGTATGTGGACGACGACGCGGTGGTGAACAAGAAGTACCTGCAGACATACGCCGATTTCTTCAACCGCAACAAGGATGCTGTGGCTGCCGGAGGCCCCATCACCCCGCGCTACGACGGATGCGAGGAGCCTTCGTGGATGAGCCACTACACGCGCCAGCTCGTCACCGGCGAGCTGAACCTCGGCACACGCGAACGGGAGTTCCCCAAGGGGGCTTTCCCCGGCGGCGGCAACGCAGCCTACCGCAAGAGCGTATTCGACGAGGTGGGCCTGTTCAACGTCGAGCTGGGCCGCAAAGGTAACAGCCTCATCGGTGCCGAGGAGAAGGACCTCTTCGACAAGATGACCTCGCGCGGCATGAAGTTCTACTACCTGCCGAACGCCATCCTCTACCACCTCATACCGCCCAAGAAACTGACGCAGGACTACTTCGACCGCCTGACCTTCGGCATCGGCGTCAGCGAACGCTACCGCACACAACAGATAGGCCGGAAGAAATACCTGAACCGACTGCTGAAAGAAGCCGTCAAATGGGGCGGCACGATGGTGATGTGGACCGGCTTCGCCCTGAAAGGCCAATTCTCCAAAGGCAACAAACTGGTGGCCTTCCGCAAGAACGTCACACGGGGACTGCTGAAAGGGTAACGCTTACAATCTTGCCGAGAGTTTTCCCGACAAGACCATCTGGCTGAGTGCTTCGCTGGCATTGACATTGACCGTCTTGCCCCAGAAACGGTCGAGGATTGCCTGTCGTTCTTCGGCTTTGCAGCTGCAATCGCCTTCCATAAGACATTGGTACAGCTCGTCGAAAGTGTACACCTTCCGACCTACCACATTCTCGTCGTAAGGGTAGTATAAATCACGGTCTTTGATGTATTCTGCATAATCATACAGGTAAAGGACAACCCCTTTGTCCGGCATCAGAATATAGTCGTAGAGCACCGAGGAGTAGTCGGTGATAAGCACATCCGTGTAGGGCATCACGGGGTAGATATCGGCCTTCCCTTCTACAAGACAGACATTGGTCATCTGTCCAAACTCTTTTTCGTCGATAATCACATTGGCATGCGGCTTCAACAACATCAATTCGCCGCGTTCACGCATCAAAGCATCCAGCCTCGGGAGGTCGAAACTTTGCACAAACACGTTGCGCTGTGAATCACGCCAGGTGGGCATATAGACATAGACCTTCCTGTAGCCTCCTTCGACAATTTTATTAATCAACTGTTTGGTGGCCGCGTCCGCATACTTTTCCACAAAGGCCTCACGCTGCTGCCTGCTGCATGTAAGGATGACGTTGCGAGGGTAGCCCAGTTCCAAGCATCGTTCTTGCGGAATCCGGAATGCCGAAGCAAACATCACTGTCTGGAAAGGCGTAGATGACAACAACCAATCGGGACGCTTGAATGATTCGGGGTGGTAGTACACCTCCCAAAAACGTTTCTGCTGATAGCGCTTGGCCAATTCACCGGAAGTGATATTGAACTCTGCGCGTTTCAATCCAACCCCGTGCCATAGGTTGATGCACACAGCACCACCTGAGAAGGCATACATGATATCAGAAGTGTAGGAGTTGAAAAACCAGTATCTTGAGGTCAAGGCATACCATATACCTTTCAGGCTGGCAACATAATATGCCTCGAGCCCCAGTCGACGTATTTCCTTTACAGTTGACCTGTTCTTGCTCAGCCAAACACAGCGAACCCCTTCGCAATGCTCCGAGCAATAAAAGAACAGATACTTTGCGTTATCGTTGAATGCGCCACGGAAACTGCCGAATGCCCATTTCCTCTCATTCCTGCAAAACAGGAAAGAAAACGGGTAGACAAAATACAGCACAAGAAAGACAAGGAACTTCATCGGCAGAGAATCATTTCTTTTCAGTTTTTCTTTATCTTTACATCAATCACTTCTCCCGTGAAATCGGAGAGAAGCGTCCGCAATGATACACTTGCCACCTCGTCGGCCTTGAGTAGCGTATTGTCGGGCTCCACGCCGAAGTTCTTCACCCTCATCGGGGTTTTGGTTCGTTCGGGGTTGATAACGTTCACCCTCACGCCGTCCATTTCCCATTCTTGGGCCACGGCCTGCATGAAGTTCACCACGGCAGCCTTGGTCGATGAATAAAGGCTGTAGAAAGCCCGACCGCGCGTGTAGGAACTCGAGGTGTATAGAAGCAATTGACCGTGTGTCTTGCACAGGTAGGGGTATGCAGCCAGGGCAACATTGACCATACCATTATAGTTGGTACGGATAATGCCGTCTATCAGGCCACGCTCCATGTTGGCCAGTGGCTCCTTGGCAAGAATTGCAGCACTGTTCACCACATAGTCCACCCTGCCTTCTGCATCAGCGACTTTCCTCAGGGCTTCCTCCACATCGTCCATGCAGGCTATGTCGGTGCCACTGGTGCTGCGGGAAAACGAATAGACTGTCGCACCCGCTGCTTTGGATTGCTTCACCAGTTCCTCGCCTATGCCCGAATTGCCACCGAACACTACCAGCACTTTACCTGCTATGTCGCTCACATCCACGCCGTCATGCAGCGTGGCACTGCGCAGTTGGAACAGCTTGTCCATCAGGAACGCATCTTCCCTGTAGGTAAGTTTCATATTCGACTCCTCACCCTCTACTACAGCAATGCGGACATCCGGCAGATATTTAATTACCACACCGCAGTCGTCCGTGCTCTCCAGATTCTTGTCCTGCAGGGCCCTTCTGTAAGCCTCCTTGATAACCGACAGGCGGAACGCCTGCGGAGTCTGCCCTCGGCGAAGATATTGCCTGCGAGGGATGTCACTGATGGACCCTCCGTCCTCGCTGACCTTGATTATGGTATCTGTTGCAGGGACAGCGACATCCACCGCATAATGGTGCTCCAACGATGCCACGACATCGTCGATTATCCGCTGGCTTACCAATGGACGTACAGCATCGTGGAACAGCAGGTTCAATTCGCCTTCCCCGTCGTATGCCTCGATGGCCGACAGGCTGGACATATAGCGCTCCGAACCTCCTTTCAGCAGTCTTTTGACTTTTTTCCACCTGTTGCGAAGGATAATGCTTTCCATCTGGTCTATGCACAACGGATTCATCACAACAGCAATCTCGTCGATATTCTTGTTGCGCTCAAAAGCATCAATCGTATGTTCGATGACGGTTTTGCCCGCCACTTTGTAGAACTGCTTCGGCGTGCTGTAGCCCATACGGCTGCCAACACCTCCTGCCAGAACCACTGCAATATTTCTCATACCAATCTCCTTTTCTACATTTGTCCTCTCACTCCCTTTCACTCCCTCTCACTCCTTTTCACTCCCTTTCACTCCCTCTCACTCCTCTTATAAAGCATTGCAAACAAACCGCCCCACAGCACCACGGCTCCCAGCTGCATCCACCACTCGGTGCCCACCAGCACGGCCGGGGCCAGAACCATGGCCTTCAGCCCGTAGTACACACCCTTGGCGGCCACCACCGATACCAGCACGGCGGGCAGCACCTTCCAGCGGCGCGACAGGACGCCGAACATCGTGGCCACCGTGGCCAGCTCGGCCATCATGCACACCATCTTGCCAGCCGCGGGCATACCCGTCAGCAGGCAGCTCACCAGCGGCATCAGCACCGCCAGCACCAAAGCATTGCGCCAGTCGCGGCCAAACAACATGCCCGCCAGCAGCAACGCCAGCATCGGATTGGCCACATACAGCGGCACAGCAAACAGATGAGACGCAGCAGGCACCAGACATGCCAGCGTCACCAACACCGTGTCCAGCACGGCATACTTCACAATCGGATTAGTCTTTGTAGCTATCATATTTTCTTATTATTTGCGTGCAAAAATACATCTTTTTTTCCATCTGCCAAAATATTTTATCTAATTCTGCGTTATTCAACCACATAATATATAAAAATATTGTATACAATCATAAGTTACATCCGCAAGCAATGAAAAAACACATCTTCTTCCTCGCCGCCGCCATGGTGCTCAGCGCCGTCAGCGCCACCGCACAGAACCAAGTCGACAAACAGGGCCGCCGCCAGGGCCACTGGATCCGCACCGACAAGGACGGCTCCAAAATCTACGAAGGCGACTTCAAGGACGGCCTCGAAACAGGCACCTTCACCTACTACTACTCCAACGGCGCCGTCCGCATCCGCAACACCTACACCGTGCCCGGCCACCTCTGCCTGCACGAGGCCTACGACAACCAGGGCCACCTCCTGGCCCGCGGCCAGTACAACCAGCGCAACCGCGACGGCCTCTGGCAGTTCTACGCCGAGGACGGACGCCTCGTCAAGGAAGCCGCCTACCGCATGGGCATCAAGGAAGGACGCCACGTCATCTACGAACGCTCCGGCGACACCGCCGAGGTCTGCCACTGGCAGAACAACCGCCGCCACGGCCGCTGGTGGAAACGCCTCGGCCAGAAAGCCTACATCACCGCCACCTACCAGAACGGCAACATCGAAGGTCGCCTCGTCGAATACGACGAGGAAGGTCGCCTGGCTCGCGAAAGCCAATACTCCGGCGGACTGAAACACGGCGACAGCCGCTACTACGAAAACGGCACCCTCACCGTCAAGGAACGCTGGAACTACGGCCTCCTGAACGACCGCGAAATCCTCGTCGCCACCCCCACCCCCGCCTTCGTCTCCATCCACGACATCGTCTGCATGGCCGCACAAGGCAAGGCCAAAACCGTCGTCACCCTGCGCGACGGCTCCAAACTCATCGCCAACGAACCCTACGAGCCACTCTTCAACCGCGCCGGCGACGAACTCTTCGCACTTGCCAACAGCACCAGCCACATCACCGTCTCGCGCCACTGCGTGCAGGGCATCGGCCGCGACAACGAAGGCCGCGACATCCTCATCCTCGACCCCCAGCCCGACTTCGCCATCTTCCCCGACGAGGACGGCAAGAAAATGGTCCACGCCATCCAACTCGACAGAGAAGCCGAAGAATGACAAACAACACCCAAAAATATAACGAAAAAAAGAAGCGCCCCGCAAGACAGCAGGGCGTTTCCTCCATTAAACACTATTACAAAATCCAAAATTTAGAAGGTATTCTGGAAACCTTTTTCTTTATCATCATGCCTGTTAGGCGCTTTTTTTCTCTCGATTTCGGGTGCAAAGATACGAACTATTTTTGAACTGACCAAATATTTTTTTCATAAAACAGCAAAAAAATCTACCAAAACACACTTTTTCTATCGATAACTCATTATCTATTAGGTGCTAATTAACCAACAAAAAAAAACAAAAAAAATTATGAAAATCGCCGCCCATACCCTCGGTTGCAAACTAAACTATGCCGAAACTTCCGACCTTCTACGCCGTTTTTCGACCCTCGGACACACCATCGTCGACTTCCACCAGGCGGCAGACCTGTATATCATTAATACTTGCACAGTTACGGCCGTAGCCGAGAAAAAATGCCGCACCGCCATCCGCCAGGCCCACCGCCTCAACCCCGAGGCACAGGTGGCCGTCATCGGATGCTTCGCACAGGTGGCAGCCAAGGACATCGAGCGCATCCCCGGTGTAACCCTCGTCCTCGGCAACGACCGCAAACATCTCCTGCCCCAGCTCATCGGAACGCTCCCCGCCTGCGGCGGAAATCATGAAAATCATGGAAATCAACCCTCTGACGACCTCTCCAATAGCGACGGGCAAATCTTGGAAATCAAAAACAATTCTGATTCAAAAAAGATTTCCAAGATTTGCACAGCCCCTGACGGGCAACAAACTGATACAGCAAACAAAAACGATTTCCAGGATTTCCAAGATCTCGCGCAGCGGGAGAACGGTTGGGGAATGACCAACTTTCCGCTCCAGTATTCCTCTGTAGGAGGGTCCGCCCGCACGCGCACCTTCTTCAAAATCCAGGACGGCTGCGACTACTTCTGCACCTACTGCGCCATACCCTTCGCCCGCGGCCGCTCGCGCTCCGCCACCATCGAGGAAACCCTCTGCATGGCCCGCCGCATAGCCGACGAAGGGGCCAAGGAGGTGGTGCTCACCGGCGTCAACACCGGCACCTTCGGACAAATGGACCGCCGGCATCTTGCCGGCATCACCCCCTCCGAACCCATGGACCGCCGGCATCCTGCCGGCACCACCCAGCCTGAACCCTTCCTCGACCTTCTCCGCGGCCTCGACCGCATAGACGGCATCCTCCGCTACCGCATCTCCTCCATCGAGCCCAACCTCCTCACCGACGACATCATCCGCTTCGTGGCCTCCTCCCGCGCCTTCCTCCCCCACTTCCACATCCCCCTCCAGGCGGGCTCCGACCACGTGCTGCAACTCATGCACCGCCGCTACGACACCGCCCTCTACCGCGCCAAACTCGAACGCATCAAAGAGCTCATGCCCGACGCCTGCATCGCCGCCGACATCATGGCGGGCTTCAACGGCGAGAACGAGGAGGAGTTCCGGAAGACCCTCGACTTCGTCGAGTCGCTCCCCATCTCCTACCTCCACGTCTTCACCTACAGCGACCGCCCCGGCACCGCAGCCCTCCGCCTCGGCGAGAAAATCCCCATCCCAGTCCGCCACGAGCACACCGCCCGCCTCCTCGAGCTCAGCGAGCGCAAACACCAGGCCTTCATCCAAAGCCAGCTCGGCAAAACCCGCCCCGTCCTCTGGGAAAGCAAGAAAATTGAAAATTCAAAATTGAAAATTGAAAATAACAGGCGACAACCTGTCGAAACAAAATTATCAATTTTCAATTTTCAATTTGTCATGGAGGGCTGGACCGACAACTACATCCGCCTCTGCCGCCCCTACGACCCCTCGCTGGTCAACACCGTCACCCTCGAACCCATCACTCCCGACAACCTCGTCCGCGACGCCACAGAATAACCGCCCCCCCCCCCCCAACCCTGTCTCCCATCCCGTCCGACCCCGCCTGTAGAGACGCGGCATGCCCCGTCTCTACAATCGGGAACAAGGTCGTCAACAACCAAGAACGGAACGGAATCGCCTACGGAGAAACGCCATGTTGGCGTTTCCCCGAAAATGAGAAAAACGCATGTTGCGTTTTTCCCGTTGTCTCGGTTGTCTACGTTGTCGTTCAGAAAAAGTAGAGACGCTGTACGCCCCGTCTCTACAATCGGGAACAAGGTCGTCAACAACCAAAAACAGAACGGAATCGCCTACGGGGAAACACCATGTTGGCGTTTCCCCGAAAAAAAGAAAAACGCATGTTGCGTTTTTCCCGTTGTCTCGGTTGTCTACGTTGTCGTTCAGAAAAAGTAGAGACGCTGTACGCCCCGTCTCTACAGGAGGGGCCCGAGAGGGGTCAAAAAGGTACATAATTCGGCATTTCTTATATCGTTCTAATATCGTTCTAATATCGTTCTCATATACTTCTTATATGGGTAATATAAGAACTATATGAGAAGTATATTGGAACGATATAGGAAGGGCCGAATTATGTACCTCTCGGGTAGGTGTCGGGTCGGTGGGCGGGCGGAGGGGCGGGGTTGACGCTGGTGTTGGTCAGCGGGATGCTGATGAGGAGGATGAGAACCAGGGTGAGACCGATGGCCAGGCCGCCGAACTTGCCGTTGGCGTGGCGGTCATAACTCTTAACTCATAACTATCTCAAACGCCACGTCCATCATCTTGGTGAAGGTGGTCTGGCGCTGTTCGGCGGTGGTGGCTTCGCCGGTGAGGAGGTGGTCGGAGACGGTGCAGATGCCCAGAGCCCTCTTCCGTTCTCCACTCTCCACTCTCCGCTCTCCACTACAATAGGCCGCGTTCATGTACAGCTGCGCTATCTCCATCTCCACGGCCAGCACGCCCATGCGCTGCCAGCGGTCGTTGTGGGCATTGACGGCATAGAACATGTCGGACGAGAGCACGTTGCCCACGCGGTGGCTGTAGCCCATGCGCTCGCAGGCCTCCACGGCGCGGCGCGCCAGCTGGAAGTCGGCGATGGGGGCGAAGGTGCCGGGCAGCTCGTACTGCGCGGCGTAATTGGAATTGGTGCAGGCGCCGGTGGCGATGACGATGTCGCCCACGTGAAGGTCCTCCTGGATGGAACCGGCAGAGCCCACGCGGACGATGGTCCGCACGTCGTAGAAGTTGTACAGCTCGTAGGTGTAGATGCCTATCGAGGGGCCGCCCATGCCGTGGCCCATGACGCTGATGCGGCGGCCGTTGCGCATGCCGGTGTAGCCCAGCATGCCGCGTACCTGATTGAAAAGCACGGGGTTCTCCAGGTAGTTCTCGGCCATAAACTTGACGCGCAGCGGGTCGCCCGCCATAATGACGGTCTCGGCAATCTCGCCTTTCCGTGCGCCGATGTGTGGTGTAGGGGTGTTATCCATATTCATTCTTATTTATCTCGTTTATTCTTTATCCATGACGCCCTTTTTAACGAAAGTTCGCAAAAAATATTGCGCCACGGAGAGGAAAAGCACCTCACCAGATTATGCATCCGATTAGCCTTCTGACACCATTATTCTTTCGTAATCCTCATTAATCTGGTATGGACGCACCGAATCATGAGGCGTGGCGTTTTTGTTCTTCTTGAAGTTCTCTGCCTGCTCGAAGATGGCGCGGAAAACTTCGTCGCGCGTGGCAGGCGGGTATTTGTGTTTTGCCAGCGTGAGGATAATTTGCACCTTTAGCTGTGCCTTGATGTCAGCTTTTTTGTCCCAGTCGATGTATTGTGTCTTGTCGTCGACAACATTCTTGACATCTTTGGCAAGGGCGATGTACTGCTCTTCGGTGTATTCGTTAAGGAATCCGTATTGTTTGGCCACAGATTTAAGTATGTCGTAGAATGCCTTGACCTCGATGTTGGGAATGCCTTCAGGCAACACGCTGTCTTTCTTGATTTCCTCGAACAGCTGTGCCAGCTGGTTGGCCACTTCGGTCACTATCTCGTCGGCCAGCACGATGTCGTCCGAACGGTCGTTGTACTTGTCGATGATGCCGTTCAGGCGGTTGGTGAAGCTGACGGCCTTGACTTTGTTAACCTTCTTCACGCTGTCGATGACCCTTTTCAGCAGTTGTTCCATCAGTTTCACCTTGGTGTTCTGATAGGGCAGCCGTTTCAGTTTCTCCATATACTGAGAGGCCAGCAGGTCTATCTGCTCCGTATTGTCGAGCCGCATCGTGTTGATGGCGACCACCTCTTCCGACACGAGTGCTTCGTTGACCAGCTGCAGCACGTGGCGGTTCATCTGCGTGGCGTCCGGCGACTCGCCCGTGGTGGTCTTGTAGATGATGGAACGCACGCCCAAGAAGAAATGCACGTCGTTCACCTCTTCTCTGGCGACGCGGTCGTCGCCTGTACACATATTGTAGGCCGACTTCATTATGCCCACGTGCTTCATAAAACGTTTCTCCAGCTCGTCAGTCTGCTGTATGCGCTCGGCGGCAATCTGCAATGCGTCCAGTTGTTCCAGAGGTGTGCCGGTGAAGAACTTGCTGTAGTCAAACCCATTGAACATACGCCGCAGCAAGTCGAGCTCGTCCTTGAACAGCTTGACGGCGTTGTCAATGGTTTCGACGGGCGTCTCGTTCTGTCCGCCGTTGGCATAGCGCTTCATCGCCTGGTTGAATTTCTTCTTTATGCCCAAGTAGTCCACTATCAGGCCCTTGTCTTTGCCCGGATAGTTGCGGTTCACACGGCTGACGGTTTGAATCAGCGTGTGCATCTGCAGCGGCTTGTAGCAGTACATAGTGTCTAAACAGGGCACGTCGAAGCCCGTTATCCACATATCCACCACGATGGCTATCTTGAAGTTAGACTTGGCTTCTTTGAACTGCAGGTCGAGCCGCTTGCGTTCTTCGTCGGTGCCCAGCAGGTTGTACAGTTCGGGGTCGTCGTCCTTCTGGCGGATGAACACCATCTTGATTTT
>Ga0310697_10003761_pt1 | contig 15223 bp, 13 predicted proteins | sample 172DNAGHGlowgp2_FD_203883 | JGI IMG/M metagenome (GOLD analysis project Ga0310697, IMG submission 203883) | Sheep rumen microbial communities from Palmerston North, Manawatu-Wanganui, New Zealand - 1728 DNA GHGlow gp2 (v2) (version 2) | ecosystem: Host-associated > Mammals > Digestive system >... | reverse complement strand
GCGACAAAGTTAATTATTGGAATCCCGTTGACCAATACATTGGCGGCATTGAGCACGCGATTTTACATTTGCTTTACTCCAGATTTTTTACAAAGGTTTTGCGCGACGCGGGGCTTTTGGATTATGATGAGCCGTTTTCAAATCTTTTAACGCAAGGCATGGTTATAAAGGACGGCGCGAAAATGTCAAAGTCTTTAGGCAACGTCGTATCGCCCGAAGAAATTATAAGCAAATACGGCGCGGATACTGCGCGATTGTTTATTCTGTTCGCCGCGCCCGTCGAGCGCGATTTAGATTGGAGCGATGAAGGCGTTCAAGGTTCGTTCAGATTTTTAAATCGCGTTTGGAGAATTTTAAATATTTTCAGCGACGCGCTTAAACAGACGAGCGACGCGCCTTTAACTGACGAGGAAAAAAATTTGCGCCGCACGTTACACAAGACGATTAAAAAAGTTACGGAAGACGTCCGCGACCGTTTCGCGTTCAACACGGCGATTAGTTCGCTCATGGAGCTTGTAAACGCAATGCACGCCTTCCAAGACAAACCGATTAACCCAAATTTAGCGCGTGAACTTACTAAAAATCTTTTGATAATGCTTGCGCCTTTTGTACCGCACATTGCCGCAGAACTTTGGAGCAAATTTTTTGAAGGCGACGTTCATAAACAAAGTTGGGTGACGTTCGACGCGGCGGCGATTGTCGAGGAGGAAATTGAAATTGTCATACAGATAAACGGCAAAGTTCGCGAGCATGTGAAAATTCCCATTGGCTTGACTAAGAACGATTTAGAAAAACTTGCGCCGACCTTGCCGCGTGTCGCCGAGTTGACGGCGGGCAAAAAAATTCTAAAGATTATCGCCGTCCCGAACAAGCTTATAAATATCGTTGTGAGCAAATGAAAATTTTATGACGTTAAGTCTTTCGCAACTGAAAATTATATGGTAAAATGTCGCCAATAAATTTTATGGGGGCATGAAACTGTGTTTGAATTAGACGACAACACCTTAGATCAGTTCGCTAAGATTAAAGTAATAGGCGTGGGCGGCGGCGGCAATAATGCTGTCAATCGAATGATTTCTCTTGGCTTGGAAGGCGTGGAATTTATCGCGGTCAATACGGACGCGCAAGCACTCCTTAACGCGATGGCTCCGAAGAGAATGCAAATCGGCGAAAAACTTACGCGCGGACTTGGCGCGGGCGCACGTCCTGAAATTGGCGAAAAGGCGGCAATGGAAAGCCGCGAAGACATTATCAACGCCCTGCGCGGTTCGGATATGGTATTCATAACGGCGGGCATGGGCGGCGGCACGGGCACGGGCGCGGCACCGGTCGTTGCCGAATGTGCAAGAGAAATCGGCGCGTTGACGGTTGGCGTTGTTACTCGTCCTTTTACCTTTGAAGGACCTAAGCGCAAGAAGAATGCCGATATTGGAATTGAAAATCTCAAACGCAACGTCGATACGATTATCACAATTCCGAACGATAGACTTTTGCAGGTCGTCGATAAGAAAACGCCAATGACGCAAGCGTTTACAATCGCCGATGATATTTTGCGGCAAGGCGTCAAAGGAATTTCCGATTTAATCGCGGTGCCGGGTCTGGTCAATCTGGACTTCGCGGACGTTAAATCAATTATGAGCAATGCGGGTTCGGCGTTAATGGGTATCGGCGAGGCTTCGGGCGAAAATGCAACGGTTGACGCCGTAAAAGCCGCGATTGATTCGCCGCTTTTGGAAACGAGTTTGCAGGGCGCGCGCGGCGTTTTGCTAAACATTATGGGCGCGACTGATTCGCTGTCGATGATGGAAGTAAACGAGGCGTCAACGACCGTTCAAGAAGCGGCGCACCCCGACGCAGAAATTATTTGGGGCGTAAGCGTCGATGAATCTTTAGGCGACAAAGTGAGCGTTACGGTTATTGCTACGCGCTTTGACGACGAGGAGGAAGAAGAAGTTTACAGCGAACCGATTCGACCCGTCGCCGTTCAAGAAGAGCCGTTGCAATCGCCGCCGCCACAGCCTCAACCTTTACGCGCCCGCGATATTTTGCGGCAATCGCCCTTTGGAAACTTCAGTTCCGCCTTTAACGACAATCAGCAAAATCAAGATTCGTCTAAGTTAATTGATATACCGACTTGGATGAGAACGCGCAAATAATCTTTTGAGCAAAAAAAATTTCCCGTCATACATTCTGGCGGGAGATTTTTTATTAGGTGGGTAGGTGGTTAGGTGGTTAGAATTCTATTTCCCTACTAACCTACTAACCTACCCACCTACTCTTCAGCGCGAGGCGTCAAGTCAGAGGCTTGCAACTTGCCTTCCTTCTTGCGTTCGGCAAATTCAGCAGTCGCAGTAAACAGCGCGTCGCTCGAAGAATTCAAAGCTGTTTCGCACGAATCTTGCAACACGCCGATAATAAAGCCAACGCCGACAACCTGCATTGCAATATCATTATCAATGCCAAAGCTTGAACAGGCAACGGGAATCAATAAAAGCGAACCGCCCGCAACACCAGACGCACCGCATGCCCCAACCGTTGAAATTATACAGAGCAATAAAGCTGTCGGCATGTCAACGTTAATTCCTAACGTGTGAGCCGCCGCCAAACTCAAAACCGCAATGGTTATCGACGCGCCCGCCATGTTAATGGTTGCACCCAGCGGAATGGAGATTGAATATAAATCTTCGTTTAGCCCTAAGCGTTTGCAAAGACTCATGTTGACGGGGATATTTGCCGCGCTCGACCGCGTAAAAAATGCATAAAGCCCACTTTCCCTAAGCGTCGCCAAAACTAAAGGATAAGGATTCATACGGAGCTTAAAGAAAACAATTATCGGATTCATGATTAACGCCACGCTGAAGAACGCGCCCAAAAGTACCGCCAAAAGTTTTGCGTAACCTAAAAGCGCGTCAACGCCGCTGGTAGCTATCGCGTCCGCAACTAAGCCCATTATGCCGAACGGCGCAAATCTTATGACCCATTGCACGACTTTTGTAACGGCTTTTGCCAAATCGCCTAAAACGTTATGAAGTTCTTCGCCCGTATGACGGAACGCCAAGCCCATTATGACGCCCCAAGCTAATATGCCGATATAATTTGCCGTCGTCAGCGCGTGTATCGGGTTATCTACTACGTTCATAATGACATTTTGCAAAACTTCAATGATTCCGCCTGGCGGAGAAATTGCCGTGTCTGCGTCAATTTGCAGCTTTAAAGTCGTCGGGAATAAAAATGACGCCGTGACCGCCACCAGCGACGCAAGGAAAGTTCCAATTACGTAAAGTTGAATTATCGGTTTCATTGTTGCGTTTGATTCCGATTTTTGGCTCATGGCGTTCATAACCAAAACGAAAACCAAAATCGGCGCGACGCCCTTTAACGCGTTGACGAATAATTTGCCGAATACCGCAATGACCGGAACCACTTGCGGCACGAATAACGCTAAAATAATTCCTATCAACAAACCTACTGCGATTAGTTTTATCAGTGCGGTTTCGCCGTAGACCTTTGTAACTTTGGATAACACTTTTGCGACCTCCTAACAAAAAATAAAAATCGGTTGCATTATACAACCGATTAAAATAATCTGCAAATTTCAATCTTCCTCAACGCCAATCAAGCCGTCAACCCAAGCAGTAATTTCTTCGGGCGATTTTTCGCAGACGTAGATAAGTTCCGTAATTAAAATTTGTCGCGAAAGGTCGAGCAATTTTTTTTCGCCGCTGGAAACTTTTTTCTTATTGTTCTGCCGCGTCAAGTTCCTAGCAATCGCCGCCGCGTCCAAAATATCGCCGCTCTTTAGTCGTTCAAGGTTTGTTTGAAATTTTTTATTCCAACTGCCTTGTAATTGTTCGGTTTCGGCTTGCAAAACTTTTACGACGTCTTCAACCTGCGCGGGCGTTATCAATTCACGCAAATTCGCCTCTTCTATCTTGTTGACGGGCAGCATAAGTTTCATATCGCTAATCGGCAAGCGAAAGATATAGTAAGAATTTTTGACGCCTCCAACTTCGTTCTCTTCAATTTTAACAATTTCGCCGGCACCGTGCATCGGGTAAACAAATTTATCGCCGATATTCAATTCATGCCACCTCCTGTAGAAAAATTTTTTAAAGTTCGTTCTCTGATAAATCTAATTGCTTGCGGTCGAGATAATCAAGCAAGCGCAAATCTTTTTCCGGATTAAAATTCACATCATAATAATCAGCGTCATTACCGGGCGTGTATTCATACGAAAGCTTTTCAAAATGTCGCTTGTTCGCCTCGAAACCCAAATTTTTACTCATGATATTTCCGAGCCGTTCGGCGTTGGGAATAAGATAGCTTACCTCGTCAATGTACTGAAGCCAGCCGGGCACGACGCCCGTTTTAATATTTTCTTTAGCCTCTGCATTTTTCAGCGAACCCGCCGCCGCTAACATTTCGCTTGACGTTAAATCTGTGTCAATCGCCTTGACTGCCACGCTTAAAAGTTCAGGAATTTTTATCAGCATGGAAGGTTCCGTTAATCTGTCCGCGCAGGCGCGCATAAATTCTTGTTGACGACGCACGCGCCCAATATCGCCCTCCGAATCACGAAATCTAACGTATTGAATCGCCGTATCGCCGTCCAAATGCTGGTAACCCTGCTTTAAATCTATCACAAGCCCGCCGTCGTCGTCCCATTCGTCTTCATATTGCATATCGCGTTCAACGTAAATATCCACGCCGCCCATCGCGTCAATCACTTCGGCGAAGCGCGATTTATTTATCGTGATGTAATGGTCAATCTCAATGCCTAAAAAATCTTCGACGGTCTCTCGCGTCAATTTCGCGCCGCCATAAGCGTAAGCCGCATTGATTTTTTGGTAGCCGTGACGGTCGATATAAACCAAAGTATCTCGCGGAATTGTTAAAAGCGACGCCGTATCTTTCGATAAGTTCAAAACCATAAGCGTATCTGAACGCCCAACATCGTCCTTGCGCTCATCCACGCCCATTAAAATTATCGTCGTTGACTCGCGAAAAGTTGGTAAAATCGTTTCGCTCTTGACTTTTGATTTAATATCTTCCTTGATTCGCGTAAAGTCCGAATTGAAACCCAGATGAGTCAGCGAACTGACGATTAGGGATAAACAAATTATAATTGACCAAAATAATTTCCGGTTGCGCATTTTCTTTAGTATTTTACGCCGCCTTTCCTCTAAACGTTCGCGCATTTCAATCACCTCCCTTCTTTAGGGAATTAGGTTAATAGGTTAGTAGTACTATTTCCCTACTTCCCTATTTCCCTACTAACCTAACTAAAATCTAAGGGAAGTTTTAAGCTTTGTCAAGTCTATATCCGTTTTAATTTCGGGATGTTTCCTTAAAAAATTCTGTTCGACTTCGGGCGCGGCAACAAAATTTATCAGCCGCCCAACTTTAACGTAACATTTGCGCACAACCTTATCAATGTGCGGGTCGTTAATCGTCAGGCAAGCCTTTGATACAACAGGTTCCTTGCCGCGATTGGCGATAAAATTTAAATGCAGTTCAACTTGCGGCTCGTCCTCGCCGCTTGAATAATAGACGCCCAAATTATTTTCAGCGTAAGGATTTAGCACGTTGAAAAGAATATCCATAAGCATGGACAAATCCATTTTCTTAGGATTGAATTCAATTTCAACGCTCGAAATATTTTCTAGCGTCTGCGGCTCGTGATTTACGTAGCTGTGAACGTTACGCGCAGATAACTTCCCGATTAAAGTTTTCACGACACCGGGCACGTCATTAAAAATTTCCTGCAACTCGTCAACATTGCCCCCGCTGAAATAAATTTTCTTGGTGTACAAAATCATCGCTCCCCAAAAAATTTTTTCGATTATACAACGCCGCAACTCTCTTTGACAACAAGAAAAATAAGCCGTCGCTTTAACGGCTCATCATTCGCAAAAATATTTCATGCCGGTTTTCTTCCACTCTTTTTTTGTGTAGAGAATTTTATAATTGGTGACGCCCGTTAAAGTCGCAAGCTCGCTGATAATTTTTTCGCACTCTTCGCGAGTCTTCGCGTGTATCATAGTATAAAGATTATAATTCCAATTAGGCGCGGGCGTTCTGTCGTAGCAATGAGAAACCGCCGCATGACTGCTCATAATATGCGCGGTCTCGTCCAATTTATCGGGCGCGACTTGCCAAGCGCACAGAGCATTTGCATTAAAACCAACCTCGCGATGTCTAAGCACCGCTCCCATCTTGCGGATTTTTTTTTCGTCAACTAATTCCTTTACCCGTTGCAAAAATTCTTCCTCGCTTATGCCGACGCGTTGCGCCAAAATTTTATAAGGCTCTTCGCACAACGGAAAATCTTCTTGCAATGCTTTTATAATTTCCTTGTCCAACTGACTTAAAATTTCCAAGTCCGACCCTCCGAACTATTGGAGCTTGAACTGCACATTGATTTTATACTTTTTGTTAGCCTTGAGCTTTAACATATCCTCAACGCCGCGCAGGGCTTTTATCTCCGCCAAAATTTTTTTCTCGTATTCGGCGTTCGGCGTCAAAAGCGTAAACCACAGATTATAAATCCCTTCGCGTTCGTAATTGTGCGTTGCGCCCGGATAACGATTGACCGCCTCCGCCACCGCGCACAACTCCGACGGTTCAACCTTAAGCGCGACAAGCGTCCCTTGATAACCCAAGCGGTTTGAATCAAAAAACGTTCCGATCCTGCGCAAAAATCCTGCCGACTTCAGCTCACGAAGTCTTTGCAAAACTGTTTCCTCGTCTGTGTCGAGGCGGCTTGCCATCTCCGCGAACGGATGACTGCAAATCGGTATGTCGCCCTGCAAAAGATTCAATAGGGCTTTATCGAAAGTCGAAAGCCTCGTCATATTAAACGCTCCCTTGCACCGCCACACGCTCAACGGTGTAATTTTTCTTGCGGCTATTTTATCAAAGAATTTATAACAACGTCAAGCAATTCTGAACGCCCTTCATTTTTTACCGACGAATACGGCAGGATTGAATCCGCGTCGACGTTCAGAGAATTTTTTATTGCGTTAATATGTTTTTGGCGTTCGGTCTTGCCGAGCTTATCGGATTTAGTTGCGACGATTAACACGGGCAAATTTTTTTCAACGAGGCTTGCAAAAGAATTTAAATCGGATTCCTGCGGCGGGTGGCGCATGTCGATAAGCTGACAGACAAATTTTATATCGCGGCGGCTTGAAAGGTATTCATCAATAAATTTCGCCCAGAGCTTGCGATTGGTCTTTGAAGTTTTGGCGTAACCGTAGCCGGGCAGGTCGACAAAATAAATTTCGTGGCGAACCTCTTCCGGTGTCTTTAGTGTGACTTTAAAAAAATTTATCGTTTGAGTTTTGCCGGGCGTCCCCGAAGTCCGCGCCAAAGCTTTTCTGTTCGTCAAGGAATTTATCAGCGAAGACTTACCGACGTTCGACCTGCCAACAAAAACAATTTCCGGCAAAAGTTCTTCCGGACAAGTCTTGCGGCTCACCGCAGAAGTTACGTATTCGCTTTTTATAATTTTAATCTGCGTCATGATTCTCTCCTTAAAAATTTACCCCTCAAAGAGGGGCTTCCGTTACGGTAAATTTAGGAGCTTCTCCTATTCCAAAGTACTTATCAAAAAACCTTTGAATCTTTGCTATTATGATTTGCTTCTTTTCTGTACGATTTCCCCCGCCAAAGCGGCTCATAGGAGGCATTATTTTGTTAATGTCGGTGCCAACAGTTTTTACTTCTCCATAACGAAAAATATTTTCAAGATATTTGCGGGTCTCCGCTGAATTTAAACTTTCCTCTTTTATTATCTGATTCAATTCCTTTTCCCGCTGTTCTGCTACGTAATTATTCCATTCAGTGATTATATCCTCAATTGTATTAACATCTGTGATAAACGCTTCAATAAGTTTTTTCTTGCTACGTAACTCAGGGCTTGCGTCGATTGCTTTTCTTATGCTAACGAGAATTTTTTTATCTTCGCAATGGCTATCGTGATAATTTTTAATCAATAAAAGTATATAGTCAATGTTTATTTCAATCTGCCTTATAAGTTCTATTTCAAAAACTATGTCGTCCGTAATATCAGTGCTCTCGCCATTTTCTTTGAGCCGAATCCATTCATCTTTTAAATCTTGATACTTTCCTAAATAATCCTGCAAGTCGCCTTTAGATAAAATTTCTTTACCTTCAAAATCATCGAAGGAAAGCAAAATATTTCTCGTGCGAAGGATCGCGCCAAAAAGTGATATAAATTCCCGCTGATTTTGTTCGCCTATAATTTGCGGCTCCGTCACGGGAAATTTATCAGTCAAGTTTTCTATTAAATCTTTATATTCACGGTAATAATATTTGAAAGTCTGCATTAAGACAACGCCGCTTGAATCTCTATCAGCGAAAAGAGAAATGGCAATATCCACGCGCTTTTTCAAATTGCGAAAACATACGATATTGCCAAAAGTTTTAATGCTGTTCAAAATGCGATTGGTGCGACTGAACGCCTGTATCAGACCGTGCAACTTAAGATTTTTATCCACCCATAAAGTATTAAGCGTGGTTGCGTCAAAGCCCGTCAGAAACATATTTACCACAATCAGCAAATCTAATTCCTTGTTCTTCATGCGCAACGACACATCTTTATAATAGTTTTGGAATTTTTCGCTGGAAGTGTCGTAATTCGTGTGGAACATTTTATTATAATCATCAATGGCGGAATCAAGAAAATCGCGGGCTGTTTGGTCAAGGGCGGAAGTGTCTTCAGAATTTTCTTCGCCCAAAATGCCGCTCTCCTCTTCCTCGTTAGGGGCGTAGCTGTATATAACTGCAATCTTTAAATTTTTAGTGGGGTCGCTTTTAATAATTTTCTGGAATTCATAATAATATCTTTTTGCCATCGCTATGGAGGAAACAGCAAAGATTGAATTAAATCCGCTAAGACGCTGTTTTTGTTTTATCTCTTCCACCTTATCACGCTCGGCGGTCGCTACTTCAGAAATATTTCTAAGCGCTTTAAACACATAACTTTTATTTCCGCGATAGGTTTTCTGGTCGAAGTATTTGAGAATATAATTTGCAACAAGATTGATTCTTTTTGGGGCTTCAAATGCTTTTTTGCGGTCAATATCCCAAACTTTTTCGTCATCAATATCAGCGTCAAAATCCATTGTCTTTATATAGTCCACGCGAAACGGGAGAACATTTTTATCATTGATAGCGTCAACAATGGTGTAAGTGTGTAGCCGCCCGCCAAATGTTTGCTCGGTGGTGAAATAGTTCGGGCTTTGTTTATCAGCTCCGGCATTAAGCGCGAAAATGGGCGTCCCTGTAAAGCCAAACATATAATATTGCTTAAAGTAACGAATAATCGCCTTATGCATGTCGCCAAATTGACTACGGTGGCATTCATCAAAAATAATTACAATTTGCTTGCGATAGATAGCGTGTTCCTTATTTTTCTTTATAAAGGTCGTGAGCTTTTGAATCGTCGTTATAATAATTTTAGATTCGGAATCGGACAGCTGTTTTTCTAATATTTTTGTAGAGGTATTGCTGTTGGCGGCTCCTCTTTCAAAGCGATCATATTCCTTCATTGTTTGATAATCTAAATCTTTACGGTCGACAACAAAAAGCACCTTATCAATAAAAGACAGGTGCGAAGCTATACGCGCCGTTTTAAATGATGTCAGCGTTTTGCCGGAGCCGGTAGTGTGCCATATGTAGCCGCCCGCCTCTTTAGTGCCATATTTTTTATAATTGCTAGCAATTTCTATTCGGTTTATTATGCGTTCTGTTGCCGTAATTTGATAAGGACGCATTACCATTAAAATTTTTTCCGAAGTGAACACGCAATATTTAGTAAGAACATTAAGCAACGTATGCTTAGCAAAAAAAGTTTTGGCGAAGTCAACTAAATCGGGAATTATCTGATTTTTCGCGTCCGCCCAAAACGACGTAAATTCAAAGCTGTTGCTTGTCCTTCCCTTCCTTGATAGTCCCGCGTTAATATCTTTAATTGCATTGTAGCGCGTGCTGTTGGAGTAATATTTTGTATGTGTCCCGTTGCTTATAACAAAAATTTGCACGTACTCAAAAAGTCCACAGCCCGCCCAAAAAGAATCTCGGCTATAACGATTGATTTGATTAAACGCCTCGCGAATAGCCACCCCGCGACGTTTTAATTCAACGTGTACAAGTGGAAAGCCATTTACCAAAATAGTTACGTCATAACGGTTAGCGTGTCTTGCGCCTTGCTCGGTACCGACCGCATATTGATTTATGACTTGCAAGCGGTTGTTATGAATATTGGCGCGGTCAATTAGAGTAATATTTTTTGTTAAACCGTCATCGCGCCTTAGCACTTGAATATTATCTTCTTGTATCTTCGTCGTTTTCTCCACGATACTATCATTTGCGTTTGCAATGACGTTGCTAAAAAATCTCTTCCATTCGCTATCACTGAATTTATAATTATTCAGCTCTTCAAGTCGCTTGCGAAGATTTAAAATCAATTCCGCTTCGGTGTGAATCGGAAGATAACTATAACCTTGCTCACAAAGAAGGCGGATAAATTCTTTTTCCAGCGCGTCCTCACTTTGATAAAATTCTGAACGCCGCTCCGTCGGCTTGTATTCTGTCACGACGGTATTTTCTGTTGTTTGTGCCAAGATATTGAAATACGCCAATCAAGTTGCCTCCTCAAATGTTAAAAATGAAATTTATTTTTTCTCCTTGAATGTCAAGAGTTTATCCCGATAATATTCGTACTGCTTTTGTCTTGCTGTAAGCTCTGCTGTAAGCTCTGCTGTAAGCTCTGCTGTAAGCTCTGTGAAGCTGTCGAGGATTCGGACAATCTCGCGCTGAACTTCGAGCGGCGGCACGGGGATTTTGAAATATTCCCAAGTGGCATTATTTATATTGTTGATTGTAGAACTTGCCGCTCCAGACGCTTTTGCAAGATGTTTTTTAAACATAGCACTTGTTAAAATATGAAACAAAAATCTCGCTTTCAAATTATCTGTTTTGGGGCGAATCACTCCCATAAATCCGCCAAAAGTATAATTCAAACTTTCAAAAATGTATGCAACCTTTCCAATATGTTCTTTGCTTCCACTGCCAGCACAAATCAAAATGTCATCTTTTTTAAGCCATTGATTTTCTTTCACTATAACATCAGACGAAACTTTTTTTACGTCTTCAAAGTTCAACATATTATATTCCAGTGTTATATTATTAGCTCGTAAAACTTTTATTCCATCAAAACTATCATTAATCTCAGCATTTTTGTTGTACGTTATTCCTCGAATGTAATCGCATACAACAAAAAAATTTTTCCACTCCACGCCGTCGGGGCAAAGCCGCGCAATTAAATCGTTAAGTTTACTCATTGTCTTCAAGCCTCAATCTCAAAAATGATTTTATCGATCTCATCGCGCAAAAGTTGTTCACGTGCAACAATTTTTTTAATTTCGGCGTTAAGCTCCGTTATGTCAATTTTCTCGCGCTTATCTTCCTGTTCAACGTAAGTACTAACGGAAAGATTATAATTTTGCGCCTTGACCGCGTCATAAGAAATTAGCTTGCAAAAATATTTCTTGTCCACACGTTCAGCAAAAGCCTTAACGATATTGGCGATATTTTTTTGCGTCAACTTGTTATTATTCGTCACCTTGATAAATTCGTTGCTAGCGTCGACAAAGAGAATTTTATCATCAGCCTTCCACTTTTTAAGTACCATGATACAAGTTGCAATGCTCGTGCCGAAAAACAAATTAGAAGGAAGCTGAATAATGCAATCTATAAAATTATTATCGACAAGATATTTGCGGATTTTTTGTTCTGAGCCGCTACGGTACATAATACCAGGAAAGCAGACAATAGCCGCCGTGCCGTTTGGGGCAAGCCAAGCAAGGGAATGCATAATAAAAGCCATGTCAGATTTACTTTTGGGTGCAAGCACACCGGCAGGAGCAAAACGCGGGTCGTTAATCAGGAGCGGATTGCCGTCGCCTTCCCATTTGATAGAATAGGGAGGATTGGATACAATGAGTTCAAAAGGCTCGGCGTCCCAATGATCTGGACAAGGATTTATCAACGTATCATCGCAAGCAATATCAAATTTATCTGGTGTAAGGTCGTGCAGGAACATATTGATACGGCAAAGGTTATAAGTAGTAACGTTAATTTCTTGACCGAAAAAGCCAAGTTCTACGCCGTCCCTGCCGAGAATTTTTATAGCCTTCAAGAGCAATGAACCACTGCCGCAAGCCGGATCATACACCTTATTAACTTTTGTCTTTCCAACAGTTCCAAGCCTTGTAAGAAGTTCGGAGACATCAGCAGGAGTAAAGAACTCGCCGCCCGATTTGCCTGCATTGGAAGCATACATTGACATTAAATACTCGTAAGCGTCGCCAATAGCGTCGACGTCGTGATTTTCTACCGAACCAAGATTCATTTCAGCAATACCGTTTAAAAGTTTAACCAGCCTTTCATTTCTCTTTTTAACGGTACTGCCAAGCTTATTGCTATTAACATCAAAATCATCAAACAAACCTTTAAACCTGTCTTCAAAGTCGCTACCTTGAGAAGATTGCTCAATGTTGCGAAAAGCTTTTTCCAAAGTTTCGTTTAAATTTTCGTCCTTAGGTGCTTTCTTATGAACATTTACAAAAAGTTCACTAGGAAAAATGAAAAAGCCCTTTTCTTTAATGAGGTCTTCGCGAGCCTGTTGGGCGTCTGCGTCGGCTAAGGTTTCGTAATTAAAATTTTTTTTGCCGGCGTCAATTTCGCCGCGATTTATGTAATCCGTCAAATTTTCGGAAATGTAACGATAAAACATTGCACCCAAAACATAATTTTTGAAATCCCAGCCATCGACAGCCCCGCGCAATTCGTCAGCGATAGCCCAAATGGAGCGGTGAATTTCTTCGCGCTCTTGTTCTTTTTTTGTGTCAATTAGATTCATTTATATTTTCTCCTCTGTAACGCGCAACGCTTGCGCAATCCTTATCGCCGCGCCCCGACAACGTGACGACAATAATTTTATCTTTTGGCATATTGGGCGCGATTTTCATGACGTGCGCGACCGCGTGCGCCGATTCAATCGCGGGAATAATTCCTTCAGTGCGCGAAAGATATTCAAAAGCCTCCACCGCTTCCGCGTCAGTTATCGGGACGTATTCGGCGCGTCCAATGTCGTGTAAATGCGCGTGTTCGGGACCAATGCCGGGATAATCCAGCCCGGCGGAGATTGAATAAACCGGCGCAATTTGTCCGTATTCATCTTGGCAAAAATAACTTTTCATGCCGTGAAAAATTCCTACGCGCCCCGTTGCAATCGTCGCCGCCGTCTCGAAAGTATCAATGCCTCTGCCCGCCGCCTCGCAACCTATCAGCCTAACACTTTTATCCGCAATAAAATTGTAAAACGTGCCGATTGAATTGGAGCCGCCGCCGCAACAGGCAATAACCGCGTCGGGCAGTCGCCCTTCCAACGCAAGGATTTGACTTTTAATTTCCTTTGAAATGACAGCTTGAAAATCGCGGACAATGGTCGGGAAGGGGTGCGGACCCATAACCGAACCTAAGCAATAATGCGTATCGGCGATTCGATTCGTCCACTCGCGAAAAGTTTCTGATACCGCATCTTTTAAAGTGCCCGTGCCGTTCTTGACGGCGATAACCTTCGCGCCCAAAAGTTTCATGCGGTAAACGTTCAAAGCTTGGCGGATTGTATCTTCCACGCCCATAAAAATAACGCACTCCATGCCCATAAGCGCGGCGGCTGTGGCAGTTGCGACGCCGTGTTGCCCCGCGCCCGTTTCAGCAATTAAGCGCGTCTTTCCCATTTTTTTTGCAAGCAACGCTTGACCTAACACGTTATTTATTTTGTGGGAGCCAGTGTGATTTAAATCCTCACGCTTGAGATAAATTTTCGCGCCGCCCAAATCATCCGTCATTTTTTTTGCAAAGTAAAGCATTGACGGACGCCCCGCGTAATTTTTAAACAACTCGTCAAGTTCGCGCTGAAAAGTTTCGTCGTCCTTAAAGCGATTGTACGCCGTTTCCAGCTCGATAATCGCGTTCATCAGCGTTTCAGGGATATACTGCCCGCCGTAAATTCCAAAGCGGCCCTTTTGATTTGTCATAAATTTTCCCTCCGCACAACCTCCGCGAAGGTTGCCATCTTTTTAAAATCTTTTTTGCCGTCAGTTTCAATGCCGCTGCTAACGTCGACCGCGAACGGCTTTAAAAGTTTAATCGCGTCGCCGACATTTTCGGGCGTCAAACCGCCCGCTAAAAAATATTTCTGCCGCAAATTTTTTATCAGCGTCCAATCAAAAATTTTGCCGTCGCCCGCGCCCGCGTCAAGCAGAGCAAAGCAATTCGCAATGCGCAATTCGTAATGCGCAATGGAATTGCTAATACGAAATGCTTTAATCAGCGGCTTATCCGTAAGTTCGCGCAGATTTTTAATATAATTGTCGTCCTCGTTGCCGTGAAGTTGCGCCGCGTCGATTATGCCCACGTTCAAAAGTTCAGCGACCGTTTGAAAATTTTCATTGACGAAAACACCAACCACACAAATTTTTTCCGACAACGCGCCGCGAAATTTTTCAACCTGCGCGGGCGTGACGTAACGTTTACTTTTGGGCGCGAAGACAAAGCCGACGTATTCGGGCAAAAGTTCATTGGCAAAAAAAATATCGTCCGGCGTCTTCAACCCGCAAAATTTTATCTTAGTCATAAACCGCCCCGCAACTCGGCAAGCTTTGATTTTTTATCGGCGGCTCGCATTAAAATTTCTCCGATTAACACCGCGTCCGCTCCAAGCTCGCGGATTTTTTTTATGTCCTCCGTCGACTGAACGCCACTTTCCGACACAAAAATTATTTCGGGCGGCACAAGCTCCCGAAGTCTTTTGGCATTATCCATATCAACGGAAAAATCTTTCAAGTTGCGATTGTTCACGCCGATAAGCCGCGCCCCGCAATTTATCGCCCGTTTAATTTCCCGCTCGTCATGCGCCTCAACCAACGCCGATAAGCCGAGCGCGTCGCAGATTGACAAAAAATTTTTTAGTTGCGTATCGTCCAGAATCGCGCAGATTAAAAGCACTGCCGCCGCGTTCAAAACCTTTGCTTGATAAATCATGTACTCATCAACAACAAAATCTTTTCGCAAGCAGGGGATTGAAACCTGCGCGGCAATTTCTGATAAAAATTTATCTTCGCCCAAA
>Ga0310697_10003760_pt1 | contig 15224 bp, 10 predicted proteins | sample 172DNAGHGlowgp2_FD_203883 | JGI IMG/M metagenome (GOLD analysis project Ga0310697, IMG submission 203883) | Sheep rumen microbial communities from Palmerston North, Manawatu-Wanganui, New Zealand - 1728 DNA GHGlow gp2 (v2) (version 2) | ecosystem: Host-associated > Mammals > Digestive system >... | reverse complement strand
AGATCGTGGTGCCGGATGGAGAACTTCCGATCGTCCGCGTGTTTCCGAGGGAGTTTGATCAGGCGACCGTGACGACGCTTTGGAACGTGCTGATTGGCGACACGCCGATGCAGATTCAGCAGGAAGGAATGACGAAAGCCGAGATCGCGGAGGAACTCGAAGCGATGCTCGCCGCGCTCGACGCAAACGAGCCGCAGGCGTTCGGATTTGAAACCGTCGAGCAATTGGAGAAGCGGATCACCCTGTATCAGAAAAAGTATAACGAGGCGCCGGATGTTTTGGATGGCGAACCGGCGGACGGTACGCTGTATACGGAATCGGAGTATGACAACAGCGGCAACGTCACAGCGTCGCATACCTGCGTCCGCGCAGTATCCAAAGAGACAGGCGTTCGCTTCATTGTGAGCAACGGGTATGACAACGATGCGCCGATCGAAACAATCCTGTATGACGATATCGGGCGCGAGATCGGCTATTCCGTTCGCAGCGTCGAGCGCAGATCGTCCTTCGTGTTCATCAAAAACAACGAGGCACAGGCGCCCTGTTTTATCTGGGGCGATGAGCTGTCCTTTAACGATCCATGCCCCGCGGGAATCCCGGGAACGGTCACCGTGACGCCGCAGCGCGCAAAGGAGCACGCCGAGGCGTTTCTGAAGGATGCGAGGCTGGACGGCGCCTATGCCGTGCGGCGCGTTTTTGTCATCACGGACAGCGACGCGACCGAATTTGCCTATCGGATCGTCTGCACGCATACGGTCGGCGGCTGTCCTGTTCTGATGACCGGGAACACCGGTGAAGCCGAAAATGCCGACATGGATTTCGGCGAGGACGAAAACGACGACTATGCGGAGATCTGGCAATATGAGCAGTTCTGGATCGACGTGAACGACAGCGGCGTCTATTGCGTACAGATGCATCAACCGCTTGCGATCGGAGACGTTGTGACGGAGCGGTCGTATCTGCTGCCGTTTTCCGAGATCCGAAAGATCATGGAGAAGATGATGCCGATCATCTATGAGACGGAAGCGAAAAATCCGAGCGGCGAAAACAGCGATATGCGCTATGAAAAGAGGATCAACCGCGTGGAGCTCGGACTTTGGCGCGTACGGGAACAGAACCGGATCGACCGAGGATTGCTGATTCCCGTCTGGGCGTTCTATGCGAACACCACGGAAACGTATCCGGAAATCGGCTATTCGTGGCAAACGTACCTCCCGATCCTTCTGGTCAACGCGGTCGACGGCAGCATCATCGACCCGCAGAAGGGATATTGAGCGGCGTCGCACGGAAACGCAGGGGCGCCGGACACGGGCCCGGCGCCCTTCGGCTATTGCCGGACCTTCTTTTCGAGGAATGCGACGGCATAGTACATCAGCGCGGCGAGAACGCAGAGGATCGCGACGGACGCCATGACGAGGTCGAGCTTGAAGACCTGCCCGCCGTAGACGATGAGGTAGCCGAGACCCGCTTTGGAAACGAGGTATTCACCGACGATCACGCCGACCCAGCTCATGCCGACCGAGATCTTCAATGCCGAAATGAGATCGGGAACGCCTGCCGGAAGCACGACCTTTGTGAAGATCTGCAGCTTCGTTGCGCCGAGCGTGCGCATCAGGAGCTGCTTTTCGTCGGTCGCGGCAAGGAAGCCGTTCAGCACCGTCACGGTCGTCACGACGAGCGAAACGAGCACGCCCATGACCACGATCGACGCCATGCCCGCGCCGATCCAGACGATCAGCACCGGACCGAGCGCGATTTTCGGCAGCGCGTTCAATACGACGAGGTACGGATCCATGACGCGGCGGAGCTTCGGCATCCACCACAGCAGCACGGCAAACAGCGCGCCCAAAAAGGTGCCGAGCAGAAACCCGAGCACGGTTTCGAGCAGCGTCGTACCGACGTGCAGCCAGAGCGATCCGTCCGCATACAGCCGTGCGATCGCCGAGAACACCCGCGAGGGCGACGAAAGAATGAACGGATCGAACCACTTGAGGTCCGCGCCGAGCTCCCAAAGGAGCAGAAAACCCAAAAGCACGGCGATCCGGGAAAGAACGACGATGCGCGCGTCGCGGCGGATGCGGCGGAGATACTGCGCGTGCGCCTCTGAAACAGCGGTTTTTTTCATGGCTGAAGCTCCTTCCAGATGCGGTCGAAACGGTCGTGAAACTGCGGCTGACTGCGCCGCAGAAGCGGCGGCATATCGGCGGGGAAGCCGGTTTCGATCAGCTCCCTGAGCTTTGCGGGACGCGCGGAAAACACCGCGACGCGGTCCGCCATCGACACCGCCTCGGAGATATCGTGCGTAACGAGGATCGCGCTCTTGTGCTCGCCGCGAATGATGCGGTAGACCTCGTCGGAGAGGTTCAGCCGCGTCTGATAGTCAAGCGCGGAAAACGGTTCGTCCAGAAGCAGCAGATCCGGCTCAAGCGCAAGCGTGCGGATCAGGGCCACCTTCTGCCGCATGCCGCCCGAAAGCTGCTGCGGCTTATACGCGCGGAACTCCGAAAGCCCGTATTTGTCGAGAAGCGCGAACGCGCGCGCCCGGCTTTCGCCGGTGAGGCGGTGCTGGACTTCGAGCCCCAAAAGCACGTTTCTTTCCACGGTGCGGTGGTCCAGAAGATGATCGCGCTGCAGCATGTATCCGAGCCGCAGCCCTTCGCGCGAAAAGCGGACGCCGCCGGACGAGGGGGAAAGCAGCCCCATGATTAGCGAGAGCACCGTCGTTTTTCCGCAGCCCGAGGGACCGACGATCGCCAGAAATTCTCCTTCGTATACGGTCAGATTCAGATCCTGTATGGCAAGCGTTTCGCCCGTGACCGTATGATAAGCGAGCGAAACGTCGGTCAGTTTCATCAATTCGGATTGCATACCCGATCTCCTTGTTGTGCTGATAAACTATCGTATTCCGGTTTTGACCGCGGCGTTCCGTCACAGTTCGCAGCCGTTTCGCGTATGATACAGAAAAAGAGGAGGGAAGCGTATGCGAAAACTGTGCGAACGGAAATGCAGGGCAAGACGGCTGCTGTACGTCGCGATCGGCATGGGCGCGGCGGCGCTGGTGTTCTATTGCGTGCCGTGGTGGGTGTTTCTGCTGATCGGCGTCGTTTCGCTGCTGGCGGCGGGATTCCTGCTTTTACGGCAATAGTTAACCGAAAATTCACCTTCCGTGCGGAAAAGCTGTGGTATACTGTATGTTGTAAAGGTATATCGGAGGCGGAAATGCGGAAGCTTTGGAAAATGAGACCGATGTGGATCGCGCTGATCGCGATCGTTCTGCTGATCGTTCTCGCGGCGTTCACTGCAAACGGCAGGGGGTCCGGGGACGGTCTGTTCCGCACGGCGCTGACGCCGGTCGCAGACTTTCTGCATTCCGTGCAGAAGGAGGTCGGCGGCTTCTTTACGCGCGTGTTCACGCCGGACACGCTCCGGGAGGAGAACGAACAGCTCAGGGAGACGGTGCTTCTGCAGCAGCAGCAGCTTGCGCTTCTGGACGAGACCGAAAAGGAAAACGCAAGGCTGACCGAGCTGCTGAACTACGTCGAAACGAATCCGAACCTGCGCTTTGTGACCGCGTCCGTCATCGGGCGCGACAGCAATCCGTATATCGATACGATCATGCTGAACGCCGGCTCGCGCAGCGGCGTGACCGAGAAGATGGCGGTCATCACGCCGGACGGCGTCGTGGGGCGTGTTTCGGAGGTCGGTCCGAACTGGTGCCGGGTCAAGACGATGTGCGACGAAAAGATGCGCATCAGCGTCATGGTGCAGCGCACGCGCGACGAGGGCATGCTCGGCGGGCTCTATGAGCAGGACGGCGAGCTGATCGGCACGCTTCTCTATTATCTGCCCGGCAAGGCGGACGTGCGCACGGGCGATACGATCCGTACGAGCGGCATCGGCGGATTCTTCCCGAAGGGGTTATATGTCGGAACGGTCATCGCGGTCAACGAGGAGGGCAAGGGCACGCATGACGCGATCGTTTCGATGGACGTGGATTTTCTGCATCTTGAGGAAGCGCTGATCGTAGTCGGCGTGGATGAGGCGATCGGATGAAGCGGCGGCTTCTGCTCATACCCGCGGCGCTGATCGCGGTATTCCTGGACGCGTTCGTGCTGCCGGCGCTGTCGCAAAACGGGATCCGTCCGCTGTTTACGCTGAGCCTTTCGATGGCGGCGACGGCGGCGATGTCGGTGCAGGACGGCATGCCGGTCGCGTTTTTCGGCGGACTGCTGACCGATCTGTTCTGCAATCCGTATATCGGACTGTCTGCGGCGGCGTATCTGACCGCCTGCGCGATCATGTACGGCTTTGTGAAAAAATGCGGACAGCAGCGCGGGCTGTTCATCCAGTTCGCACTGGTCGGCGCGGTCGCTGCGGAAACGCTGATCTTTGTATTCTCGCTTGCGATCGGCGCGCGGTTCGACGGGCTTCGGCTGCTCTCTGCGACCCTTCCCTCGATCGTGCTGGAATCGCTTCTGGTCTATCCGATCGCGGCGCTGTTCCGTGCAAGGGAGAAAGGCGGCTTCGCGCACAGATGAAACGCGGTGAAAAGGGAAAACTGAATACCCGCATCTGGATCCTGATCGGGATCTTTGTCGTCATGCTCGCCGTGCTGCTGATCTTCCTGGACAAGCTTGCCATCCGCGAGACGGAGGCGTATTCGGCGGCGGTGCAGCAGACGACCGAGGTCACGACCTACCAGTCCGGCAACCGCGGCACGATCACCGACCGCAACGGCGTCGTGCTCGCCTATGACGAGACGACCTACAACGTACTGTTTTACCGCGATCCCTCTAACCGCACGCCCGTCGACAGCGCGCGCTACACGCATTCGCTGATCGAAGCGATCCGCATCATCGAGGAGGGCGGCGGTAAGACGATCGACACGTTCTATATCAATATGCTTTCCGACGGCACGTTCGTATACGACTTCCGCACGTCGGACCCGTCCGTCGCGGCGGCGCGCAAACGGAACTTCGTCGACGCATGCAACTTCTCGAATCCGGACCTTTCCGCGGAGGAGGCGTACCGCATCCTGCGCAATTCGTGGTGCATTCCCGACAACATGCCGTTCGACGAGGCGAAGAAGATCATGTCGATCCGGCAGGAAGCCGTCATGAACAGCTACCGCGCGTTTGAGGGCGTTCGCATCGCATACGACGTTTCGCTGGCGGTCGTGACGGAGCTCGATATGGCGAGCGACCGGCTCACCGGCATCCTCACCGAAAAGAGCAGCTACCGCGTATACCCGTACGGGCATACGGCGTCGCATATCATCGGGTACCTTTCCAAGCAGGTCACAAAGGATATGACCTCCATCGGCTATTCCTATGAGGATTTCCGACCGTTTGACGGGAAGGGGAAGGAGACCCGAAGCATGCTGGATCTCGGCTATTCCTACAACGATCTCGTCGGCGTGGCGGGCGTGGAAAAGACGATGGAGGCATATCTGACGCCGCATCTGTACGGGCGGCTCGGCACGACGCGCATCCTGAAAAACAAGCGCGGCGCGATCGTCGAGGTGCTGGATTCCACGCAGCCGACCGACGGCATGAACGTACAGCTCACCATCGATATCGAGCTGCAGAAGGTCTGCGAGGAGGCGCTGCTCGAAAACATCGCGGAAACGCGCGCAAAGCAGGAGCGGCGCATCCAGTCCGATCTCGATCGGTACGAAAGGCTGAGCGGCGGGCATGTGGAGAACATCAAGCTTGCGGAGACCGGCGCGGTCCTCGTCATGAACGTGAAGACCGGCGAGATCCTTGCGCTTGCGTCGTACCCGGATTACGATCCGAACATGTTCACCGACGGGATCGACGAAACGGAATATGAGCAGCTGTTCGGCGCAAAGAGCAATCAGCCGACGCTGAACCGCGCGATCGGCATTCGCACGGCGTCCGGCTCCGTCTTCAAGATGGCGACCGGGCTTGCGGGACTGATGGAAGGCAAGCTTACCGTGAGCGAAATGATCTCCGACCATTCGCCGTACTACTACTTTGTCGACGATCCGACGACCAAGGTCGAACAGAACGCGCCGAGCTGCTGGATCACGAATACCGCAAAGCACGCGAACCTGACGCTGTCGCGCGCGCTGACCGTTTCGTGCAACTATTTCTTCTACACCGTGGCGGACCGTGTCGGGATCGAGCGGCTGAACTACTGGGCGGGCATGCTCGGCATGAAGGGCACGACCGGCGTCGAACTCCCCGGCGAGCTTTCGGTGCAGATCGGCGGTCAGAAGGCGCGCTACGACTGCGAGAAGCCGCTTTCCGAACAGACCTCGGCATTGCCGCGCCTGATTTATAACCGCATCTACAATCTGCTGCGTTCGATCCGCGATCAGCGGGAGCTGCAGATCTCCGACGAAAAGCTCAGAACGTGCGCCGACCGGCTTTTGCGGCTGATGGACGGCGAGCAGCGCGAGCGCGGCGCGGAGATCCGCGAGATCCTCAAGGAGGAAATGAACATCCCGACCGGCGTGTCCTACGCGCATACGAGCTGGATCGTTTCGATCTCGACGTGGCTGGAGGAGCTTCGCTGGAAACCGACCTACACGATCCAGACGGGGATCGGGCAGGGCGTTATGCTGGTCACGCCGATCTCGATTGCGCGGTACGTCGCGGCGATCGCGAACCGCGGAACGGCTTACCGCGCGACGGTGCTCAAGGAGGTCGACAGCGCGGACGGGACGGTCTGGTTCCGGAATCAGCCGGAAGCGGTCGAATCCATCGACGCGCCGGACGCGTACTGGGACGCGATCCTCGAGGGCATGCGCGGCGTCGTTTCGCCGGAGGACGGCGGCACGGCATCGTCGGTCTTTTCGATGGCGTTTGCGTACAAGGGCTATCTTGAGCGCATCAGCGGCAAAACGGGAACCGCGCAGACCGCGGCGACGAACAACATCGATATCGAGAACACATGCTGGTTTGCGGCGATCACTCCGCGTGAGGATCCCGAGATCGCGATCGTCGTGTTCATCCCGAACGGGCTTTCCGGAAGCTCCGGCGCGACGGCGATCGAACGCATCGTAACCTACTGGTACGAGCGGCAGGAAGCGCCCGCGGAATGAGATGCAACAGAAATGCAACATAGTTATGAAATTTTGTTGAACAACGGATATTTACGCTTGCGCATTTTTGAAAAGCGCGATACACTTTCGGTATGGAAAAGCAAAAACTGACGATTCCTTACATCATTCGCAACTGGAACAGCCTCGGTGTCGCGAAGAAACGCGCGATCCTGACGGTGTTGATTTTTGCTGTCGCTTTATTGCTGATTGTTGTCGCCCTGATCATCGGAATATCCTCCTGCTCGTGCGCGGGCAGGGCGCAGAGCGCTTCCGAGCCCGCAGCGGAGATCCCCGCGCTTTTGCGCATGCCGGAGACGAACCCGTCCGCGGAGGCGGAGCCGGTCGAGCCTGCGGACAATACGGACCCGAACGCGCCGGACGATCCGACCGAGCCGGGCGAGGACCCGACCGAGCCGGGCGATTCGCAGACGACCCTGTACGAGACGCTGAAGAAGCACGACAAGGGCGAAAGCGTCATGAATCTGCAGTCGCGGCTGATGGATCTCGGGTATCTCGAGATCGAGGAGCCGACCGATTATTACGGAAATTCCACCGAATACGCCGTGTCGCTGTTCCAGCGTCAGCACGGACTCAAGCAGGACGGCGTAGCGGGAGAGCAGACGCAAAGCCTTCTGTACAGCAGCGAGGCGCAGCACTATATGCTGCTCGAGGGCGCGGAGGGTCGCGACGTCAAGATGCTGCAGGAGCAGCTGGTCGATCTCGGCTATATGGATGAAAGCGACGTCGACCGCGTATACGGCGAAAAGACCGTCGAGGCGGTCAAGGCGTTCCAGAAGCGCAACGGACTGACTGCGGACGGGAAGGCGGGCGAGAAGACGCTTGAAAAGCTGTTCGGCGAGGATCCGAAGATCTCGAAATCGCTGGAGGCAAAGCTGAAGGAGGAGTCCAAGAACACCTCCAGGAGCACGCCCAAGACCACGCCGAAGGCGACGGCGAAGCATACGTCCAAGGCCACGGCGAAGGCGACCTCGAAAGCGTCCTCCAAGACCACGTCCAAAGCGACGGCCAAGGCGACGCCGAAGCCGACGCCGAAGGTCACGCCGACGCCGAAATACGACACCAGGATCGACACGCTCATCAAGGTCGCGAAGTCCAAGCTCGGCTGCGAATACGTGCTCGGCGACAAGGGACCGGATTCGTTCGACTGCTCCGGCTTCGTCTATTACTGTCTGAAGCAGGCGGGGGTCAGCGTGAGCCGCATGGACGCCAACGGCTTCTCAAAGGTCAGCCGCTGGAAGAACATCTCGAGCATCAGCGATCTCAAGAAAGGCGATCTCGTGTTCTTCTGCAGTGAAAAATCCAGCCGCGTCAGCCACGTGGGCATCTACATCGGCGGCGGAGAGATGATCGACGCGTCGAGCTCAAGCGGAAAGGTCGTGCAGCGTTCGGTTTCCACCAACTACTGGAAAAAATACTTTGTCAACGCAAGACGTCCGTGGAACTGACGCTCTTTACGCATTTTTTACAAAAACCGCCGGAAAAAATCCGACGGTTTTTTTGCATATTGTGAAATAGTATGTTATAATATCCGTGAATGCTATGAATGGGGATGGGACAATGGATACAAAAACGATTATGCAGCAGATCGAGCTCGTTCTGAAACGCGACGCGCAGGTTTCTCTCGGGGAGGCGACGGTGCAGCAGCTCCATGCAGCGCTTGCCTCGGTCGTGATGGGCGCGATCGCCGATCCGTGGTACGAGAGCCGCCATGCGCATGAGCGCACGAGAAGCACCTACTATTTTTCCGCGGAGTATCTGGTCGGGCGCATGGTGTACAACAACCTGTTCGCGCTCGGCATCCTCGACGAGGTGAAAAAGGAATTTGCGGACCGCGGGCTGGATCTTGCGATGTTTGAGGACATCGAGGACGCGGCGCTCGGCAACGGAGGTCTCGGCCGTCTTGCCGCATGCTTCCTGGATTCCGCCGCCACGATGAATCTGCCGCTCGACGGGTACGGCATCCGCTACAAGTACGGTCTCTTTAAGCAGACCTTCACGAACGGCTTCCAGACCGAGAGCGCGGACGACTGGCAGCGCTTCGGCGATCCGTGGAGCCGCCGCCGCGACACGCACGAGGTCCTTGTGCGCTTCTCCGATCAGACGGTGCGCGCCGTGCCGTACGACATGCCGATCATCGGCTATCATACGGACAATATCGGCACGCTGCGCCTTTGGCAGAGCGAAGCGGTCGAGGACTTTGACTTCCAGAAATTCAACAACCAGGAATACGCGGTCGCCGTGCTCGAAAAGAACGCGGTCGAGGACATCACGCGCGTGCTGTACCCGAACGATACGACCACCGCGGGCAAGCGTCTCCGCCTGAAACAGCAGTACTTCCTGTCCTCGGCGTCGCTGCAGGACCTGATGTTCCGCTTCAAGCGTGAGAACCGCCCGATCACCGAGTTTTCCGAGCTTGTTTCCATCCAGCTCAACGACACGCATCCGACGGTCTCCATTCCGGAGCTGATCCGGCTGCTGATGCTGGAGGGACTCAGCTTTGACGAGGCGTTCGACATCGCGCAGAAGACCTTCTCCTATACGAACCATACGGTCATGCAGGAAGCGCTCGAGAAATGGGACGTCAACCTGTTCCGCGATCTGCTGCCGGAGATCTACGACATCATCTGGCGCATCAACACGAAGCTGTGCGGCGAGATCATGGCGAAGGGGCTCAACTGCGAGCCGTACGCGATCGTGTCGAACAACATCATCCGCATGGCGAATCTCGCCGTATACGTCTCGAGCTGCGTCAACGGCGTTGCCGAGATCCATACGCAGATCCTGAAGGACGACGTTCTGAAGATCTGGTATCAGGTCTATCCGGAACGCTTCCAGAACAAGACGAACGGCATCACGCAGCGCCGCTGGCTCGGACTGTGCAATCCCGAGCTTTCAAAATACATCACCGAGCGCATCGGCGGGGGCTGGATCACCGATCTCGAACAGCTCAAAGGTCTGAAGGCGTTTATGAGCGATGCGGACGTCGATGAATTCATCGAGGTCAAGCGGGAGAAGAAGTGTCAGCTGCGCAAGCTGATCCGGGAACGCGAGGGCGTCGATCTGCCCGAATCGTTCTGCTTCGACGTGCAGGTCAAGCGCATGCACGAGTACAAGCGTCAGATCCTGAACGCGTTCGCGATCCTCGATCTCTACTTCGGCATCAAGGACGGACGCATCAAGGACTTTACGCCGACGGCGTTCATCTTCGGCGCCAAGGCTGCGCCGGGCTATCTCCGCGCCAAGGCGGCGATCAAGTTCATCAACGAGATCGCGAACAAGATCAACAACGATCCCGACGTGAAGGACCTGATGCGCGTGGTCTTCGTGCACAACTATAACTGCTCCTATGCCGAGCACATCATCCCGGCGGCGGACATCTCCGAACAGATCTCGCCTGCGGGCACCGAAGCGAGCGGCACCGGCAACATGAAGCTGATGCTCAACGGCGCGGTCACGCTCGGGACCTTCGACGGCGCGAACGTCGAGATCGTGCAGGAGGCGGGCGAGGAGAACAACTATGTATTCGGCTACAGCGTCGACGATCTCAATGCGCTGCGTCCGCACTACAATCCGAAGGCGATCTACGACTATGAGCCGCGCGTGCGCCGCGTGGTCGACGCGCTGATCGACGGCACGTTCTCCGACAACGGTACCGGCGTGTTCGCCGATCTGCACCGCTCGCTGCTGTTCGGCAACGGCTGGCAGAAGCCGGACTATTATTTCGTGCTGCAGGAGATGCTGCCGTACATCGACCGCAAGATGGACGCGCTGAACGATTATAAGAACATCCGCGCGTTCACCAGAAAGTGCATCGTCAATACGGCGAGCGCAGGCAAGTTCTCGTCGGACCGCACGATCCGCCAGTACGCGAACGAGATCTGGCACATTCAGGAGCTGCCGCATCATGACGGCATCAAGCTCTGGTAAAAACCGGTGTTTCAGGCGGCGATCGCAGGGTCGCCGCTTTCTTTTTCCGGTTTTTTGAAAAAAACGGAAGAAAAACCGGAAATTGTTGCAGTTTAGATACATTTTGGACGCAAATATGTGTTATAATGATCGCACAAGATCGAAACCGTATATTTGCAGTGGGGGAAAAAAGACCGATGAACGATCCGAAATCCATACTCGATGAACTGAAAAAAGCCGTCGTCGGCAAGGACAACGTGCTGATCATGGCGCTTCTGGCGATCCTTGCGCGCGGACATATTCTTCTCGAGGACATTCCCGGCGTCGGCAAAACGACGATGGCGCTCGCCTTCTCGAAAGCGCTGGGACTCGAATACCACCGCGTCCAGTTTACGCCGGACGTTCTGCCGAGCGACATCGTCGGGTTTTCCCTGTACGACCGTGAAAGCGGGCAGATGACCTATAAGCCCGGCGCAATCCTGTGCAACCTCTTTCTTGCGGACGAGCTGAACCGGGCGACGAGCCGTACGCAGTCCGCGCTGCTTGAAGCGATGGAGGAGGGCAACGTGACCGTCGACGGCGTCACACATCCCGTTCCGGATCCGTTCGTGGTCATTGCCACGCAGAATCCGGTCGGCGCAAGCGGCACGCAGCTTCTGCCGGATTCGCAGCTCGACCGCTTTATGGTGCGGCTGACGCTCGGCTATCCGCGTCCGAGCGACGAGCTCGACCTTCTGAACCGCAAGCAGCAGGGCAATCCGCTGGACCGTGTGCAGTGCATTGCGGACAGCGAAGGACTGAAGCGGATCCGCGTCGCGATCGACAACACCTTTGTCGACAAGAAGATCATGGATTACGTGATCCGGCTGTCGAATGCGACCCGTTCGCACACGTCGATCCTGCAGGGCGCAAGTCCGCGCGCATCTTTGGCGGTCGTTTCCATGGCGAAGGCGGCGGCATGGGTGCAGGGACGCGACTATGTGATCCCGAACGACGTGAAGCTGATCTATCCCGCAACGGTCACGCACCGCCTGATCCTGACGCCCGAAGCAAAGGCGTCCGGTCAGACCGCGGAGGCGATCCTGAACGACATCATGGCGCACACCGCGCCGCCTGCCGTGCGGGGATGATTTTCCGCAGGGTGACATACGGCGCGACGGTCATTGCCGCGGCTGCGCTGCATATCGCTTACGGGCAGTATGTGACATACTACATACTGCTGTTTTTGCTGCTGCTCCCGATCCTTTCCCTGCTTCTGAGCCTCCCCGCGATCCTTCTGTCGCGCGCGGAGCTGTCGGGCGGCGCCGACGTGCAGCGCGGACGCGCCTGCGAGGTGCGGCTTACGCTCAGCTGCCGCTTTTTCCTGCCGCCGGACGTGTACAAGGTGAAGATCGAACACCGGAACCTGTTCCTCGAGCCGAAAGGCACGCGGGAGAAGGTCTGCATCTACTGCGAACGGAGAGCGGAGCAGGTCTTTGAACCCGACACCGAACGGCTCGGAACGATCACATATCGCATCCGTTCGGCGCGCGCATGCGATTATCTCGGACTCATCGCGATCCCGATCCGCCGGAGCGGAACGGTCGCGCTGACGGTCCTGCCGAATGCGGAACAGCCCGTGCCGATGCCGGAGCTTCTCGTCAGCTCCGAGCTCATCCAAAAACCGAAGCCGCTCGGCTTCTCCGAGGAGCATGAGCTGCGTCCGTACCGCGAGGGCGACTCGATCAATCTGATCCACTGGAAGCTGACCGAGAAGATGGACGCGCCGATCGTGCGGGAACCGCAGGAGCTGATCCGGAAAAAGGTCGTTCTCTCCATGGATCTGTATGAGGAGTATCCGGCGGAGCAGAGCGTTCTCGAACAGCTCCGCTGCCTGTCCGATCAGCTTTTGAGCGGCGGCGTCCCGTATCTGCTGCGATACGGTCTGAAAAGCACGATGATCGAGGGCGAGGGCGATTTCGACCGATTCATGAAATCGCTGCTCTCCGCGCCCGTCACAGCCGAAAAAGCGCAGCCCTGCGCCGGAACGATCGATACGCTCGTGTACCGGATCGAACCGTCAAAGGAGGTGCGTGCATGAAACGCGCTGAGGTCGTTCTGAAGGGCTTCGGAGACGCGGTGCCGGTCGCGTGCGGCATGATCGCCTGCTGCTGCGCGATGATGACTGCCTATCAGATCGAGTTTATCAAGACGCCGCTGATCCTGTTCTGCGTATTTGCCGCGCTGCTGCTTTCGTTCTGGATGAATCTGCCGAAATACGGACTTGCGTTCGGCGCGACGTATGCGCTGTGCGTGGGCGTGATCTTCGTGTTTTGCATCCAAAAGGTCGGCGACGGGGCGATCGCGCTCGTTTACCGGCTGCTGGACGAGCTGCCGAAGGAGCTGTCCGGGATATTCGATATGGGCAGGCTTGCAAACGCCGCCGCGCGGGTCGCCGATCCGACGTCGTGCATCACGGTCTTTCTGATCATGATCGCGGCGGTGACCGGCTTCATGCTCGCGTTTTCGCTGATCCGCAGCAAAATGGTGCTGCTGCCGCTTCTGATCCCGCTTCCGCTGCTGCTCGTCAGCCTCGTCTATACAAACCGCACGCCTGCGCTGTGGACGATGCTGCTTCTGAGCATTTACATCGGATATGCGCTGCTCGGAAACGGTCTCCGGAAAGGAGACATGAAGCGCCGCGGATTGTTTTCCGTGATCCTTGCGCCGACGCTCCTTGCGTTTGCGCTGCTGATCATCGCGATCTTCCCGCGAAGCGGATACGAGCCGCTTTCGTCGGAGAGACGGAAGGCGTTCTTCTCCGAGCAGTTCGGCTCGATTGTCGACACGGTCATGTCGTGGTTCGGCGAGAGAAACCCGCGGCAGGTCGACCTTTCCGACGAGGGTGAGCGCGACGAGGACGAGACTCAGGTGTTTACGCTCTACGCGCGAACGGGCACATATCTGCTGCGGACGCATTCCTACGGCGCGTATGAGAACAACCGCTGGAAGGCCGCCGACAAATACAAGGGCAAATGGAATTCGATGGAAGCGCTCGGCACGCGCCAGGAAAAGGCGGACGCGACGATGTGGATCTTCGATTCGATCGCAGGGGAGCGGATCGTGCCGTATGCGTGGCGGACCGAAGCGGTGCCGGGCAGCGAGGACGGAGAGGCAAGCAAGCCGTCCGCGGGCGAGTCGTTCGTCCGTTCCGGCGGATGGAAGGATTATGCCTGGCGGTATACGTGGCAGTACCGGACCAGACCGGGGAACGTATCGAAAAACGAACAGAATTATTATGAGAAATACGCGCAAAAGCAGTATGTGATGCCGGACGGCGAGGAAAAGCAGGCGCTTCTGGACATACTGGAGAAAGCGGGGATCGTGCGTTCCTCCGATGCGCTGGAAACCGCAAGGAAGGTCGCCGCGTTCGTGCGCGATTCGGGCGAATACTCTCTGACCCCCGGCACGCCGCCGGACGGGCAGGATTTCGTACTGTATTTTCTGACCGAGAACCGAAAGGGCTACTGCGTGCATTTTGCGAGCGCGACGACCGCGCTTCTGCAGGCGCTCGGATACCCCGCGCGGTATACGGTCGGATACTACGCAGAGATCCCCGAGGCGCTGAGCAACAAGGGTATGCCCGTCACGAGAAACGACGAGCACGCGTGGACGGAGGTCTACGTGCTCGGCGTCGGCTGGGTGCCGGTTGAAAGCACGCCGGGACATCTCGGCGACAGAGGACTCGATTCCGCGCGTCAGTTCGGAGAACAGAAACCGCAGACGACCGCGGCACCGACATCGGTCCCGACGTTCACCCCGACGCCCGCGCCGACGGAGATACCGGAACCAACGCCCGGACAGACGCCGGAGACAACGGAACAGCCGGACGATCCGGAGCAGCCTACGCCCGCGCCGCAGCCGCAGACAGGGACGAACGATCCGATGGAAAACGGCGAAGGCGGCGCAAAGCCGCGCGGGAGCGCCTGGTGGATCCTGATCCCGCTCGTACCGCTTGGCTGGGTCGGAACGGGACTTCTGATCCGCAGACGCAGGGAGGCGCGCTTCCGCGATCCGAACGTCAGAAAGTCGATCCCGGACATGGCACATTATCTCAAACAGCTGCAGCGCTTCGGCGTAAAACCGGACGCGGAGGCGGAGGAATGGGCGACGGAGGCGGCGTTCTCGAACCATCGGATGAAGACGGAGCACAGGACGCTTCTGAAACGCGTGCATACGGTGCAGAAGA
>Ga0310697_10003759_pt1 | contig 15225 bp, 10 predicted proteins | sample 172DNAGHGlowgp2_FD_203883 | JGI IMG/M metagenome (GOLD analysis project Ga0310697, IMG submission 203883) | Sheep rumen microbial communities from Palmerston North, Manawatu-Wanganui, New Zealand - 1728 DNA GHGlow gp2 (v2) (version 2) | ecosystem: Host-associated > Mammals > Digestive system >... | reverse complement strand
AAGGAATACTACACCCTGCTGACCGATACCCTCAGGAACTACATCCGCGACCGCTACGGATTCAATGCGATGGAGATGACGTCGAGCGAAATCATCGAACGACTCATCTCGGAGAACAACGAGGAAGCACTCGACGAACTGCGAGAGATATTCCGCACCGCCGACCTCGTCAAGTTTGCCAAGTGGAGCACGCTCATCAACGAGAACGACGCAAACCTTGTTGCTGCCGTAGAATACGTGAATCAGACGAAGATAGAACCTGATCCGAACGCTAAGCCGGAACCTGAAATCATCAAGGAGACCGACCAGAAACGACTCACGCAAGTAAAGATGATGCGTGTCGCAATGATAGTTCTGGGCGTCCTCTCCGTCGCTTTGCTAGCTTGGATAATATGGCGCTCGGCAGACCTGCTAATGTAAAAGACTGAACTATGACATTTGAAAACCCGCTATATCTGCTTCTGTTGCTACTTGCAATACCTTATATAATATGGTATTGGTTTAGGTACAAGACTTCGACACCTTCGATTCGAGTCAGCAGTACAGAGGCTATGTTCAAAGCTCCCAAGAGCCTCAGGCAGCGTTTGCTGCATTTGCCGCTTCTCTTGAGGCTTGCCTGCTACACACTTGCCGTGATTGCTTTGGCTCGACCTCAAACGTCGAATAGTTGGAGCAGCAAGCATACCGAAGGCATAGACATCATGCTTTGTATGGACGTCAGTACGAGTATGCTGGCAGAAGACCTGAAGCCCAACCGCATAGAGGCAGCCAAGAATGTTGCCCTCGAGTTCATCAGCGGTCGTCCTGACGATAACATCGGCCTCACGCTTTTTGCCGGAGAGGCTTACACGCAATGCCCCATGACCGTTGACCACGCGGTTCTCCTGAACTTGCTGAACGGCATGAAGGTCGATATGGCACAGCGAGGCCTCATTGACGACGGTACTGCAATAGGCATGGGACTTGCGAATGCACTGTCCCGACTCAAGGATAGTAAGGCGAAGAGCAAGGTCATCATTCTGCTTACGGACGGCACTAACAACTGCGGACAGATAAGCCCCAACACGGCGGCCGACATCGCGAAGAGCTTCGGCATACGCGTCTATACCATCGGCGTCGGCACAAACGGCACGGCCCCCTATCCTTGGCCCGTGGGCGGACGCATAGAATACGTCAACGTCCCTGTGGAGATCGACACCAAGACGCTTGCCACGATAGCCCGAAAGACAGACGGCGAGTTCTATCGTGCCACGAACAACCAGAAGTTGCACGAAGTCTATCAGGAAATCGACAAGTTGGAGAAGACCAAGATGAACGTCCGGCAGTACTCCAAACGCTACGAAGCCTACGGCATGTTCCTGCTTGCTAGCGTCCTCTGCCTCTTGCTGGAAATCCTGCTGAGAAATACTGTATTGAAGAGAATCCCGTAAATAGTAAATCGTTAAATCGCAGATATACACGATGTTTCGCTTTGCAAGTCCACAATACTTATACTTGTTGTTAGTGCTCGTAGCACTAGCAGCTATACATTATTATATTATATACAAGAAGAAAAGGCAGGTTAAACGCTTCGGCGACCCTGAGTTGACCAAGCAACTCTTCCTGGGTGTCTCGCGTTGGAGGCCTGAGGTGAAGTTCTGGATTACGATGCTTGCCCTTGCATCCTTCATCGTCGCTTTGGCTCGTCCGCAGTTCGGAACTCGCCTTGATACCCGCGAACGCACAGGCATTGAGGCAATTATCGCGCTCGACGTCAGCAACTCCATGCTTGCCGAGGACGTGAAACCCAACCGTTTGGAAAAGGCGAAGATGATGGTCAGCAACATGGTGGACGGCATGAGGGACGACAAGATCGGCCTGATAGTCTTTGCCGGCCAGGCCTTCGTACAGTTGCCCATCACCAGCGATTACGTGAGTGCCAAGATGTTCCTCGAGACCATTTCGCCTTCCATGATTAGCGTTCAGGGCACAGACATTGCGGAAGCCATCAACCTCTCTATGCGTAGCTTCACTCAGCAGGAAGACATCTCCAGAGCCATCTTCGTGATAACGGATGGTGAGGACAACGAGGCCAAAGGTGTTGAGGCAGCAAAGCAAGCCGCAGCCAAAGGCATTCGCGTCTATGTTTTGGGTATCGGAAATCCTGGAGGAGCACCCATTCCCATCCCAGGCACAGGACAATACATCATCGACGACGAGGGCAACACGGTCATCTCGAAGTTGAGCGAGGAGATGTGTCGCGAGATAGCAACGGCCGGAGGCGGTTCCTACATCTACGTCGACAACAGTAGTTCGGCTCAGAAGAAGCTGTCGGAACAGGTGGATCGACTGGCTAAAGCCAAGATGGAGAGCCAGATCTACAGCGAGTACGACGAACAGTTCCAAGGCTTCGTCCTCATCGGCATCCTGCTTTTGCTGCTCGACGTCTTCCTCCTCGAAAGGGAAAGCAAATCGACTTGGCTCAGCAATCTCTTCCACAGAGGACGCTCTGTTTCAACCATTTGCCTTTTGTTCTTCAGTCTTGCTGCTTTCTCGCAGACCGACAGAGACTATATCCGCAGAGGTAATCGCCTGATGCGAGACAGCGTTTACGACAAAGCTCAGGTCGAGTATCAGAAGGCCATCGAGAGGGACAACACGAATCCCATCTCGCACTTCAACCTCGGAAACGCTCTCCTCTATCAGAACAAGGCCGAGGACGCCATGAAGGAGTACGAGACGGCGGCCCGATTGGAGAAGGACAAGATGCGTCTGGCTCAGATATATCACAACATGGGCGTCGTGCTGCAGAGTGCCAAGCAGTTCGACAAGGCTGTAGCCTGCTACAGGAACTCCCTGCGAAACGACCCGACGAACAATGAGACGCGCTACAACTACGCCTTGAGTCTCTTCCAACTTAAGAAGAATCAGGGAGGTCAGGACAATCAGGACCAGCAGAAGGACGACAAGGGACAGGACGAAAAGAAAGAGCAAGAACAACAACAGCAACAACAGAAACAAGATAAGAAAGACGAGCAGCAACAACAACCTCAGCCAGAGCAAATGAGTCGCGAGAACGCCGAACAGATGCTCAATGCCGCGATGCAAGACGAGAAAGCTACTCAAGAAAAAATACAGAAAGCACAGCAAAAACGTCAGCAAAAACAGTTGCAAAAACAATGGTAAAACGTGACGGTTCTAAACTACTGCAGTGAAGTTGCCAAACTCGGCACGTTAAGTTTGTCAACTCGGCACGTTAAGTTCACCAACTCGGCACGTTAAGTTCACCAACTCGGCACGTTAAGTTGAAACAGACACCATAAGATGAAAAGACTTTATACGATATTCACACTCCTACTTCTTGCGTTAAGTCCTGTCTTTCCGCAAGTTACACTCAAGGTTCAAGCACCCTCTCAAGCCGAAGTAGGGCAGCGAATCCGCATCAGTTATGTGGCCAACACGCAGGACATCGAAGACTTTCAGGTCGGCAACTTCGAGGGTTTCAACGTCCTTTATGGTCCCAGCACCAGTCGTTCGAGCAGTTTCTCGATGACAAATGGCCGCACGACTCAGAGCAGTTCCACAACCTTCACCTATACCGTCGTGCCCACTACGGAGGGAACACTCAAGGTGCCTGCTGCAACGATTAAGGCCGATGGAAAGTCCGTCAAGAGCGGAACTGCCAATATCGAAGTGTTGCCCGCAAGTCAGCAACAAAGTCAGCAACCTTCCACTCAACAACAAAACACCAATCCTCGCCAGCAACGTCAGCGACAAAGCGCTGCTAACCCAGGTCAGATAAGCGGTAACGAGCTCTATATGACCGTTACTGCCAGCCGAAAGAAAATCTACGAGCAGGAAGCCGTGATGCTGACTTACAAGCTCTATACCTTGGTGAATATCCAGCAAATCTCTGGCGAAATGCCTCAGATAGACGGTTGCCACGTTCAAGAACTCGACCGAGCTGCTCAAATGTCGCTCAAGTACGAGCGCGTTAACGGCAGGAACTACGGCACAGCAGTCTGGAAGCAATATGTCATCTTCCCGCAAAAGACTGGCAAGATAACAATTCCCAGCATCACCTTCGACACGCAAGTCGAGGTGCAGAACCACTCGATGGACCCCTTCGACATCTTCTTTGGCGGTGGAAGTCTCTCGCAGATGGTGCGCAAAGAAATCAAGACATCACCCGTTGAGATTGAGGTTTTGCCCCTTCCAAGCCCGAAGCCCGACAACTTCTCGGGTGCCGTAGGCAAGTTCACGGTGTCTGCCACTTTGACTCCCGACCAAGTGAATGCCAACGACGCTGCAACCCTTCGACTCGTCGTCTCTGGTCAGGGCAACATGAAACTCATGAAGGCCCCGAAGATTAACTTCCCTCAGGACTTTGAGATATACGATCCAAAAGAGAACAACAAAACGACGAATACGGCAACGGGTGCTAAGGGAAACATCGTTTACGACTATGTTGTTGTGCCTCGTCACGGCGGAAAATTCTCGATTCCACCGGTTGAATTCTGCTATTTCGACCCTGAACAGGCTCGATACAATACGGTTCGAACTGACTCCTTCCACCTCGCTGTTGCTAAAGCAAAAGGTCAGCCTGTTGCTTACACTCGCGAACAAGAGGATCTTAACGTGCTGAGCAACGACATTCGCTTCATCAAGATGGGCGAGTTGAAGAGCGAAGAAAAGGAAGACTTCTTTGGGACACCATCGTATTGGCTTACTTATCTGCTCCTCTTCGCTGCCTTCGTGGCTGCTTTCCTCTGGTTGAGACGCCAGCAGAAACTCAATCCGAACTCTTGGAGCGTTAAGGGCAAGAAGGCTGGTAAAGTGGCATCTCGACGCCTCAAACAAGCTTCGAAACTCCTGCACACAAAGGACGATGCGGCTTTCTACGACGAAGTGATGCGTGCATTGCTGGGTTATGCAGGCGATAAGTTGTCCTTGCCGACCAACGAACTCAATAAGGAAAATGTCATCAGCAAGCTTACGGAACGCGGTGTGGAACAGAATGTTGTCGATTCTTTCATTGCCGTTTTGAGCGATTGCGAGTTCGCACGCTATGCTCCGACCAGCGATCCTAATATGGCAAAAGAGAAGATTTATCAGCAGGCTTCAGATGTGATTACCCAAATGAATGCCTCGATAAAAAAGTGAAAAGTTGAAAAATTTAAAAGGTTAAAAGTTGAATTTTCGCGATGAAACGGTATATATTTGTTCTTTCCCTTGCTCTTGTCTCTCTGTTGGCACATGCTGCCGACCTTGCGGAGATGAAGATTCAAGCCGACAGTGCTTATGCTCGAGCCGATTACGAAACTGCAGTCAAGCTTTATGGCACGTTAGCAAAGCAGAATGCCACTTCCGATGTGTGCTACAACCTTGGTTGTGCCTATTATCGTCTCGATGATATGGCGCATAGTGTCCTTTGGTTCGAACGTGCTTTGAAACTCGAACCGAGCGACAAGGACATCCTGACTAACCTCGAAATGACTCGAACGAAGACGATCGACAAGATAATTCCGCAGCATGAATTCATCCTGTTTACCTACTTCCGAGCAATGACGAATTGGTTCAGCCTTCGCACTTGGACCATCATCGCCTTGCTGAGCTTTGTCTTTGTGCTCGTTTTGTTGCTCCTCTTCTGGGCTTCTGATAGCATATTCGCCCGAAAATGTGCCTTTTCATCGGCAGTTTTGCTCTTGCTCGTCTGCATTCTTTCCAACGTTTGTGCCGTACAACAACGGAACTTCAAGCAAACTCATATAAGTGGCATCATCATCTCTCCAGCCGTAACCGTAAAGAGTACTCCAGCTGATAATGGCAACGACCTCTTTGTTTTGCACGAAGGTTCGAAGGTCGAAATCTTGGATAGCAGCCTCAAAGAATGGTGTGAAGTGAGCATTGCAGACGGTAAAGTTGGTTGGATTCCCAAGAAGTCTTTCGACCTCATCTGAGGCAAAACATACCACCCTCTAACTTTAATCAGATGAATGTCCGAGTTGTCGTTTTAGCCATAATTCCCCTTTTCATTGCTTGTTCTTCGGTCGATGAAAAGCGTTCTGAAGCTATGGATGGCAACGATTTGGCTTACCGTCTTCGATATACTGATGTCTCTGCTTCGCTGAAAGCTGCTAAAGAGGCTTATTCCAGTTCTTCCGCAAACTCTGATGATAAGGCAGAAGCCCTCAATAATATGGCTTATGCTGCTTATCAGCAAATGCGTTATGACCAGGCTCTTCATCTCCTGAAACATGTTTATGGCTTCAGTCGTAATCAGCTGGAACTGCTTTGTTCCGACGTGCTTACAATGAAGGTGATGCAGAGGATAGGGAATGGCAAGTCATTCTTCGATGCCCGCCTCCGTGCCCAAAAGCGCCTTCATCGCATTCTTTCTGAGGAGTCGAGCCTTACAGTACGTCAGAAACATCGCCTCCATTATGCCTTGACCGAGTCGCACATCGTGGCTTCAACCTATTATTATTATCTTGGTCAGGACAGCGCGGCCAGAAGAGAGATACAAGAGGCTGCTCAATATGTCAATCTTGAAACAGATACTACGCAATGGCTCTACTATCATTATATGATGGGCAGCGGCGGACTTGTGGACGGAACACCTGAAGAAGTGACCATCACAGAGTTCAATCATCTCTTCCGTGTCTATACTTTGGCAAAGGCGAATCACTTCACTTACTTCGAGGCAAATGCTTTGCAGTCGCTTTCAGCCATGGTTGCCGACTCGCTTCGAGCTACTTGGGTTAAGCAGCAACGCATTGATGCCTACAGCTATCTCTTTGGAGAACATCTGTCGTGGCAAGCTGATAATACACTTTCTCCTCGATATCAATTCGCTGCTTCCATGGCACGCCATTCGGTTTACCTCTTCAAGCAGTATCATGACCTGTTCCAAACGGCTTGTGCTTTGCGAACTTTGGGCGAGGTTTACTTCTCTGCGGAACAATATGACAAGGCTCTCGAGAATTTCCGTTCTGCTTTGCGTCTCGCCTCTAATCACAGACGTTCGCCCTATCAAGTGACCCCTTGGTTGGCAGGCATTCATGAGAATCTAAGTCTTGCCTATAGTGCGCTTGATGATAAGCAACAGGTTGACATTCATCGTAATACATATCTTGACTTGCTTGACGAGTCCCGACAAAACAAGGAACTTGACAGCCGAAAGGCTTTGCTAAAACAAGAGGCTCACAGCGAACAGATACAGTTCTTCTTCCTTCTGTTGCTAACTATCGTCGTTGCAGTTCTTGCCGCCATATACTATCGTCAACTCAACAATCGTTCGCGCTCTTATGAGCAAAGGGTTCGTAAGATAAGTTCCAGTGCAGATTGTCGGCAAGCGGAACAAAAACTTCAAGCTCTTTTACGGGACAGCGAAGAGCATTTGGAAGAGAGTAGGGAAGAGTGTGAGGTGATGCAGCAGCGCATCAACAGCCAACAAGAACGACACATCCTTCAACGCACCAAGTTGTCGGTCGTCTATGCCATCATTCCTTACCTTGACCGCGTTATTGCTGAGGTAAAGAAACTCGATGAAATGGGCGAAAATAGCACAGAGCACCTTTCTTATATTCAGGAATTGTGTTCTGGCATGATGACTGTTAACGACCGACTCACTTCGTGGATTCAAATGCAACGGGGAAGGCTCAGTCTTCAAGTGACACGCTTCCCTCTTAGCGACATCTTTGGTGTCATTTCCATGCAGCAATATGCCTTTGCTCAGCAACAACTCATCCTCGAAGTGCCTGATACTGACCTTCATGTCAAAGCCGACAAAGCCCTGACGCTCTTCATGGTCAATACGCTTGTTGATAATGCCCGAAAGTTTACACCAGCTGGTGGTAAAGTGACGATTTTTGCCCATTCCATCGACGATTTCGTCGAGATAAGCGTGTCTGATACTGGTGTTGGTTTGCCGAAGGAAGACGTTCAAACTTTGTGCGATAGCAAGGTTTATGACCCCAATTGTATTGGTACGAAGAACGCAAGTAAGGGTTTCGGCTTTGGCATCATGAATTGCAAGGGCATCATAGGCAGCTATAAGAAACTCTCGTCACTTTTCAATGTCTGTGATTTTGGCGTAGAGAGTGAAGAAGGAAAAGGCAGTCGTTTCTGGTTCCGCTTGCCGAGAGTGTTTCCTTTGCTCTTCCTTTTGGCGTTCAACCTCTTTGCTCAAGCATTGCCACAACATTGCTACGAGCTCTTCGATTCTACCTACAATGCCAATCTGCAAGGACGTTATGCCGATGCTTGGTTGTATGCAGAAAATGCAATAAATATAGTTGAGGAGCCCATTGATACATCGTTGCTTGTCTCTCTTTATAACGAGCAAGCCATTGCGGCTCAGGCTCTTGGAGATTGGGAAGCTTATCGGCAAAGCAATGCTGAGTGCGTTCGTTTGCATCGTCTTTTCAGCACCGACTGCTCGCTTGCTTCCGATTGTCAGCAACTTGAAAAGATGAACGCTGATTCTCGCGTCCTATATGTCTTGATAGTCCTGCTGCTTATCGCTTCCCTTACCTTGTTCTATATGGTAGTGCTGCGCCATCGTTTGCGTCATCGTGCTTCGATGGACGACCTCTATCAGCGGCTAAGTTCTTTGCTTCAGACTTTCCCCCAAAATGCTGAAACCTATGACGCCGAGTTGCAGGTAGTGGCACAAAACATTGAGCAACCTGGCTTGAAGAAAGCCGTTCAAGAAATGCGACAGAAGTTTACTCCTGGTTTGGCTAGATTGCAAAAAATAAGCGATTCCATCGAAGATTTTGAGGAAAAGACACATAAGCAGCGCTTTGAGCACGACCGCTTGTATGTGATGAATCAGATACTTGATAACTCGCTTAGCACCATCAAGCACGAAACGATGTATTTCCCATCTCGCATCAAGCAAATGGCGGACGATATGCAGCAAAACGGCATTGATGTCGAGACGAATCACAACCTGCTTGACCTCGTGACTTACTACCGCCACATCTATATGTTGCTTTATGAGCAAGCTCAGCGTCAGACCGACCAAACCCTTTTGCGCATGCAATCTGTTTCTGTTGCCGACCTCTTCACTTTTATCTCAAAGACGCATGAAATTGATTGTCAGGAAACAAATCTCCAAGTGCTTGGCGACGAGATGCTACTCAGGCTTTTGCTTGGCCAAATGCTTGCTGTTGTGTCGGCAAACGCAACACTTTGTGTTGAGGAACACGACAGCATGACATATATAATATGTAATGTTAAAGGACAGAAGTTTACACCAGAGCAGCTTAGCGATCTCTTCTCGCCTCAGACAGAACGACTTGAGTATCTAGTTATGCGTCAGATACTTCGCGAATGCGATGCCGCTTGTGGTCATCCAGGTCTTCGACTCGAAGCAGAGAACACGGAGCAGGGCTACAGAATCTTCTTCTCGCTCTTGACAGCACAAATACCCACGAAATCATAAACCTAAACGATATGGAAAAATTCAAAGTAATCATCGTCGAGGACGACAAGCTGGAACTCAAAGGCACCCAGCAAATCCTGCAATCCGAAGTGCCGGAAGCAGAAATCATCGGAACTGCGCAAGGTGAGGCAGACTTCTGGAAGTTGATGCGTGAAGCAGTGCCCGACCTTGTTCTGCTCGACCTCGGACTTGGTGGCAGCACAACCGTTGGTGTGGATATTTGCCGACAACTCCGAACACGCTATGCCGACATGAAAATCCTTGTTTTTACCGGTGAAATCCTCAACGAACGCCTTTGGGTGGAAGTGCTCAGTGCTGGAGCCGACGGCATCATCCTCAAGACGGGAAACCTCCTGCAGAGAGACGATGTGATGCAAGTCATGCATGGCCGTCACCTTGTTTTCAACGAGCCTTTCCTCGAGAAAGTTATGGCGCGTTTCCGCAAAAACGTTTGTAAGGAACAGGCTGCTGTCGATGCCTTTGTCGAGTACGAGATAGACGAGTACGACGAGCGTTTCCTGCGTCATCTTGCCCTTGGTTACACGAAGGACATGATAGCAGGCTTGCGACAAATGCCTTTCAGCACCAAGAGCCTTGAAAAGCGACAGGTTGACCTCACTAACCGTCTCTTTTCAGAGCGAGAGAGGAGTGGTGTCAATGCCGTTCGTCTCGTTGTTCGAGCCATCCAGTTGCATATCATCGACCCAGAAAACCTTGTTGCCGATGAACAATAAGGAAAGAGCCTTCGTCATAGCCCTTATCGTGGCGGCTTTACTGCCGTTCGTTTCGTGGGTTTTGTCGGCGTTGGGAGTGCCTTGCAGAAGCATTCTTGACGACGAAGGACTGCGTTGGCTCTTCCGTCATACAAGCGATTGCCTTCATAGCAGATTGGTGATGTTTGCTCTTTGTTGTTTGATGATGCAAGGCGTGATAAAGAAGACTCTTTTACCGCTCGGGAAGACCTTTCGTGACCCATGCTTTTGGCGTTACACAGCCGTCTATGCCGTCGTCTTCCTTACCATTATCTTCGCTGCCATTGCTCCCGATAGTCCTTTGCTCAGCATAACGGGCGGTCTTGCCGGCAGTCCTTTGCTCGATGGATTGCTCTTCCTCGGTTGGTTCTCGTTCATCGTGTTCTGTCTTTGCTACGGACACTCGAAGCGCGAGCCTTGGTGGGAGATGCTCACTCACGGCATCCGTAGCCATTCACTAGCCATACCCTTTGCCATCGTCGTTTCGTTCTGTTGGCAATGTATTCAATATATGAGTTTATAGTTCATAGTTAAAGTTGAATCTCGAAGACCTCAATCCTAGCCAGCGTGAAGCTGTGCTTTGCATCGATGCTCCTTCCCTTGTCATAGCAGGGGCGGGCAGTGGCAAGACGCGTGTCCTGACCTACAAGATAGCCTACCTTTTGGAGCAAGGAATGCAGCCCTGGAATATCCTTGCCCTGACCTTCACCAACAAGGCCGCCAACGAGATGCGAGAGCGCATTGCCACACTCGTTTCGCCCGAGAAAGCCGCTTCTCTTTGGATGGGCACATTCCATAGCATCTTTGCCAAGATACTCCGACAAGAAGGCCACCGATTGGGCTATGACCAGAACTACACCATCTATGACACCAACGACAGCCTGAGTCTTATCAAACTCATCATCAAGGAGATGACGCTTGACGAGAAAGTCTATAAGCCCAGTGCCGTCCAAAACCGCATCTCAGCTGCCAAGAACCGACTCATTCTTCCTTCTGGTTACACTTCTGTTCGCGAGTATCGTGAGAGCGATGCTTTCTACCACCGCACACTGATGCCTGAAATCTACAACCGCTATGAGGAACGCTTGAAGCAAGCCAACGCCATGGACTTCGACGACCTGCTGCTTAATATGTGGCTCATTTGCAAGCACAATCCCGAAGTGGCAGCACATTGGCAGGAGCGCTTCCATTTCGTTCTCGTCGATGAGTATCAAGATACCAACTTTGCTCAGCATCAGATCATCCGCCTCCTCACCGACCAGCGGCAGCGTGTCTGTGTCGTGGGCGACGATGCACAGAGCATCTACAGTTTCCGGGGGGCGGACATCGACAACATCCTCCACTTTCGCGAGAACTATCCCGATGCTCGCCTCTTCAAGCTCGAACGCAACTACCGCTCCACTCAAACCATCGTCAATGCCGCTGGTAGTCTCATTCAGGGCAACCGCGAACAGATACAGAAGCATGTATATAGCGAAAAGGAAGTGGGCAACCCCATCTCGCTCCTTTCAGCCTATAGTGACACCGACGAAGCCAACATCATTCTTCGCGAAGTGCAGCGAGCTCATCGAGCTGGCATCCCCTACAAAGGCATCGCCGTGCTCTACCGCACCAACGCCCAGAGCCGCAAAATCGAAGACAGTTTCCTATACGGCCGCGTGCCCTACCACATTTTTGCTGGCATGTCGTTCTATCAGCGCGAAGAAATCAAGGATCTGCTTTGCTACCTTCGCCTCACCGCCAATCCTTATGATGAGGAATCGCTCCGACGCATTATCAACAAGCCTTCCAGAGGTATTGGCGACACCACCATTGGCAAACTCTTCCTTGCTGCAAGAGCCGAAGACAAACCCGTTTGGGAAGTCCTCACGGCTGGCACTTGTCCCGACCTCAATGCAGGAACCCTCAAGAAGTTGAAGGACTTCGCCGACATGATTATGTCCTTCCACGAAAGTGCCGCTACAGATGATGCCCACACCCTCACTCTGCAAATCGAAAAAAAGAGCGGACTGCACGACTACTACTTCAGCGGACACGACCCCGACGATATCTCGAAACAGGAGAATCTGCAGGAAATGCTCGATGGAATCGCCGTTTTTGTGCAAGACAACCGAGAGCTAGGTCTTGGTATTCAACTCACTGACTACCTGCAAATGGCGAGCCTCGCCACCGACCTCGATCGCAACAAATTGGAGAAAGATGCCGACTGCGTCAACATGATGACCATACACACAGCCAAAGGTCTCGAGTTCCCCGTCGTCTTCATAGCAGGTTTGGAGGAAGGGCTGTTTCCCAGCGAGATGTCGGAAGAGTCGCCCCGAGCCCTTGAAGAAGAGCGTCGCTTGTTTTATGTCGCCCTGACCAGAGCCGAGCGTCAAGTCGTCATCACCTACGCCAAGTCGCGCTTCCGTTATGGCAAGATAGAGTACATGCGCCCCAGCCGCTTCATCAAGGAGATACCGCAGCAGTACTATGGTCGAGGCGAAAACTCGACAATTCAAAAGTCAAAAGTCTCGGATGCTTTAACATTAAGGCGCTCTATTAATGAGCAGAATAAAATTCAAAATGCCGTCCCTCGCATCGAGCAACGGATAAAGCCCCTACGTCCGCAAAACACAGGAAGTTTTGTTCCACCATCCCGACCTGCTTCCCGAAATTCCGAATTGTCTGAGATACCTGAGCTAAAGGTTGGCACCACCGTCGTACACGAGCGTTTTGGCAGGGGCATTGTTCAGGCATTGGAAGGCACGGGCATTGATGCCAAAGCCGCCGTCGTCTTCGAGAATGCCGGCACAAAAGTCCTCATGCTCCGCTTCGCCAAGTTGACGGTACAATAGGTGGGTGGCGTTGTTAAACACAGTGTGGAGTGTTTGGCATTTTAACATGGAGTGTTTGGCATTTTAACATGGAGTGTTTGCAAACTTAACGTGTTAAGTTGACCAACATCACACGTGATGTTTGGTTTCTCACATGTGACATTTGAAAGCTGAGTCGCGGTGGTTTAAGTGATATTTTATGGAGTGCAGAGCGTTTTCAATTTGTATTGCATTTTACTCGTCGCTCATCATGTTCTATATAGTTGATGCCCTTAACGTTATCCCCATAACCTGACGAGTGACGAATGTTTTTAATTTTATTTTGTTTCGCTCAAATTCTCGTCTATGCGGGAGCATTTGGGGAGTGAAGGTTTACTTCAAAGACCTAATTAAGCAAGCAAACAAATAAAAGTGCGAGGATGATTTGAAGTTTGCTCGTTTTTTCGTAAATTTGTACTTGACAAACCGGAATATCGCAGTATTATGAGACAATTATTATGCGCACTATTGATGCTCCTTGCTTTAACAGCTTATGCAACAGGGCAAGACGGAGATGTTATTTATATCAATGGCGAAAGATTGGAGTTGTTGGGGAAACCTATCTGCCTTGACTCCACGTTATATCATACTCTAAAAGACGAACTGCCATCAAACCGGCCTATTGTCACATCCAATTGGGATGGCTTTACCGCTTATTGGAGCATTAACAATGACAAGCTCTATCTGGATAGTGTCAGGTGTGAAGCTTATGACCCAAACGCAAAGGCAGTAGTGGGCGAAAGCATCCCGTCTATGACTCTATATCGCATCTTCAACAGATATATCGCAGGTAACCGAATAGCTGCCAGTTGGGTATCAGGCAAGATTCGGGTGGCAAAAGGTAAGGTCATCTACTACCAGCACACGGGATATGAACGCAACTATGAAGAAGAAACGATTCTGAATATAAATCATGGTGAAGTGATAGAAATGAATACATATCACAATTTCGTCAATGACGGATTCGCTTTCGACAAACTGGAACAGGATGGAGCCCAAGAGATGCTGCACAAGATACTCCCTCTGCATATTGAGCGATATCCCGAACTGGCCAATGTAAAACGATTGATCTTTAGAGTTAAACGTGCTCGCGTTGACAAGAAGGGGAATCTTGTGGAATGTGATGTGCAGGTAGTAAGGCCTGATGCAGACCCACAACTTGCCACAGAGATAGCAGAGGCACTAATGGCTTATCATCCATGGAAAGTTTATTATATAAATGGAGAATATCGTGCATTGGGGGTTGAGGGATGGACAATTCCATATATTCTGCATGACAAGGAAAGTCCACTTTAGCTGACTGCTGCCTTATTTTCTAACAAATATAACGGACGTTTTTGAGAGACATTATGAAGCGAATTGAGGTTGTGGCAGCGGTTATCAGAAAGGATGGTTGCATATTTGCGTCGCAGCGCGGGTATGGTGCATGGAAGGACTGGTGGGAGTTCCCAGGTGGTAAGATGGAGTTGGGCGAGACGCGCGAAGAGGCTCTCAGACGGGAAATAAAGGAGGAGTTGCAAGCTGACGTCTCGGTGGATGAGTTCCTTTGCACTGTGGAATATGATTACCCAGACATTCATCTGACGATGCATTGCTTTTTCTGCTCGCTGCTTTCGGAGACGTTGCACCTCAATGAGCATGAGGCGGCAAGGTGGCTCACGACAGACGAACTGGACAGCGTGGAATGGCTGCCAGCCGATGTCTTAGTGGTAAAGGAGTTGAGGCGGAGGCTTTAGCCGTTGTAGATGAGAAGTGTCTGTCCGAGGTAACTGACGCGATAACGGTAGAGCGGACGACCTGCGGGACCGTCGGAGATGTTGCCAATGTCGTTGAGGTTGTAGGTGCGTCCGCAACTGTTGCATTTGGCATAGCCGCCAGTGCGAAGCACTAAGGGCTTTGTGATGTTATAGTTCTGATAGCAGTTGGAACAGGCACGGTCGTAACAGACCACTTTTGCGACTTCTTCACCCATCTCGGGAATGGTGAGGCGACCTACGATGTAGCCGCTCAAACCAAGCGTGTAACCGCTATAGCCGACGAGTCCGACGATGTTGATGGCTGATGTATGGTTCGAGGCATCGGTGAAGATGAACCGCTGTCCGTCGCTCGTGATGGAGCAGAACTCGCCCATGCTCTCGCAACAAGTGTAGAGTACGGGAGCCTGCAGGACGTTCTCGACGTTGAGTCG
>Ga0310697_10003758_pt1 | contig 15228 bp, 11 predicted proteins | sample 172DNAGHGlowgp2_FD_203883 | JGI IMG/M metagenome (GOLD analysis project Ga0310697, IMG submission 203883) | Sheep rumen microbial communities from Palmerston North, Manawatu-Wanganui, New Zealand - 1728 DNA GHGlow gp2 (v2) (version 2) | ecosystem: Host-associated > Mammals > Digestive system >... | reverse complement strand
ACTGCAGCACGCGCTTCACGCTCTCCGTGGACTTCATCTCGTAGAACATCGGACGCTTCACCTTACCACGGACACAGACCAGGCAGTCATAGGGGCCGACGATGATGACGTCGTTGTCCTGCAGGCGAACGTCGCCGGCCGCGTTGCCGTTCTCGAGATAGTCATAGACATCGATATGTGCGATACAGCGACCGCTGCGATAGACCTTGATGTCACGCAGCGTACCGACATCACTGATACCACCGGCGGCATACAGGGCATTGAAAGCCGTGGAGAGGCCGCTGAGGGTATAGGTACCTGGCATCTGGACCTCGCCCATGACCTGCACAATGACACTGCGCGTTTCGCCTAAGCTGAGACTCACCTGACAATCGGAATAGTAGCGACCGAGGTGGCTGCGGAGGCGGTTGGTAGCCTCCGACACAGAGAGCCCTCCCAATTTGACGGGACCTACACCCTCAATGGTCACGGTGCCATCGGGCGAGATCTCACAGCGGAAGGTCTCCTGCGAGGCTCCCCAAACATCGATGATGACATGGTCGCCAGCGCCCAGACGATAGTTGGCGGGCGTGGCGATATTCACCTGCGATTCAAAAGACAGTTTGGGCTGGTTGAAGAGGTTGCGGCCATAAACTTGCTGCTCGCGAGGCAATGTCCACAAATCATCATCGTACTCACCCCCTTCCTCGAAGCCCAAGAACTGACCCTCGGATGTCATCAGCTGCTCACGCTCCTTAGAGGTGAGACGACGCTCCTCGTTCTGGGTCAGACGGGACGGGACACCGCCCATCGATTTCTGCATACGCTCCTTCTCCTTCTTTTTACGATCGGCAAGTGTCTGTGCCGTGGAAGAGGAGGAAGAACGTAGGCGGCTTTCTTCCTGCTTCTGGCCTGTGAGATTCGTGGCTCCCAGCTGTTTCTGTTCGGCCTCCACCTTACGGCGGACACGCTGCAGCTGATCGGTGGTGACACCACGCTTGATCAGGTTCTGGACGATGGTCTGCTGCGGAGTGCCTTTTTCCATCTCGGTCTGCACATACTGAATGAGCTGATTGTCCGTCATAGACTGCGCCGACAACGGGTTCTGGAAGACCAGAAAGGCCGCGATGAGGATGAGAAGTTTCTTTTTCATATCGTTTGTTTGTCTTTGTTTCAGAAGTTTTTGCCGCTGAACACATATTTCAGCGTTGTCAATAGGATTTGTGCATCTACCTGCAGCGAACGGTGCTGGTAGTAGTCGAGATCCATCTGCAGGCGCACGAGCATCTTCTCCATCGTGTCGGTGTAGCCATTGTAGATGGTGGCTTTTGAGGTCGCGCCCGGGCGCATGCGATAAATATAGCGATAGTCGCTATTCTCTGCCATTATCTGGTCGATGAAGTAGCGACGCTCTGGGCGAGGGCCCACAAAACTCATATCCCCCACGAGGATGTTCCATAACTGCGGTAGCTCATCAAGATGATGAGTCCGCAGAAAGCGCCCCAAAGGTATCAGTCGTTCATCGTCGGTCTGAGCCAGTAGGGGGCGGCCGTCATGCTCGGTATCCGTGCGCATCGTGCGGAATTTAAGGATATTAAACGGGCGCGCACGATAGCCTATGCGTTCCTGACGGAACAGCACAGGGCCATGCGCTTTCAGTTTCAGTGCTACCGCGATGAGCAGCATAAAAGGCGACAACACAAGGAGACTGGACAAAGCAACCACGATATCGAAACAACGTTTCACGCAGCGCTCTGCCCTATTCATCCCATCGGTCAACTCTATGTCCAAGGTGGTCTGTTGTATCATCTATAGATGTGTATTCTCATGATTCATGTATAAAAATAACTCTTTTTAAGGCTATTTATTGTCATAAATGACAAAAAAATCGCCATTTCATCAAAAAAATGTGTCCTGAATACAAAAACTTTAAACTTTAAACCATCAACCTTAAACTATTTTCCTACCTTTGCACCGCAAAACGGCACTACACGCCCATGGGGCTGACATGGATTTGACAGCAGGACGGAGTGTTACGTAAGCACGCAGAGAGTCGCTGATCGCTCTCTTTAATACATGGTCTGTCAACAATTATCTGGCGAAACTCGTTACGCTCTCGCTGCTTGATTGAAGTATAGTAGATCAGCTTCTCGCGGCACCAGGTGCTGCGACGGGACATCACTCAGAGGCTAATGCCCCAAAGCGCTCTGGCTCAGTGGTGCAGCAAAATTGGGGATAGTTGCCGCTGGCCTCGCAGCGACAATGAAAATCTTAGAGGATAAGGCACAGGTTGGTGGTCCAGGTCTTGCCCGTGCTCGAAAATCAAGGCTGGAATAAGCGTGTAGAAAGCGTAGGACTTCCCTGTTTGGACGAGAGTTCGATTCTCTCCAGCTCCACTATGTTCTGCCGGAGAGAATCGTATCTCCGTTATCTTATCACAGCATTCCATGCTGCCGGCCAGCTCCACTACGTTTTCAATATGATGAAAAACAGTGTGCCCCTTATGTGCTTCCTCACCGCCTTCTTGTTTTCCTGTTCCGGAGGAAAGAAAGAAGTGACGGAGGCCGAGTTATCTGCATTTGGGACATACGTCTATCAACTGGACACGCTTCAGCAAGAACACATCTGGTATTCACGCATGGGAGTGAGCGAGGATGCTGACTCGCTGTTGTCATACCTGCGCCGTGAGTTGCCACGCAACGGCCTCGACAGCACAGCGTTTCACATCTCCGAAATCGCAGAGGATCTCCACATCGTACACATCCTGGCCTTCGACTCCGTGGGGCAGGACATCAATGACGTACTCAACCGATTGGAGGGCAATCTCACCAACGCCTACATGGATTATGTCATCGGGCAGCGCTATGGGTTCATGCGCCCCGACCGCGTATTCAACCACTTGGATTTCAAGATCAACAGCACCGAATATGCGCGTCTCTTCGACTACGAAGTGAAAGCGCCCCAGCGCGAGGAAGCCGAGCAGATGCTCACCTCCGACGAACGCCTCTCCTACCTCATGGCCTCCACGCCCACCGATGCCATTTACGCAGATCTACAAGCACGTCTGGCAACGACAACAGATACCACGGAGCGACGCACGCTGGCTGTGAATATGGAACGCCTGCGCTGGCAGCGACAGCGCCCTGATGCCCGATCTCGGCACATATGGGTCAACATCCCGGCCCAACAGCTGTGGGCAGTGAGCGATGACTCCGTGCTCAATATGCGCATCTGCTGCGGTGCCGTGGCCACGAAGTCACCCCTCCTGCACAGTGCCATCAGCTACATACAAGTCAACCCCGAATGGCAGATACCACAAAGCATCATCAAGAACGAGGTATCGCACCACGGCGGTGACTCGGCCTACTTCGCGCGTCACCACTATTACATCATCGATCGCAACAGCGGAGACACCCTCAACCCTGCGAAAGTAACGGGCGCGAGTCTGCTATCCGGCCGCCTGCGCGTAGGACAGCACGGCGGTCCGGGTAACTCGCTGGGACGCATCGTGTTCCGCTTCCCCAACAATTTCTCGGTCTATCTCCACGACACCAACTCACCGGTCGCCTTCCAACGCGAACGTCGCACGCTGTCCCATGGTTGCATTCGTGTACAGAAGCCCTTCGACTTGGCACATTATCTATTGCCGAATGCGGATGAGTGGTTCTTGGACCGACTGCGCATCTCGATGGATTTAAAGCCCACTGGAGAGCGAGGCATCAAATACCTTAAGGAACACCCCGACGAACCCAGCCCACGCCGACTGCTGAAGCACATCGATGTCAATCCCCACGTCCCTCTCTTCATCGACTACTTCACCGCCTACCCCACCCCAGGCTCTGATAGCATTGCCTTCTGGCCGGATGTGTACAACTACGATCGCATCATTGCCCGCGAGATTCCGTGGAAGTAATCATAAAAAATCCCCGCAGCCAGCTTCGGGGATTTTTAGTAATGTGATGCTTAATCAAAGCTTATCGTTGGAGCCGAGGACATTCACAATCTTGTGGATGTACATCTTCTTCATGCTCTCACGAGCGGGCTTCAGGTACTGGCGAGGATCGAAGTGGCTGGGGTTCTCGGCCAGATACTTGCGGATAGCTGCAGTCATGGCGAGACGGCTGTCGGAGTCAATGTTGATCTTGCAGACAGCGCTCTTGGAAGCCTCGCGGAGCTGCTCCTCGGGGATACCTACTGCATCAGGCAGCTTGCCACCATACTGGTTGATGGTATCGACCTCATCCTGGGGCACGGAGCTGGAGCCGTGGAGCACGATGGGGAAGCCGGGGATGCGCTTCTCGATCTCATGCAGGATGTCGAAAGCAAGGGGAGGAGGCACGAGCCTGCCGGTCTTCGGGTCGCGGGTGCACTGTGCGGGGGTGAACTTGTAAGCACCGTGGCTGGTGCCGATGGAGATAGCGAGGCTGTCGCAACCGCTGCGCTTGCTGAAGTCCTCAACCTCCTCGGGACGGGTGTAGTGGCTGACCTCAGAGGCGACCTCGTCCTCAACACCGGCGAGCACGCCGAGCTCTGCCTCGACGGTGACGTCATACTGGTGGGCATACTCCACAACCTTCTTGGTGATGGCGATGTTCTCCTCGTAGGGGAGAGCGCTGCCGTCGAACATCACGCTGGAGAAACCGTTGTCGATGCACTCCTTGCATAGCTCGAAGCTGTCACCGTGGTCGAGGTGAAGAGCAATCTGAGGATTGGGGCAGCCCAGTTCCTTGGCATATTCCACAGCACCCTGTGCCATATAGCGGAGGATGGTGCCGTTAGCATAGTTGCGAGCGCCCTTACTGACCTGCATGATGACGGGTGACTTGGTCTCCACGGCAGCCTGCACGATAGCCTGCATCTGCTCCATGGTGTTGAAGTTGAAGGCGGGGATGGCATAGCCACCGGCAACGGCCTTCTTGAACATTTCACGGGTGTTTACCAACCCAAGTTCTTTGTAACTGGTCATAATTTTAATAGTTTAATGTTTATAATTGGGGTTAATTGGAAACTTATTGCTTTTTCACGAAATAGGTGACCACGGGAAGGTGGTCGGAATAGCCGTCGAGCCATACGCCGCCGGCATGGGTACGTTTGGGGTTACCCTTGTAACGCCCGCCGTCCTGGAAGAGATAGTCGCGCATGAAGATCTCCGCCTTGTAGAAAGTGAGGGTGCTGTAATCCTTGGAGGCAAAGCCTTTGATGCAACTGTGGGACATCACAATCTGATCGAAGAGGTTCCATTTGCCGTCGTACTTGAGGGTTCCGTGGCCGTCGAGGAGGATCTGCCACCACGGGTTGTACATATCGGTGGTCTTCACGTCCGCCATCTTACGGCGTGCGCCGAGGCTCTTGGCCATCGAGGGGCTGAAGGGATCATCATTCATATCACCCATGACGATGATTTTCATGCTGGGGTTCGCACGTAGGATGCTGTCCTTCTCCACTTTTACCTGCTGGCCGGCCCATTCACGAAGAGGGGAGCCACCGAAGCGGCTGGGCCAGTGGCAGACGATGACGGTGAGGCTATCGCCCGCAAGGGCACCCTGCACCGTAAGGAAGCCACGCGTGGGACGTTCGTTGACGCCGGCCTTCAGCTCGTAGGGCTGCAACCACACTTTCTTGGGGGTGAAGAAACGAGGATTGTAGAGCAGGCCGCAATCCACGCCACGCTGGTCGGGACCTTCGATGTGTACGAACTTGATGCCACGCTTGGCCAAGGGCTCCTGCGCACAGAGGTCTGTGAGGCAGCGGGCGTTCTCCACCTCACTGACACCGATGATGGCGCAGCCGGTGCGCAGGCGGTCGGTGCCCAGCTCCGCAAGCACCGTGGACATATTCTTCAGCTTGTGCGTGTATTTCAACTGGGTCCATTTGTTGGCACCGTCGGGCAAGTACTCATAATCGTTCTTACCCTCATCGTGCTTCGTATCAAAGAGGTTCTCCAGATTGTAAAAGCCGATAGCATACATCCCGATACGAGACTGCTGGGCAAAAGTGGGCATGGAACACAGCAGGAACAAGAAGAAGATACTATTGATTTTTTTCATCCTCGTTATTACGTTATTTCGTTATTACGACATTACGACTCTCACTCCCCTCCCGACGGGAGGGGTTGGGGGTGGGTCTTTAATTAAGCCATAGTCCGGCGGAGTATTCCTTTTCCACGGCCTCCTCAATATCATCGGGCAGGTTGTGGAAGAAATCGATACCGGTCAGCTGTTCCAGTTCATCCACGGTGAAGACCTGATGGTTGTTTTGGAAAATGGTATTCGGAATCTGCGAGACATCATCATAACCATAATCCTTATGCTCCATCCAGAATGCGATACTGTTATAGGTCTTACCCTTGATGCGGAGGAGCGCCATGAAATAATGACCTGGGACAGCAACCTGCTTGCCATTGCCGCGCATCTCATAGTCAAGGAGGTCGGACTCATCATCAATGTATCCGCCCTTGACGACATAGAGTGTGTCAGCGAAGGAGGTGTTACGTCCGCGGTTTTGCACGATACCTTCGAGCTTCGCCCAGTAAGGGGCGTTGAACGCACTGATCTGCGGACTAATATTTGACATATAAAACGTCTGTTCGTTGGCCTCACGCGAGAAAAGACGGTCGGCAGAAGCCACGAGGTGTCCACGACTATAGGGCCATCCGAAAGCACTGGACCCCATCCACATACTATTGGGCAACTTGGGATCATCGGCGAAGGGCTCGTCGCTACGTGCCACCTCCTTGGGGCGTGTATCGCCGTCGAAACGGAAGGCGACCCAGCGAGAATGCATCCGCACAGGGTCGAATTCCACGCAGTAATTCATCACCTCATGGCCGTTGAAGGCCACGGTATGCACCGCGAACTGATTCCCCGACTTACGCGCCGGCACTTCGAGGCGTTCGTCGTAGGGCGTGGTGACGATGGCGCCGGCAGCCTTACCAGAACTGCGCCACTGCACATCGCTCGGCATTTCATAGCGGTCGTCATCGTTGCTGCAGGCGGCAAATGCCAACGGCAAGGCGCAGACGGCCAGCACCACGAAGCCAAGATATTTTAGGTCCTTTTTCATAATCAATTCTCTTTACTGATACGAACATCATCCACAAGGACATCCTTGCCAGCAGATTTCGAAGGCACAGCAATCACCATGATAAGGGCTTTCGTCTCCTCCACAGTAAAGGTGAAGCTTACCTCCTGCCAACTCTCACCGAGCTGCGTGACCTTGTTGGCACCAGTAGCATCCTTTTCGTAGGTGACACTGCCGGCTGCCTGTGTAGTAGTGTAACCCACCTGCACGGAGCCTCCGCTCTGGGTGGCCGCCTTGGCTTGGAACGAAAGTGTGTAAGTGCCTGTTTCGAAGCCCAGCTCCTGATAGGCTAAGCGGCTAATGGGCAATGCGCCCTTGATGAGCACGGAATAGGGACTGCTCACACAATCCTCGGAACGCGCAATGGTGGCATTGCCGATAGTGGCATTGGTCTGCCAGCCTTCGGGTTTCTTGCCGTCAGCATCCCAATAGGAAAAGTCACCATTAGCGAAGTCATCCCATGTGAGACCGTTGTAGCCCTTCTCACCGAAGCCTGTCAGCTTGACATTCTTTACCTCCCAGGTACCGGCCGAGTTTGTATCGCTGGTGTACTTGAAAGCAAATTGCATCTTGTGACCACAGAAGTTGTTGAGGCTGTTATTGGCCGTGATGACGAAGGTATTGCCTGTGGGATAGACGTCCAATTCAACCTGTTTCCACTCACCGTTGTCATCCACAGCCTTCGCCATGACGAAGCACTGCGTCTTAATGACCTCGCCAGTATTGTCCGTGGAGCCGTTCTTCTTGAAGTTCAGGCCAGCATGCTCGAAGGTAAGATAGGCCTCGGTAGCCTTGCGCAGGTCGATGACGGGCGAGATGAGCCAGCTCTCGGAAAGGAGCATCTCCTTGCTGGTGTTGTCATAGCCAGAGGCTCTCATGCAATGGTATGAGGTACTCGTAGACCAAATGCTTGTGAGAGCACTCGGCTTCTCAATATCGCGAATGGTAAAGTCACCTTGTGCACCATCTAACGTCTCCTCATAGAAGGTGACATCACCTAAGATGTCCACTGCAGGCTCTCCGCCAGAATTCTTATTGGTGGTGGAGAGGAGCTTGCTCTTGTTCTGGTCGAACTCCAGCGTACCGTTGTAGTTCTTCACCGTTCCCTGCACAACAACCACGTCGCCAATGGCAACCTGCTCGTTGGAGGTGAACTTCTCGCCATTGAGGCCCAGTCCGCGATAGACATAGAACTGCTCCGTGGTCTTGCCGTCATCGGAGATATAATAGGAGAGATTGCCATAGTCAGGGTTCAGGTCGTTCTTCACCTGTGACACGATACCCTTGACGACCAGCTCCGTTGACGTTGACGTACCAGCAGCAAGATTGGCCACCGCCTTTATAAGGCCCGCTACGTTGTAAGGGTCGTCCACCGTACCGCTACCCGAGGGCTCAATGATAACCTCCTCCTCGTCCTCGATATTACCTGCATTGATACCATAGGGCTCGGGAACATCATAGCAGGATGTGAAGGCAAAGCCCGTCAGCAGCATCACCAAGATGGAAAAATATTTTTTCATAGTCTTTTATGTATTATTTCTATTCTTCAATTCTACAATCTCTCAACTTTCATTCTCCCAGCACTTCCATGTCCGCGAGGTTACGCATCTGGAACTGCCAATCCGAACCGTAATAGGTAAGGAAGCCCGTGAGGCGCACGCGCCCCGTGGGGATAACAGCCACGGAAATCTCATTGCGTGTAGAGGTACGCACAAGAACAGTGGTTCTACCCACCTTGAAATTGCGGTTGCGAGCATAACCAGCATCATAGCCGTTCAGTGGATCCTCAGCCTCTGAGACGTTGGGAGTGAAAATGCGCTCACCGTCAGCCTCCGGAAAGGTTCCTTCCATGACCACCAACTTTGGACAGTTGTTGATATTCTTATTCCCGTCATTGCTCAGCCAATTACCATCTATAGGTTCCGCAGTCAGGAGTCTCTCCTTTGTGGCCGCATCGGGACCTTCGACCAGCTGGACATGGGTATGGCAGTCCTCCAAGAGCATGGCGCCCAGGCGCATATTGCCGGCGCTGGTACGATAGGGGGTGCCAATAGTGGGTACATATCCATAGTTACCTATCCACAGCCCCTTGAGGTTGACACGTACCGAGCAACCCAGAGGGAAGTAGGAATAAAGGTTCGTGTTCTTGATGCTGAGGTAAATCGTCTGCACATCTCCTTCGGGCGTCAGCTCGCTCAACACCAGCTTCTGATAGAGATTACCAGAGATATCGTTGCCCACAACCGTCCCTTCGAAAACTTCATCATTCAGGACCTTCACATACGTGTTGTTCGCTGTCATCTTGCCACGATACTTCACTTTCAGGTCGGCAATGGTCGTATTCACATCGCCCACGGATGTCAGGCTATACACACCGGCATCTCCGTTAGCGGGAGGCTCATCGTGCTCGTCCATACAAGCAGTAAAGGTCAGAAGAGCGAGAAGCGGAAGATATTTGAATAGTTCTTTCATATAATAGTCGTTTTAGAAGCGGAAACCGATATTCAAGAATGCATTGATGCCCTGGGCGTAGTAGTACTTGGAGTTCTTAGAATACTTATAGGGCTTGTCTTCGCCAGTAGTTCCATCAAGGTTATAGTTTTTGTCGTCGCGGTTCTGTTCGTAGCCACCTGTACGCAAGTTCTGATTATTCAGGATATTGCTCACGCTGAGGTTGACGTTCAGGTTGCGTCCATGCTTCAATCGGAAGGAATGACCGATAGAGGCGTCCAGCATAAAGCCGCCCTTGAACTTCTCCTGTTTCGGAGAGTAAGCATGAAGGAGGTTACCCTTCTGGTCGTAGAGAATTCCGCCATCATTTTTCAGCATCTCAGCATCTACATTATCAAAGAGCCATCGACCATTCTCGTTCTGACCTGTAGCCACATATTCCGTAAGGGAGGTGCTCAAGCGACGATAGGGCGAGAAACTGACATACACACGGTCATAGTAGTTAAGATCGACACCAAAGAACCAACCTTTAATGTTATAGTTCACACCAAAATTGACAGCTGTAAGGGGAGTACCGCTTACGTGCATTCCATCTGCATAAACACAGAGCGGCTCATTCATCTTGCGCTTTGTAACGGGGTTCTCCCAACGATTCACCTTCGCTATCGTGGCTGCATCCATGCCCTCGTAGGCGAGCTGTGCCAACGGGTTGTTGATATATTTCGCCTCGCTGAGGGTTCCAAGCAGGTGGAAACTCAGGTTGTTGGTCACCTGCAGGTTGAGGGCCACCTCCAGACCATAGTGCAGGCGATTGATGCCGTTCATGGCTAGATAGACGAAGCGCGCAAGTTCATCGTGCCGGAAGGCCGTCAGCTCCACACCATTCTCAAAGCGGGTGACATATCCAGCTACGCGACCCGAGAAGATACCGAAGCGGAAATCATAGGCCAACTCGGCATTGGCTATCTGCTCCAGACCGAGGTCGTTGATATAGTTGTTCTGTATGCGGGGCGCCACAAAGCTGTTGGCTGCCAAGGGAGCCTCGTAGTCCCAGCTGGCGCCAAAGGAAAGGGTGTGGTTCGGGGTAATGTCATAGGCAATACGCACCTTACCGCCGCCATGCAGGAACTTAGCCCAACCGCTCTCGCCATAGCTGTTTTCAGGCGCACGACCGTTTTGCATCAAGCCATCACGTTCGAAAATGGTGCCGTCTAAGTGAGCACCGAAGTCGAGATGCCAGCCGCCAAGCTGATAGAGGTACTGTCCCCAAAGACGAGCCTTGTGTACATAAATATTGTAATTATACCCGAAGACATCTCCTACTCCAATTCGGCGGTTGGGGTTGCGCATATCGTTCTCGGCTTCCATACTATGACGGCCGTAGTCGTTGGCGGCAAACTTGTCGTAGTCATAGTAGGTGACACCACCGAGGAGGTCGGCCATCGTCTTGTAGTGCATACCCTTTGTAGAATTGAGCTGCAAGCCGACGCTATACTTGCGATTGTTGTCGATGGTACGGTTGAGGGTGCTGCTGAGATTGGCCATCAGCTGGTCGTTGTGGCGACGCTCCTGGTAGTAGAGCGTCTCGCCGCCCATGGCATTCTGTGCACGATTGACGAAATACAAGCGATCCCACTGTATCTGGCGGTTGGCCTTGTCCGAAGTCCAGTAGTTGTACAATGTTTCCCACTGGTCGAGGAAATAGCGATTGTTACCCAGATAAGCCTCATTGTTCAGGTTCTCATCATAAACGTTGAAAACGCTGGAAGGGAAGTTCTTATAGTAGTCGGGACGCGGGTCTGCGGCATTGCCGTTCCAACCGAGGGCTGTGCTGCTGTACATCGAATAACGGACACCTGCGGAGGTCGTCAGCTTCGTTTTCTCATTGATGTCGAAGTCCCAGGTGAGGATGGCTGTAGGTTCAAAGTCGCGAACTACACGGCTATTGCGTTTCTTGCCATCCTGATAGCCCCAGTTAGGATTGTAGTAATGGGAGTTCGCCAGCCAATAGGCTTCCTCGGTGCTGGCAGCCTGCTGACCGCGTTCCGTGGGCGCACCGAAGGTGACGAGGGAGAGGCTGTGACGATCGCCGAGCTTCTTCTCCACACCGAGGTAGTAGCTCAAGGAGTTATAGAACGTACCCTCGATGTAACCTTCCTTAGCCCAGCGGTACGCCAGCATACCGGAAAACGCCCAGCCCTTAGCATTGAAACCCGAGCCGAAATTATAGGCTGCACGTGCCACGTAGTTACGGTTGCAAGCGGAGAGCGTCACCTGATGGCCCTGTCGCTGTGCACCCGGACGCAGGTTGATGTGCGTGGAGCCACCTATCGCGGGCAGGCCATAGACCGTGGTCTCGAAGGGCGAGGAGCCTTCGCGATTGGGATTGACAATTTGGTTCAAACCACCTATCATGCTGTAGCTGAAGCGCCCACGCTCGGCATCGTTGTACAGGATGCCGTTGAGATAGGTGTGGTTATACTGGTTGTCCAACCCGCGAATACGGAAACGCATGGGGCTGAAGGTGTAGCCCACCTTGGAGAGGTAGGGGTCTGTCTTCGTGGCCACCAACGCTGAAACGGTCTGCGCGGCATCGTTATCATCATCGAGCTGTGACTCGGTGAAGGTAAAATCCGCGTTGTCCTCTTCGACCGGTTCCTTCGGGATTACAGGAGTCTGCGGTTGCTGTGCGAACACGGCTGATGCGAGGCACCAGACCACTGTCGATAGCTTCACCCTCTTGGTCATGAGATATGGATTTAGTTTAGTAAAGTGTAATAAATAATGAATTATTGGTGCAAAGATAGAAAAAGTGTGGATGAGTGCCAAAAAACAGCTCGATTTTTATCACATAAAGGCATACGAAAGAGAAAAAAAGCAAAAAAAAGACGGAATGTTTGGTCACTTCAGAGAAAAGCACTACTTTTGCGCCGCAAAAATTAGGTACGTAGGTACACAAGCCCTACAATTATTCACCGCCGGTACACAAGCCCGGCAAAACTACTCAAAAAAATGAAGCAAGGTATTCATCCCGACAACTATCGCCCCGTGGTGTTCAAGGACATGAGCAACGGCGATATGTTCCTCAGCCGCTCCACCGCTAAGACCAACGACACCGTGGAGTTCGAAGGCGAGACCTACCCCGTTGTTAAGCTGGAAATCTCCAGCAGCTCCCACCCCTTCTACACAGGTAAGAGCAAGCTCGTTGACACCGCCGGTCGTGTCGATAAGTTCATGAGCCGCTACGCTCGCAGCCGCAAGTAATAACGAGCTACATACTAGAACAAGAGCAGAGGACTCCTCATCCGAGGGGTCCTCTCTTCTTTTTCATGCTTGTCAGAAGCGGAAACCGTAAGTAATACGCAGGCGCCATTTGTTGTGCGACAGACGCAGCTTCTTGGTAGTGCCGTGGATGGTATTATAAGCAACAAACGTCAGGCTCGCAAAATGATTCTTGTGGAATTGATACAGAACTGCCACGCGCTCTGTGAGAATCAGCTCGGGAAACGAGTAGGGCACGCGTTCTTTGATGCCGCCGATTGTCAAATGGTTAAAAGAACCAACGACGATTGTCGGCAGAGCGGAAGCATGAACCATCCAATGACGACTTATCACCCAGTTGTAGCCATACCCGCCGCCAATACCTATATTACCCATCGTCAGCTTGAAAGAACCCAACTCGGGAATGCCGCCACCATCCAGGACACCCGACAGGCACGATAAGGCCAGCATCCAACTGCCTGCGCTGCGGCGCTGAATATAGCTCTGAGTAAATGCCGCCGGATAGGAGAACTTACGATAGTTGAAGGCATAGTAAGCACTGACGTTCAGGATTTTTGATTCCAGCAATCCGGCAGGGAACTCTCTTCTCTCACCATTAGATGTGAACCAACCTGCATAGTCCTTGCTGGTTTGGTAGGACACCTCGACGCCATACCGGTTAGCATAGTAGTTGAAATTGAACTCCGTGGTGTGGCTAGCTCCCTTCAGCTTCGCAGGATTCACAGATATAGACAGACCGATGCCGCGATATGCCAGACCGATGCTGGTGGTGATACGATTGGGGGTGTTCAAATGGCTGTCAAACGGCAGTTCTTTGTAATGTCCATTCGTGTTGATACCGCTGCCCGATACATTCATACGCAAACGGGCTGTGAAACGCTGCCTGGGACGTGCGAGATAAAGGGTGTCGTAAGTGCCGGTCTTCTGATACCTCAACGCCATGATGCTATCTACATCCTTGATAGAGCGGATGCTGTCAATGTTGTAGTTTTCCGTCAATTTGCGCATCCGCCTACGAAACAGTCGTTTGAAAAAGGATTCTTTTGCTGCAGTCGGAACAGATGAAACGGCCATCGGGGCGACTCCTGCCTCGACGACACGCGTAATAGCGCTATCTACTGCAATGGTGTCGGCAGGGATGGTATCGGCAGGGATGGTATCTACAATAAGCGTGTCAGCTGACAAGATGCCACCGGAGACCGTGTCTGATGGGACTGTGACAGGAGGAATACGGTCGGGCTGCGCCGATAGCGTGAGTGTTGTCAGCAGCAAGAGCCAGGCAAGAACATAACGAGACATCATCAACATGTTATTCTTGAACAAACGACTCTCCGTTCCACTGCATGACGATAGGTTTGAGCACCTCACGAATCGCCTCGCGCTCATCGGCGCTGAGGGCTGCCGTTTGCATGGTTGCAGTGAGCGTGTTATGCTCGGGAGAAAGCTGTAACTTGATAGGGCTGAAAGAGCCAAGGGCACGGCGTGCCGCATCTGTCTCGGGAGACATCGTAGTGAAATAGGCTTCCAAGGAAGGTGCCGAAAAGACGATGTTATTGAGAGGCATCCAGTCCGTATGATAGAAGCGGATGGTGGAATCTTCCAGGCGTCGTGACGTGTTCTCTTCCCCCACTTGAACCGTGGTCACCACGCAGAGGATGAAGGGCGAAGAGGCTGATGAGTCCGCGGGAGAGGGCGCAGGCGCAGTGGCGGACACTCTGGCAGGCAGCAACTTCATCTCCAGCACGGCAACGGCACTGGTGCGGAAACGGGCATAGTCGGGAGTCAACGCCTCCAGCGTGACATATTCATCCACTTTGTTACGCACCCGCGCCTCCATATTGTTCTCGATGAAGTCTATGCAGTCCAGCCGATTGTTCTTGGTCACCATGGGTAGGACGCTATCGGGCATCGCTGCGAAGACATCGCGCATGAGGGGCTGCGCAGTGACTGGAGCCACAGGCACAATGAGATAATAAATAATAAGCGATAAATAATAAATGATAAACGAAGTGGACGACACTCCAGAACCAACGACTATATTTCTACATAAATTTCTCATAATCAACAACATTATTATCTATTATCTATCATTTATCATTTATTATTTATTATCTATCATTTATCTACTCCCCAGCCACAGGAACACCATACTCATAATAACAAATGCCAGGTCAAGGGCTTTCGACCATGGGTTCTTCTCTCGGAACACGAAAGCGCCGACAGTGAACGACACCAAGACACTTCCACGTCGAATCATAGATACAACAGCTATAAGAGCATCGGGCTGTGAGAGGGCATAGAAATACACGAAATCGGCGGCGGAGAGGAACAGAGAAATCATAGGAATAGCCCACCGCCACTGGAAAGAAGCGGAAGGACCTGTTAACCGCTTCGAAAAGACATGGCGTTCCGTGATGAGAAGCACGACAGCCATCA
>Ga0310697_10003756_pt1 | contig 15232 bp, 10 predicted proteins | sample 172DNAGHGlowgp2_FD_203883 | JGI IMG/M metagenome (GOLD analysis project Ga0310697, IMG submission 203883) | Sheep rumen microbial communities from Palmerston North, Manawatu-Wanganui, New Zealand - 1728 DNA GHGlow gp2 (v2) (version 2) | ecosystem: Host-associated > Mammals > Digestive system >... | reverse complement strand
AATCAGGCCAAGACACGCGAGGAGTTCATGAACCTCATCAGAGGGTAGCTCCCAGCTGACACCTAATTTTAAAAAACAAACAGAAAAATGAAAACAATTAAGACTATAGCTATTGCGATGGCTGCCTTGCTGACAGCATCGCTGACATCGTGCATCAACGACGATGACGACAACAACCAGAATGCAAATTACCACTATCTGCAACTCACCGAGACCCAGCAGAAAGACTTGATGAAGAAACTCGAAGGCAACTACGAGAACTATCTCTACTTCACCAATGCCAATACGCAGAAGACCGACTCGACTCAGGTCAAATGGGAAGTGAATGCCAGCGACTCTACTGTCACCTGCGTCAACTTCCCCGTCAACATCCTCCGAAACTATGTCAAATCCGACCTGGTCAAGGAAGCACTCGACCTCGTCGGCCAACAGCCTGTCGTCTTTAAGTATTCCACAGGAAATACCGTCATCAAGGAACTCTACGAGGCATCATCCTACTTCTTTAATCTCACCATTCCCAACGCTTCCAACATCGTCAAGTTCACCTACGGCGAAGGAGAAGGTGAAAAGGAAAAATATGTAGCCATCGAGTTTGCCGACCAGTTCATCGGCTATTCCACCGTCTATTCACAGATGGTGCGACTCGACCGTGGCAGCTTCTTCGGAGCTGTTCTCGTCAGCATCGTCGATGCCAACAATGTTGCCACAAAGGTCAACTGCATCATCCCCTTCCAATAAGAAACTGACACGAAAGACTTTAAGAACGTAAAAAGATAGAATATGCTGAAACTGGTTTCATGGAATGTAAACGGTCTGCGAGCCGTTGTCGGTAAAGACTTTGCCAATACCTTTAAAACCCTCGATGCCGACTTCTTTTGTCTGCAGGAGACAAAAATGCAGGAAGGGCAACTCAACCTGCAGTTCGAAGGCTATCAGTCGTATTGGAACTATGCCGACAAGAAAGGCTATTCAGGCACCGCCATCTACAGCCGCCATCAGCCAGTCAGCGTTGCCTATGGCATCGGAAAAGATGAACACGACCACGAGGGGCGCGTCATCACACTCGAAATGCCCCAGTTCTATCTCGTGTGCTGCTACACACCCAATTCGCAGGACGGACTGAAACGACTCGACTACCGGATGACCTGGGAAGACGACTTCCGAGCCTACCTCAAACAACTCGACACGAAGAAGCCCGTCATTCTCTGCGGAGACCTCAATGTGGCCCATGAGGAGATTGACCTGAAAAACCCGAAGACAAACCGCATGAATGCTGGTTTTACCGACCAGGAGCGACAGAAAATGACCCAACTGCTCAGTGAAGGTTTCGTAGATACCTTCCGAGCCTTACATCCCGGGCAGGTCACCTATTCATGGTGGTCTTACCGATTCCAGGCACGGCAGAAGAACGCAGGATGGCGCATCGACTACTTCATCACTTCCGAGCGCTTGCGGTCACATATCGCCGAAGCCCTTATCCATACCGACATTTACGGCTCCGACCACTGTCCCGTAGAACTCGATCTCGATATTTAAGCTGTGGGCAATAACAGATTGTTTAGAAGTTCCTTTTATAAAAGGATGAAAGACTTCGGAGAAGTCAAAAAACGCTGGCCCTGCTTCGACATCATATTCACGAGTCTTTAAGGTAGAGAGACTGTTTTCAATGACATAGACTGAACAAAAAGCGATACACATTATTATATATATGATGAAGCGACTGATGACGATGACATTCCTGCTGATGGCAACATTGGCTGCGAATGCGCAGGGAATGGTGCGTGGTCATATCTCGGACAAGACAACCGGCGAGGCCTTGGGCTTCGTCAGCGTAAAAGTGTCCCGTCAGGGTAGCAACGACTTTGTCGGAGGCGCCACCTCTGACATTGAAGGAGCCTTCGTCGTGAACAACCTCAAAGAAGGCCGCTACATGCTGACACTCACCATGATGGGCTATAAGACCTTCACAAGGAACTTCGACATCACCCGTGACAAGCCCAATGTACACTTCACACAGCTCTATATGTCGGAAGATGCGAAGATGCTCAAGGAAGTGACCGTCACCGGCCAGCAGTCATCAATGCGGCTGGAAGTCGACCGAAAGTCGTTCGATGTCTCGCAAGACATTGCCAATGCAGGACAGTCGGCATCGGAAGTCCTGGAGAACATCCCCAGCGTCGAGGTCGACACTGACGGCAACATCTCACTGCGAGGCAACGAAAGCGTGGAGGTTTGGATCAACGGAAAAGCCAGCGGACTCACCGCCGACAACCGCGCGCAAATACTCCAGCAGCTGCCGGCGGAGAGCATCGAGCGCATAGAAGTCATCGACAACCCTTCGGCGAAGTTCTCTGCAGAAGGCTCTGCCGGTATCATCAACATCGTGCTGAAGAAAGACCGCAAGCCTGGCTACTACGGCTCCGTGCAGGCTGGCGGCACCACCCGTGGCGGGGCTAACGGCAGTTTCAATATCAACTACAACTCGAGTCTTATCGATGCCTATCTTAATGTAGGCTATCGCCATCGTAAGAACGTCGGTAAGTCGGAAAGCGAGCAGACCAGCCCACTCAACAACGAATGGCAGCGTTATGCCTCGCGGTCGACCAACCAAGGCAACAATCTCTTCTCTCGGGCAGGCCTCACCTGGCACGCTACGAAGCGCGACGACTTGACACTGTCGGGTATGATGATGCATGGCGGACGACGCAATTGGTCGACGACACCTTATGTCTACGGAGTAGGCGATGCCATCACACATACCCTCACTCGAGGCTCCACTTCCGGCGGACACATGCACATGCTGCATGGTGAGTTCAACTGGCAACACCATTTCTCTGAGGACGGACGACATTTCCTCGACGTAACCTTCAGCGGGGGACGATGGCGCAACAACGATGACGATGTCTATCGCGATGTCATCGATGACTACCGGCTTGATGACGGGACCATTTCATCAGTAGCATGGGAAAGGGAAGAAGTGCAAAACCGTGACATGCGCATCAACAACCGCAACTACGAGGTGAAAGCCGACTATGAGAACCCCATCACCGAACAGTTCAAGGTGCAGGCAGGCTATCAGGGACGCTTCTCGCACGAGAACACACCACAGACCACCTTTATCGAAAACGACCAGACGCCCTATTCGTCAAGCACCGACCCCGACTACTTCAACCGGTTCATCTACGACATGGACCTCCATGCCCTCTATACGACGCTGACTTATAACTTCGGTAAGTTCGGACTCATGGGAGGCTTGCGCGGAGAATACTGGAAGGTAAACACCGAAAGCCTCGACTGGCAGCAAGAACAGGCACGCAACGGCCTGCTACCCACAGCCATCGCACAACAAACAACGCCCGTCACACCCTTCCAAAAGGACTACTTCCAGTTGTTCCCCTCGCTCTTCGCATCCTATCAGCTGACGCCCAACGACCAGCTGCAACTCAACTACACGCGTCGACTGCGCAGACCGTGGGGCGGACAGCTGAACTCTTTCCGTGACACACGCGATGCTACCCGCGTATCATTCGGCAACCCTGAACTGACACCTGAGTTCTCTAACTCGTTCTCGTTCAACTATCTCCGCACCTGGACCGAGCACTCTATGCTCATCTCTGCCTACTATAGGCCTACATCCGACGTGATGCAACGCATCAATTGGATATCATCGGCCGATAACACCATGTATCAGACACACAAGAACTTGGCAAAAAGCCAGAGTTCAGGCTTGGAGGCAACAGTGAAAAATAAACTGTTCCGCATACTTGACCTTTCCACGAATATCAACGCATACTATTATCACCTCGACGGCTTCCAATACCACATCGACGGGCAGACCGTCAACGGAGAACCCCAGCACAGTTTCACTTGGAATGCCAGAATGCAGGCTTCCGTCATCCTGCCCTACGACGTATCCATGCAACTCAGCGGACGATACCGCTCACGCCAAGCGATCTCACAGGGATATCGGAAGGCCAGTTACGACATCGACTTTGGCATGAGGAAGAACTTCTTCCAGAAGAAACTCGTACTCTCCGTCAACTGCCGCGACCTGCTCAACTCCCGCCGTTTCCGAAACTACACCTCTTCAGAGACCTTCCAACGCCACCAGCTCTTCCGTCGGGGCGGACGAAATGTCATCCTCACCCTCACATGGAACTTCGGATCCAACAACAAAAAGCCCGAAGGACCTGAAGGCGAGCAGCCACAAGACGAACAGCAGAACGACAGCTGGAGTGAGGAATGAGAAATGAAGTGGGGCTTTGGATGAGTAACATTGTACCAGACTATATAAGATTGCACTATGGGAAATTTAAGATTTGAAGCCGTAGCTGAGGCCTATAAGAAAAAACCGCTTGACGTACCGACACCGTCGGAACGGCCGTCGGAATTTTTCGGAAAGAATGTCTTCAACCGTCAGAAAATGTATAAATACCTGCCGCGCGAAGTCTATGAAAAACTGATCGACGTCATCGACAACGGTACGCGATTGGACCGTTCCATCGCCGACGCTGTGGCCAAAGGCATGAAGCAGTGGGCCGACGAAAACGGAGTCACCCACTATACCCACTGGTTCCAACCCCTTACCGAGGGTACAGCTGAAAAGCATGATGCCTTCGTGGAGTTCGACGGACAGGGTGGTATGATAGAAGAGTTCTCAGGCAAACTGCTCATGCAGCAGGAACCCGATGCCTCCTCGTTCCCATCAGGCGGCATCCGAAACACCTTTGAGGCTCGCGGCTATTCTGCTTGGGACCCCACAAGCCCCGTCTTCATCGTCGACGACACCCTCTGCATTCCCACCATATTCATCTCCTACACGGGCGAGGCCCTTGACTATAAGGCTCCGCTGTTGCGTGCCCTCCATGCCGTCAACGTGGCGGCAACCGACGTGGCCAGACTTTTCTACCCCGACGTAAAGAAGGTCCACTCGAACCTCGGATGGGAACAGGAATATTTTCTCGTCGACGAAAGCCTCTACTCGGCACGACCCGACTTGATGCTTACCGGGCGCACCCTGATGGGACACGACTCCGCCAAGAACCAACAGATGGACGACCACTATTTCGGTGCCATCCCCGAACGCGTGCAGGCCTTCATGAAAGACCTTGAGATACAAGCCCTCGAACTTGGCATACCCTGTAAGACCCGTCACAACGAGGTGGCACCCAACCAATTCGAACTCGCCCCTATCTTCGAAGAAACCAACCTGGCCATCGACCACAACATGTTGCTCATGCAACTCATGAAGCGTGTCGCACGAAAGCACAGCTTCCGCGTGCTACTCCACGAAAAGCCCTTTGCAGGCATCAACGGTTCGGGAAAACACAACAACTGGAGTCTCGCCACTGACACGGGCATCCTGCTCCACGGACCCGGCAAGACACCCGAAGACAACCTCCGCTTCGTCGTCTTCATCGTAGAAACCCTCATGGGCGTATGGCAACATAACGGACTCCTCAAGGCCAGCATCATGTCGGCTACCAATGCCCACCGGCTCGGAGCCAACGAAGCACCGCCAGCCATCATCTCCTCGTTCCTTGGCAAACAGCTCAGTGAATTGTTGGAAAAGATAGAGAATGCCGAACGGGGCGAACTCTTCACCGTAGCCGGCAAGAAGGGAATGCAGTTGGATATACCGGAAATACCCGAACTGCTCATCGACAACACCGACCGCAACCGCACCTCACCCTTCGCCTTCACCGGAAACCGCTTCGAGTTCCGTGCCGTGGGTTCCGAAGCCAACTGTGCCGCCGCCATGATTGTGCTGAACACCGCCGTCGCCGAGGCACTCACCGACTTTAAGCAGCGGACAGACAAACTCATCAGCGGCGGCATGGATAAACTTGAAGCCATCATCAGCGTCGTCCGTGAAGACATCAAGACTTGCAAACCCATCCACTTCGACGGTAATGGATACTCTGAAGAATGGAAGGCAGAGGCTGCACGGCGTGGACTCGACACCGAGAATGCCTGTCCGCGCGTCTTCGAACGCTATCTTGACGAAGACTCCGTGAAGATGTTCGAACGCATGAACGTCATGAAACGCAACGAGCTCGCCGCCCGCAACGAAGTAAAGTGGGAAACTTACACAAAGAAGATACAGATAGAAGCCCGCGTGTTGGGTGACATCACGATGAACCACATCGTGCCCGTTGCCACCCATTACCAGAGCCAGTTGGCAAAGAACGTCCAGAACATGTTCTCAATCTTCCCGAAGGAAGAAGCCGACATGCTGACCGCCCGCAACAAGAAGATTATCCGTGAGATAGCCGAACGGACACAGGCCATCGAAACAGGCGTAGAAGAACTCGTCGAGGCCCGTCGCGTGGCCAACCGCATCGACTCAGAGCACCTTCGCGCCATTGCCTACTACGACACGGTGGCACCGAAAATGGAAGAGATACGTCATCAAATAGACAAACTCGAACTGGTCGTCTCTGACGAACTATGGACACTGCCCAAATATCGTGAACTACTGTTTATCCGATAAAAGCAAGGAGGGTGAGCCGATTCAGCTCACCCTCCTTGCCTTATCTCCGTAGCTTACGCCATCAGGAGCGGGAAAAATTGGTGCGTTTTTTCTTGGTAGTATGAAAAATATTTGTTTATTTTGCAATTGCTAAACCATATACTATCAATGATGAAGATAAAAACACTATTGCTGACGCTGGTGGGTTGTCTTGTCTGTCTGACAGCCTGCACGCAGGACTATAGGAAGGAAACCTTCGACTATGCAGAGAAGGATGGTCAGGTGTTGCGGCTCGATGTCTATACCGACACGCTGGATGCCGACACCCTTCGTCCTGTGCTCATTTTCTCCTACGGGGGTGCATGGGAGGGCGGCAAGCGTGAAGACGGCCGTCCGCTGCTCGAACATTTTGCCCGTAAAGGTTATGTGGCCATAGGCATCGACTATCGGCTTGGCATCAGAAAGCTGAAAGAACAGGGTGTGAAGATAGACTCGACCAACTTTGCTGCCAGCTATGGCGGTGCCATCCGCATGGGCATCGAAGACCTCTACGATGCCACCCGCTTCGTCATCAGTCATGCGCAGGAATGGCAGGTGGACACAAGCCGCATCGTCATCAGTGGCTCATCGGCTGGTGCCATCAACAGCGTGACCGCCGAATACCTCTTGTGCAACCGAGACACGCTGGCAACGTCGCTACTGCCCGAGGACTTCCGGTATGCTGCCGTCATACCGTGTGCCGGTGGCATCTGGCTGCAAGATGCCGATACACTCGTCTGGCAGCGTAAGCCCTGTCCGTTCCTGGCCTTTCATGGTACCAACGATGAGCTGGTGCCCTATGGGAAAGTGCTCTTGGGTGACACCTTCGGCACCTTCGGACCTGATTACTACATGGCCCAGCTGAAGGCGATGGGCGTTTCTACACAGATGCACCGCTACGATAAGCAGGGGCATGTCATCGCCGGTGTCTACTGGCAGGAGAATGCCCGCAACGAGATGACGGACTTCCTCCATCGTGTGCTCGACAAGAAACAACAGCTGCATGTCGATACCACCGAAGAGCGGCCCGACAAGGCTCCCGCCACGAAGACCATTGAGGACAGCTTTCGTGAAATGACCGAGGGACAATGACTCTTGAATAAACGATAGGAAAGAAATACATTCAAAAACAATGAAAAAAACACTGTTGCTGCTGGCCTTGCTGGCTACCCTGACGACGGGAGCCCAGGCCCAAGAGAAAAAGAAAACGAGTGGAAACCCCATTGCCGAGGGGTGGTATGCCGACCCGGAAGGCATCGTCTATGGCAAGGAGTGCTGGGTCTTCCCGACCTATTCGGCCCCTTACAAGGAGCAGTTGCACTTCGATGCCTTCTCGACGAAAGACCTGGTCAACTGGACGAAGCATGAGAACGTGCTGACGTCAGCCGACGTGAAGTGGGCACACATGGCCATGTGGGCTCCGTCGGTCATCGAGAAGGACGGCACATATTACTTCTTCTTCGGTGCCAACGACGTGCACGAAGGGGAGATAGGCGGCATCGGCGTCGCCACAGCCCAACGGCCCGAAGGTCCCTACAAGGATGCCCTTGGCAAACCCCTCATCGGGCATATCATCAACGGTGCACAGCCCATCGACCAGTATGTCTTCCGCGATGACGACGGACAATATTATATGTATTATGGCGGATGGGGACATTGTAACATCACCCGGCTCAGCGACGACCTGTTGTCGCTCCGACCCTTCGACGACGGCGAGATGTATAAGGAAGTGACACCGAAAGGATATGTCGAGGGGCCCTTCATGCTGAAGCGCGGCGGAAAGTATTATTTCATGTGGAGTGAAGGCGGATGGACGGGTCCCGACTATCGTGTGGCCTATGCCATCAGCGACTCACCCTTCGGACCCTTCGAACGCATCGGTACCATCCTGCAGCAGGATCCGCAGGTGGCAACGGGAGCAGGCCATCACTCGGTCGTCAAGGCAAAGGGCAAGGATGAATACTACATCATCTACCACCGTCGTCCGCTCGGCGAGACCGACGGTAACCATCGTGTCACCTGTATCGACCGCCTGACCTTCCGTCCCGACGGCACCATCGAACCCGTCAAGATTACCTTTGAAGGGGTAGGGAAGACAAAGTTCAAGAGTAAATAAAAGCCCATCCCAACAACTCCCCTCTGGTCCCCTCCAACTCCCCTCGTTTCGCGAGGGGCGGAAACCCGAGGGGCAGAAATCCCAAGGGGAGGAAAGGCCCCTCCCGACCTCCCCCAAGGGGAGGAGGGCCTGCCGGGTTGGGTAATCATAATTACTAATTACTCATTTAATTAGGAGGGTAGGGGTGGGCTTTTTTCACCTTTTCAACGTGTAGACTTCGAGGTGTTTTATCTGGAGTTGATTGCCGTGGAAAGCATATCCCTCGGCATCGCTCCTCTTGACATCGCGCTGGAAAGAATAAGAGAAGGCTCCATCATCGACATAGCCTTCAACAATGGCGCGGTCGACATAGAGGTCGAGGGTGATGTCGGTGGTGGCTGTTGGCTGTTGGTTGTTGGGGGACAGGGGATAGTAGAACTCTCCCTGTAGCCGGTTGCCGTTCAAGTCATAGTCAAATAGTTTCTGTCCTCGATACCGCAGGGAGGCATCGGTGGCATAGGTCAGATGGAGAGTTGCCTTGATGCGTAGCACGTCGTTGCCATCAAAGGGCTTCAACAGCGTGTTGGCTTCCTGTTGGGAGAGGTCCGTCCTGTCAAGAACTTTCGAAAAGAGCTGTTCGGTTTCCGGTATAGGATAGGAGTAGAGCCTCGGTCCTTGCGATGTCTCCTTTATCTCTTGTGTCTGAGGGAGTAGCATACAGCCGTTGAAGGACATGTCGGGGAAGGAGATGCGTCCCCATGCCATTTTGATGGGTTGGCTTCCTTCTGGCAGCTGGTTGAAGCACTGTGCGGCATAGGCCGACCCGTTGAGGTTCATCAGTTTCGGTGTCGCCGGTGTAAACGTATATCCGTCGAAACGCCCTATCATATACGTTCCCGAGGCTCCCCAGAGAACCCATTGCCCGGGAGAACACTCAAACAGTTCGGGACACTCCCAGAAACTCTCGATATGGCTCATGGGAGTCCAGTGCTTCAAGTCTGTAGAGTTATAAATGGTGTGGCCGTCACGTTCGTTGAGTACGAGGACATAATGGTCGCCATACTTGAAAATCTTCGGGTCGCGGGTGTCGTGGCTCTTCCAGCGCTCATGCGAGTCGATGACAGGATTTCCTTCATATTTAGTGAACGTGCGGCCGCCATCGAGGCTATAGGCCATGCACTGCCGCTGACTGCTGGGGTGGTCGGCGGTGTAATAGACAATCATTGCGACCTGTTCGGGACGGATGATGCGGCCCCGCTTGTCCTTACGGGCAGGGATGTTGAAGCCGGCGGCATTGTCGTAGTCCATCCATGCCGAGCCGGAGAAGATGGTGCCGATGGTGTCGGGGTGGAGAGCATCGGGCAGTTCCTGCCAGTGCAGGAGGTCTTTCGACACCGCATGGCCCCAGTGCATATTCTCCCAATCGCGTTCGAAGGGGTTATGCTGATAGAACAGGTGATATTCTTCGCGCGACCGATCGTAGACGAGGCCGTTGGGGTCGTTGATCCATCCACGTCGCGTCGTGAAGTGATACTGTGGCCGATAAGTCTCCTCGTAGATGGTCTCCTCGCCGGGATAGGTATCGTCTTGATAGACTTTAGCCAAGGCATCCTCAGGGCCGTCGAAGGTGAGGGTCAGCGTCAGTCCTTTGTATTCTGAGACATCCTGAAACACCCAGTAGTCGGGGGCACCGGCGGTCAGCCTGACAACAAAGCGGCACTGCTCCTTTCCATCGACTGCAAGGCGCATCGCATGGCGGTCGACCCGCTGAGAGACGGGGAAGTTGAGGTATCGGCTGGTAACCTTGACCTTTACCTCTGCGGCCTCTGCCACCATTGCTGCCAATAGCAGAAAAACTAATAATAAATTCTTCATTACTTCACATTATCTCATATTAATAACGAAAGGCGGGGCTGTTTTATTGCCCCGCCCATGATTAAAATAATTCGCTACTAACGGCGAAAAACTTTCTTTCCGTTTTCAATGACAATGCCGCGATAAACAGCGTCGACACGCTGCCCCTGAACATTGTAGCGGGATGTGGAAGGTTGTACGGGTGTCACATCCCTGATTCCGGTCACTACGCCACCCTCAATGCTGACTGTTGTCGTGGCAAAGGCAGAACCGTAGTATTGTCCGTTAACAGCCTGTACCCCGATGGTATAGGTGCCGTCGGGCAGCAGGTAGTCTTTCTTCGTGGAGGTTCCCTGGTTGCCTGGTTCCTCACACTTTCTTAGTCCCTCCCACTCGCCGGTGACGTAAGCACGACAGTTACCAAGCAGCGTGCCATCGGCTTTCTGGATATACAACTCGTAAGTTGTATTTGGCTGCGCATCGGCTGCGGGTGTCCAGCTGATTGTAACCACACCGTCAGCAAGTGTCACCTCTACAGATTGAGGTGATGCCACCTCGGGAATGGCCGTCTCTCCTTGTATGACTATGAAATTGCGTCCGTCGTTATAAGTATGACTGACATAGTTGCGGTCGCCACAGTAGCCGATGGTAATCAGGTCTTTAATGCCATCGCCGTCCCAGTCGGTAAAAGCCGTCGACGACTCTGATCCGCCTGGATACTGGATATTCTTGCTGAAGGTGCCGTCGCCATTAGCCGTCCAGATGAATCCTGTCTGCACGCCAAGGTCGGGACACCATCCCTGATGAGCGACATCAATAAGGCCGTCGCCGTTCCAATCGTATCCATGAGCCACATTAGCCACAGAATTCAGTCCGCGGATATGTAGAGGTTCGAAGGCTTCGGGTGACAAGGGGGAGAAATGCCCCGTTCCATCATTGATGCACATGATGGCCCGCTCCCAATAACCTTCGTTATCCCGACCCGTCAGTTCGATAGCCTTGGGAGTGCCCGGGAAGAATCCGCCGTCGCCCGAAACATATACATCAAGTTTGCCATCGTTGTTAAAGTCGGCTATTGCCAGGCCGCCATTATAGACAGACGGATTGTCTTTTCCCCAATAAGTACGCTCCCACTTGGTTCCTCTCTCACGATTGAGGTAGACTTCGGTAAAGCGCTCCATGTCGCCAAGTTCATAGATGTTCTGCCGATAGTCCCAGTTGTTGGCCGAGACGATAAAGTCGTCGAAGCCATCGCCATCGAAGTCTGCCGGCATGACAAAACCTCCGTCGAACGAACGTCCGCGTTGCTCGTTGCTGTAGCCTTCGTTAATACCGTCGTCAAAGTAGATTGGCTGCATTTTCACCTCGTCGCCTTCAATGCCTTTGTTAAGGAGCACCACATTGTTCTGGTCACGACCAATACCGACGATATCCAACAGTCCGTCGTTATTAAAGTCGGCAACGGCTCCTGAGCGCAACTGATAGACATTGACGAAAGGCTCACCAAAGTTAGCCGGAAGATATTCATATTCGTCGACCACCGCCACTGGCAGTTGGGTGAATGTGCCATCGCCATTGCCAAGGTAGATGCCCTTGCTGTTGTAATAGGAGTTGTTGGCAATCTCATCCGCATTGGGCAGGTTATCCTCGAAGAGCACGAGGTCGATATTGCCGTCGCCATTGAAGTCGCAGACATTATAAGCCGGATGGTCAGCACAGTTGAGCGGGTTTTCTATCTCTGTCCACTCCCCGCCGATATTGCGCAGCAGCCACATGTGGCGGTTGCCGAAGTTGTCGTCACGACCGGCAAGGAAGAGCTCTCGCTTACCGTCGTTGAAAAGGTCGAGGGCTGTGATATTGTTCAGCTGTGACGCCCACTTGTGGGTGATGAGGATTGGCAACGGCTTGTTACCCGGGTAAAGACCGGCATCAGCATTAGAACCACCCCAGTCATTATGGACGTGCATGGCCAGCACATTCTCAGAACCGTCGGTTTTCAGTGCTGCCTTCTGCTCATTGGTAAGTATCCACATGCAACTCTCGCTCCAGTCGGGGTTGGCATCCTCAACCTTTGCAATCAGCACGCCATTGACATAGACCTCTGCAGGACCATCGTCGATGGCTCCAGCCAGAACCACAGGTCCCTCAATGGGACCATCCAAAGTGAACGTCCGACGGAAATACAGATCAGCCAGGATATTGTCTCCTGCCCATGTTCCAATTCCGAAAGGAGCCATCCGCTCACTCCATGATATTTCATCACTAAAGTCTGTCAGGGTATAGCCCAGGGCAAACCATTCGTTGCCATTAGCATCAGCAGGCGGAGTCCCAAGAACAACACCTGACTGCCCGCCGTTGCTTGCATAATCATTCCAAACCACACCATCGTTGAAGACCATGGCGTCAACGACATACGAATCCTGATTGTGCATCCACGTCGAAAGATATGGATTCTGCTTGTCAATAAGCTGAGCCTGGGCGGTCAGTGCTGTCAGCACGAATATTGCCAGAGAAAGAAACTTTTTCATAAAATTTATTTTAGTTAATAATGTGTTGAATTATTCCATTCCTCATTTACTTAATCCTACTCCCACACACGCCGCAGATTGCGCACCTGTGCTTTGGCCTTCTGACCACTGATGACAACCTGATCGTAGAGGCTCTGCGGGAAAACGAGAGTTGACATGATGACAGAACCGTCGTCGGTCGTTACCTCCACGTTCGATTGGTCAACATAGATGCAGAGCGTCACCTGCTGATGGTCTGTAAAGAGCGACGAGCGCATGGAAGTAATGGGAAAGTTGCCGGAGAAGTCGGTCAGACCTGTCTTTGCACCACGGTTGATAACTAAGTCGCGCCGCTGGCTGTCCACATGAAGCCCATACTCCTCGCCATGGGCGTTGGAGAGCAGGATGTCGCAGTCGGCAGACATGTCGACGGTGACGTTCAGCTGGTAGGCATCCTTGACATCCAACTTACGGGAGGCAACAGTCTGCCAGCCATCGGCAATACCCTCAATCTCCTTGACAATGGTGGTCTTCAGCAACGGCTGGCCATTGTATTCCTCAAGCACCATTTCGCGAGGCAACGTCATGCAGCTTCGCCAAGGTGACACAGGATAGGCACCGGAATAGGCCTGGTTGTTCATCCATCCGATGCACACCAGCCGACTGCCTGTGTTGCTCCATGTGACAGAGGCATAGTCGTCCATACCGTGGTCCTCCCATAAAGGATAGTTGTAACGCTCTGGGGCGAAGCGGCGGCCGTCAAACTTTCCAACAAAGTACATCGTACCAGAGCCGAGCACAGGGCCTCCGTCACTGACATTTACTGTCATCACCCATTTGCGTTCTCCCTTATAAGTGACAGGAAAGAGGTCTGTACACTCCCATACACCTCGGTTACAGCCAGCCCATTGTGATGCAGTAAACGTGGAGCATAGTGTCCATTGCTTCAGGTCTGTCGACTTCCAGATTTGTGCCGAGTGCTCGCCTCCGAGTGCAAAGATGCAATACCATGCCGACGTGGCATCGTCCCAGACGACCTTCGGGTCGCGGTAGTCACCATGAGTGGTGTTACGGATAACAGGGTTACCTTCATATTTCGTAAAGGTCATGCCGCCATCTGTGCTATAGGCAATGCATTGCTGCTCGTGGGCACCATGGGCCGTATACATAGCCACGATGGCATTGGCACCGAAGCCGGCTGTGTTGTCCTTGTCTAAAACTGCAGAACCTGAGTAAATGTAGCCCAGTTGGTCGGGCTCTATGGCAACTGGCTGCTCCTTCCAGTGGAAGAGGTCTGTCGACGTAGCATGGCCCCACGACATATTTCCCCAGTCGTGGCCATAAGGGTTGTATTGGTAATAGAGATGCCAGATGCCGTCGGCAAAGACCAGACCGTTGGGATCATTTATCCAGTTCTTAGCCGGAGTGAAGTGAATTTGGGGTCGCATCGGCTCACGATACCATGTATCTTCGTCCTCAGTGGTCTTACCAATCTCTATGCTCTCACCTTCACGATGTTCTGGCTCTTCGTAGATGAGGTTATAGTCAGTGTCGCCGCAGCTGACCATCAGCAGGAAGGCGGCAAAAGCAAAAAACTTCTTCATATTTTTAGCGGGTTTTGAGGTATTCAACGGCGTTCATGGCAATTTTCAGGACGGTGGCCTGGAAAGGAGAGTTTTTCGGGCAGGCACTCTTATCGGGCGTGCCGTCGGCATTCTTATAAGAGAACTCGAGGCCTCCGTTGCCTACACAGAGTACAGTGCCCTTGAAGTCGGTGTTGCCTTGGCGGGCTTCCCATACGTTGAGTTGGCTGACCCAATCAATCTGCGAGTCCCATACGGCAAGAGGATAGATACCATAGGTCTCTGTCAATTCATCGTAACATCGAGGGTCCTGGTCGCTTAATCCGGTAAGCCGATTGGGAATGTTGAAGAAACAGCAGTTGTGGTCTTCAGTCCATGCAGGTCCCTTCACGGTAATATACTTCGAACGACCTGACGGACGGATATCCACATTATTATATAAAGGGTGTCCTGAGAAATCTTCCACAAAATAGCTACCTGGGTTAATCTGCACGGCCATATACCACTGCCCTTGATTCCATGATCCATTTCCGATGGTGATACGCCGGTCGTTCTTCTGGAGCAGTTGCCGGTCGATTCGCCCAAGGTCCGTGATGCAGGTTACGGCATGTTGCCAGAGCACCAGATTGCCACCTTCGCGATACCACTCTGTAATAGCAGGAGTGGCTTCCTTGATTACTTG
>Ga0310697_10003754_pt1 | contig 15234 bp, 32 predicted proteins | sample 172DNAGHGlowgp2_FD_203883 | JGI IMG/M metagenome (GOLD analysis project Ga0310697, IMG submission 203883) | Sheep rumen microbial communities from Palmerston North, Manawatu-Wanganui, New Zealand - 1728 DNA GHGlow gp2 (v2) (version 2) | ecosystem: Host-associated > Mammals > Digestive system >... | reverse complement strand
AGAATGTTTATCCATATCTTGAAGACGAGCAGATACGTGGATGGCTTAATAAGTACAAAGAAGAGCATCATCAGTTTGTATAAATAAATAAAATAGAACAACAATGGAAAAGAAAAAATATGTGACATATCTCCGTGTTTCCACACAAAAACAAGGTCGCAGTGGTCTTGGCTTGGAGGCACAAAGGAAAATGTGTGCAGATTTTATTGCCCACAACAATGGCACTATGGAGCAAGAATTTGTAGACGTGGAGTCAGGTACACATCGTGATAGAAAAGGTTTGTGGCAAGCAATTGACTATTGCAAAGCCAACAACCTACCACTTGTTATCGCAAAATTAGACCGATTGGCACGTGACGTGGAATTTACTTTTCGTGTCATTAACACCGGCATTGACATTCACTTTACCGACATGCCACAAGTTAACACCATGATACTTGGTGTGTTTGCAGCGGTGGCACAATACGAAAGGGAACTGACAAGCGACAGGACAAAGAAAGCGCTTGCAGAAAAGAAACGTATGGGGTGTAAGTTGGGGGCACAAAATGAAAAGTGGCAAGAAACTTTCAACAGCATGTCGGAGGAGGAACGGCATCAAATAGGAAAGAAACGTGGGGTGACAAAGAACGCTCGTTATCTGCAGAAAGCGGACACACAAGCATTTATAAAAATCATGACCCGTGTGTTTGGATTAGGTGAAGACCCGTTTACGTGGGATTGGTCAAAGGTCAATACCAGGACACCGAATCGTGATGCCATTCGCAATATGATGCGTGATTATCGTGACATGGCGGGTTGCTTTAAGAAGTGGAATTTGGATAATAATTCCATCAAGGATGATGTGGCATTTCAAAGGCGTTTGTCATGTCACATGGCGAATATAAAGAAATCATTATCAACAAACCAAAACAAGTAATTAACTTTTAAATATTTATAATTATGGGAACAATTTATAAAGTCGGTGGTTTAGTAATTGACAATTACACACCAAAAAACGGAAAGACCTACGAACTTTCGGAGTTGCAGGCAATAGTAAGTGGTTACATTGAGGTTATACCTATCAATGACGGAAAACAGTATATGGTCATGAATGAGGAGGGGAAAATAAAGGGATTGGGTATAAATCACGAAGCCACTAAAATATTACAGAAGAATTTTCCACACACAAACGATATTGTCGTGGGGGATGTTCTTGTGTGTGACGAAAGCGAACTTGATTGATTAAACGTTCTACAACACACGTTCTTTATAAGGGTGGTACGTTTGCCTATCCTTATAAGGAACGTGCCTTACAAAGCATTAAAACAACAAATATTAAATAATTATGGAAACAAGTGTAGCAAGAAAAGCAATTGAGAACATGATGTTCTACTTATTCAACAAATTCAATGAAAACGAAAGTGTATTTTTATTCGGTAAGGATTTAGGCACACACCTATGGAACAAGTTCGTTATCTATAAGTTTGACGGATTTAGGTTCTTTGGAGAATGTGATAACGAAACAAGGGATATACTTGTAGAGAGAGCAAACAAAATTTATAACTAATTAAAAACAATCCATTATGAATGCAACAAGAAGAAACAAACTACAAGAAATTGTAGACGAGTTACAAAACATCATGTGTGAACTTGACGGGGTATTGGGTGATGAACAAGACGCATTTGATAATATGCCCGAAAGTCTACAAAACTCCGAACGTGGGGACACCATGCAAGAGAATATTGACACCATGCAAGAAGCACATGACGAGTTAAGTGATATAAGTGATAACCTACAAAATATAATTGATAATTGATATGAAAGAGAAATTAAAGAAATACCACGAATATGCGAGGGCGGTATTGGATTTTATATCGGGCGACCTGGTTTAAGTGGTGAGGAATGCGAGTTGATTTTATCAATCGTTTGTGGCATATTCCTCGCTTGCAAGCAAGAGGCTATTCAAGATGGGGTAAAGTTGGGAAAGGTTAACAAAAGCGATGCCTTAATCTTGATGAAGAAAGTCACGCATGATTTCTATTGTGGGGTAGATTTGACAATGGATGGAATAAAGGATTTGGGATGGATTGAAAAAAAATAAATCATCCTTTTTTCTCAAAAAAAGGTTTAATAATATAATTTAATAAATAACTTTAATAAACTTTAATAAGATGTATATATTATTATATATATATGGGGGTTACAAAATAGGTAGGGGGTGGTTACGAAATAGGTATGGGGGGTTACAAAATAGGTAGGGGGTGGTTACGAAATAGGTAGGATTGAAAAATAGAATACTCCAAAATATTCTATTCTTTTATTTGTTTGTATTTTTATTTTTTTATATCTTTGCAAGAGAAAAGGGATAGGCGGAAGTCATGAGCCGACCGACAAAACCTTTTAGTCCAGTTTTGGGTTTTCCCTTTCCTCTTTTTATAAACTGGCGGTATAAAATTGGACAATATGAAAATAATTTATTACAAGCAATTCATTACCGATAGGAATGATTTATCGGCAGCAGAAAGGATAGTCTTTTCCTTTCTTATTTCACAATCCATATTAAATTACGAAAGTGCTTTTGGATATGATGGTAAAAAACTTTCGGATGATATGATATGTGAGATATTGGAAGAGAGAATGGGGTGGTGCGACTTGCCAAACTTTTTCTATGATAGAAAGAATAACTTTTGCTATGGAAAGAAAATTTCAAAGTTTACCAATGTTCCATTATCGGCAACTCAATATAGTTTGCAAACATTGCAACAAAAAGGATATTTAGATATAGATGGTAAAGTTATCAAAGTGGGTGAGTTTATACCAAGAGGTTACTTTGAATTATTGACAAACAAGGAGCATACGTTAAGAGGGGAATTAAGAATATTCTACTCTTGGTTATGTGACTACTTTAAATTATGCGGTGGGTATATTTGTGCAAATGCAAGTGCCATTGCAAAAAGTTATAACACCACCAAAGAAAATGTGAAAATAATGATACACCGATTAAAGTCCCTAAACTTGTTAGAAAGGGATGATGACGGTAAACTAAAAATAAATCCAATTTAAATTTGGAATATTCAAAATAAAATTGTATATTTGCAATGTTTTCATAATAACACACGTTTTTTAGTGTTTTTGATTGAAATGATTAATTTAAAGTAAATGTCATCCCTATCGGTTTGTGAAAATAGATAGGGATTTTTTAAAGAAAAAGTTTAACACCAAATATAAAACAATTGAATTATGAAAAAAACAATCAAGGTCTTTAAGACATTCGTATGTGCTTTGTTGTTAATCGTTGGTTTCTTTTTCATCTTTGGTGAGTGCGAAACTATGGAACAACAAATTACAAATTTCGTGATTGGTATGGTTGCCATCTTACTTGACACCTACATTTGGCAATGGTGGAAGATGGACAAGTATTATGACAAATTTTTAGAGGATTAGATATGGATATAAACTATTTGAATTTAAGTGGACGTGTTACCACCATAAAGTTCGGCACGTCACGCAACGATGTTGAATATTGCAACATTGGTATGGTAATAAATGGACGAACAATAAGTGGCAAGGATACGACCACCACGTTCGTAACTGTTATGGTATTCTCAAATGCACTAATAAAATACCTCAAAGACTTGGACGTTGCAAAAGGACAAACCATAATGGTTATAGGGCAATTGTCCAACACCAACAAGAACGGCTTTAAAAACCTATCTGTGATAGCGAATAACGTGGTTGTTAGTGCAAAGGTGGATAATGATATGCCTAACACAGAAAATGCGATTATAAACGATTATTTAGATGACGAAATAATGGACTTTTAATATGCCAAAGAAAATAAATTATAGGCTTACAATCATACAGGAAAGGCAAGCCGAAAGTATAATGGACATAGTATGTAACGTGGTGCGTGTAACCAAAGACGAGGTTATAGGAACGTCAAAAAAAATGGAACTGGTTTATGCGAGGGAATTGTTCTTGTACTTTACAAAAAAGATACTTGATTGTCATGTTGTAAGTTTGCAACAATTCATACCACGTAACCGCTCAACAATTCTATACCATATCAAAATTTTTGAGGATAATTATAAATACAATCTCGAGTTCCGAAGGTTGGCAGACAAAGTAAAGCATGAAACACAAAAACGTCATATTGTTGGAGGGCAGAATCCATGACGATTATAAGTATATGCGTACCCGTGACGGACGTGAATTTGCAACTTTCACGTTGCTTATAAGGTCATATGACAAGGATTTGCGTGACGATTCGGAAACGAAAGCGGACATTAAAGTAAGGATTATGGTGTTTGACTACAAGTTGGTGCAATACCTTAAAAACGTGAATGCACATAATGGTTGTCCAGTAAGTATCTTCGGACGTATCAACTCACACACCATTGAATATAAAGGAAAATACTTTGTCATGAATGACGTGGTTGTTCGTGACATACACTTAATTAAAACAATTGAATGATTCTATGGAAACAACTAAAGACTACAAACAAGAGATTATAGCAACGAGAAAAGGTTGCTTGGGGTCAAGTGATGGTGCTTTATTGGCACAAGTGGCAACGTTAGGCTATGTACCAAAGAGTGCAAACAAAAGGTTGGCTATCGTAAAGGGATTGGCTGAACAAGAAAACTACTCCAGTAAGGCGATGCTATTTGGCGACTTTGCTGAAAATAGTATCTTTGATATGCTACACGCAAAGGATGAACGTTACGAAAGCAATCCCCTTTGGGTAAGTGGTAAGTACCGATACAAAAATGTTACACTAATAAGCCACCCCGACATCGTGTTGAAAGATGACAAGAAAAAGGTGTTGTATGTGTATGAGGTAAAAGCCACTATCTACGATACCCCGCACACGAAAGCGACATACAAGAACCAGTTGTTCATACACTGGCTTTTGGCTAATGAAATCATCAATGACTATGACGATGCAAAGCGATGGAAAGTAAAGGTCAATTTGGTACGTTATGATACAAAGGGAATTGACATGGATGATGAATGGGTGTTTGACCCTAATCGTGTTGAAATATCGCCATGTCATATCAAACGTGGGTTATTTAACATGGATAATGCAATGAGGATAATTGACAAGTACATTGAAGAACTTGACACATATTATGAGGAAGATGTTATCAATGCCGACTTGCTACCCGAAAAGGTAAAGCAAGAATTTGACATGGTGGCTGATGCGTTGATGGAGATTAAGGCGAGGGAAATAAAGGTGGAGGAGTTTAAGAAAAAGTTATATGAGTTTATGAAAGCAAAGGAAATCAAGTCTGTCAAGAATGACGTGTTTACCATCACACGAATTGACCCATCAGAAAGCCACACGTTTGACCACAAGAAATTTCTTGATGACTTGTCAAACGAACACCCACGCAAGGCAAGAGCCTTAAAAAGGAAATATGATAAAACCACAATACGTTCGGGTTATGCAAAAATCACAATTAAATGATGACAGGCACTATAAATGCTATTTTTGTGGTGGGAATCTTTGTTGGGACAGCGATTCTGACGCAATAAAATAATGGTGAAGATATAATAGTAAGTTTCTATCATTGCATGACTTGTGGTAGGTCTTACGAAATATACGAACCTGATAGCGAAGAAAAAAAAGATTATAGTAATTATTGGAATCCTAAAAACAATTGAATTATGGCAAATGCAAATTTAATCGCCCTTAAAGGGTTTTTTGACAATGAAAGTGTAAAGGGGAATCTTCGTGCTATGTTAGGACAAAAAGCACAAGGTTTCGCTACAAGTGTTCTTTCGGTAGTAAATAATAACAAGTTACTACAAAACGCAGACCCAAAATCTATCTATTCAAGTGCTATGGTAGCCGCAAGTTTGGATATGCCTATCAATCCAAACCTTGGCTTTGCCGCTATCGTACCTTATGGTCGTAACGCACAATTCCAAATCATGGTTCGTGGACTGACACAACTTGCAATCCGTTCAGGACAATATGCAAAGATAACCAATTGCGATGTGCATGAGGGGGAACTTGTAAAGGCAGACCCGTTCCGTGACGAATATGAATTTGACGTGTCAAAACGTATTAGCGATAAGGTTATTGGGTATATGGCATATTTCCGTACTATAGGTGGGTTTGAAAAGTATATGTACCTTACAAAGGAAGAAGCACTGGCACATGGGAAAAGATATAGCAAGTCATTCAATAGCGGTGTGTGGGCAACCGACCCCGATGCTATGGGAAGAAAAACTTGCTTGAAAATGTTGTTGTCACGTTTTGGTATTTTATCTATTGAGTTGCAACGTGCCATACGATTTGACCAAGCCGTTGTAAAGGATGATATTACCCAATTGGAGAATATTAACGACATTGACGATGCTGAAATTGAATATGTAGACAATCCTAACGGGAATGTAGACGAGCAAAAGGCACAAGAGGTAGCAGACAAGTTCGCAGACTTTGAAACAATGTGACAATGAGCGAGAACAAACAAGAATATAGCATTGAGGAATTGAAAATAAGGACATCGCTAACTGCCATCATGTACAACATAATGTTCATGAATGATGTAGCGGTGTCCTACATCTTTGACACGTTGACAGAATTAAAGAAATTACCATTCTATAAGGGGCAAATAAAGTTTAGAGCAAATAACACCGAGTCGTTGATGAAAGAATATAATGTGACGTTGGAAAAAAGCAGTCACTCCATGATGGAATTTATTGCGGATGTCAATGACGAGATGCAGGGATTTATAGAGAATGATTTAAAGAAACTTGAATATGCCACAAGAAACGTGTTGCAAAAGCACCGAGTGCCAAACGTGGACTTGATGACAAAACTTACTATAGCAGTCACGTTAATTGACGCAACTTGTCACAATACGGAATATGCTACACATTATGACTATGGTAATATAGACGTTAATTACTATTCAAGACGTTTCCGTTTCCTTAACCTAAAAAAACTAAACAATGCCTTTATGCTACTGGCAAACATGGTTGAAAAGGAAAACAATAGGATAGGTAATTACAAAGTGGACTTGACGCAATACAAGGAAATTGACAACGGATTTACTATAATAATAAACAAATTAAAAGATGTCCACCATATCTTTAAGGTGTTGAACAATATAAGCAAATAAATTTGGAATATTAAAAATTATTGTTTATCTTTGTTGCAATTTTGAAATTTAATTAAATTGATATTATGGTACATAACGAGAATGACGTATGTAGACACCTAAACATTCCGTCAATACCTAAAAAGGAATGGGACGGAAAGAAACATTTTAAGTTTGGTGTCGGTATAACACAACTTACAAGTGGCTTGGAAAGTTACGCAGTGGTAAGATACAACGAGAATGACAAACGACCAACTGTCATAAAGACTTTTGCACAAGAACCTTTTACAGGATTCACAAAGATTTATCCTATCCCACAATACTTGGAGCAAACGGATTACGAAGAACTTGACTTGGACGAAACAAGCAAGGAACGTATGAAATTGCTTGATGACGAGGCAAAGGAGATGGAAAACGAAAACGTGGTGGAAGAATTGAAATTGCCAAAGCATGAATATTATTTCAAGCATATCAATAATGATGACGAGGCAAAGGCTTTCATCAAGTCTTACAACAAACAACACAAGTTAAACGCAAGAATACCGAAAGACCATCAAGGGTTGGTAATGCGTTTAAGTGTGATATGGGCAGAGGAAAACGATAAGAAATGATGTGGACGTGGATTATCTTGGCGGTGTTCCTAATATGTGCCATCGCCTTTATTCTTGCTTTACATTTTGATTGTATGAGCGAGGACGAATTAAAAGACTATTATGAGGGATTAAAAATTAAAAACAAAAACAAAAACAATAATGGAAAAGAAAAAACCAACAACAAAACAACTAATCAAGAGAATAGAAAAAGCAATCGTAATGGTTGAAAAGACCAAAGACACGAAAGAGATGTTTTTCAGCGATAGGGGACTACGACTTATAGTCAATGGGGACTATGCTATCGTGGGTACGAACTATCACAAGCACGTCTTTGCAAAGTGGACTCAATCAGGATATTCAAAGCCATATCAATACACCGAAATGGTCATTGACTTGGCTATGGAAAATAATTGCTTGGTTGAGGATGGTGGGGAAAAGTACTACTCGTTTGGCAAGTTGATGGAAACACTTAAAGCGAACGAGGATAAACCCCTTGACTATCTTATCGTACACTACTATTCCATGTGGCTTATGAATATATTCAATCCTTTGTATATGATTGGAGATACAGAGTCATCATCATTCATGGTGTTTTTGGAATATTGTTGCAACATTGCAAAGCAGTCAATCTTGTTGGCAGAACATAAAGAGGACATGACCAACAGACAATTCATTGACGAGTTCATCAAGAAAGTTTTGGAATTTACCTCAAGTATAAGCGAACAAACCATCTTAAAGAAAATGACTGATGAGGAGTTCTACAAAAAGGAAATGGAGGCAACAAATGAAATGCGTGACGAGGAAATTCTAACCGAACAATTAAAGGAGGTGGCAAATGAAAGTAAAGAAAATATGTGAAATTTGTGGTAAGGAATTTTATGTTCCACATTGGAGGACAAAAGCCAAATATTGCTCAAGAGGGTGTTCCGATAAGTCCCATATAGCCGAGCCAAATGTATCTTGTACTAATTGTGGCACACCTTTTCATATTAAACCCTATCAAATGAATAGGTTAAAAAGGAATTGTGGTTATTTTTGTTGTAATAAATGTTTTGGAGAATATAGAAAGACATGGTTTAAAGGGGAGAACAATCACCAATATGGTTTAAAAGGTCATTTAAATGCCACATTTAAAGGAAACGAAATCTATAACCAAAATAATAATATAGTAGATATTCGTGTTTATTGCCCTGAACACCCTTATGCAGATACATCTGGACGAGTGCTTAAACATAGGTTGATTGTGGAACAAAATGCCGACTTGTTTGATGAAAAATATTTCATTATGGTAGATGGTGTAAAATATTTAAAAAAGGATGTAGAGGTACACCATATAAATTTTAATCACGATGATAATAGAATAGAAAATTTAGAGCCGTTGACAAAAGGCGAACATATATCAAAGCATAATGCCAAAAGGGAAATAGTAAGAGATAAAAAGGGTCGTATTGTTGGTATAATAGACCATACACCAAAAGTAATAAAAATTAAGGCACTTTATGATGATGTTAATATTCCACAAAAACAACACATGAGTGATGCCGCCTTTGATGTTTTTACACCAAGGACTATTGATATACATAAAGGTAGAAACCTAATTCCTCTTGGATTTGCGATAGAATTACCTAAAGGATATGCCGCCTTAATACGTTCAAGGAGTGGATTTTCATTAAAAGGTATGGAATCCAAAGACGGTAATAGATACGATGCGGACGTGATTACAGGACTTGTTGACGAAAATTATCGTGGTGAGGTTGGTGCTATCGTTTATAGTAAAGACGATTTTAAACTTGAGGGGGGTGTACGTATAGGGCAAATATTACCTTATAAAGTACCTGAAGTAACATTTGAGTTGGTAGATGAATTAAGCGATACAGACCGTGGTCAAGGTGGTTTCGGTAGTACTGGCAAATAATAAGATTAAACCCAAAACAATGAACTATTTATTTATGGAACATAATGAAGAATTTGAATGGTTAAGTGTAAGTGAACTTGCAAAAAGGGAAAATGTTTCCATCCAAACTATCTACAATAGGATTAAAGAGGGTGTATATGAAACTATGACCTTTGATAGGCAAGGAATGAACGGATACCTAATTAAAACCAAAAAGATTGATTAACATGGAAAAAAGTGGAGATGTAACAATGCCGTTGGTTAAATACGAAGAGTTGTTGACCAAGAACGTCAATTTGTTGAATGACAATTTACAGATGTCACACAAGATTGAGGAACTGATAAACAACGATGGGCAAAAAGTCATAGTTGTAGAGGAATATGATGATGACACTTTTATATCCTTTATTGGCTTTGACGAAATCAAGGATAAGGTTGAAGAGGAGTTTAAAAGGAGATATGTTGATATGGAGGGTGTGATAGAGGACTTGGAAACACAAATAAATGTATTGTGTGAAAAGTTGGAAAAACTTGAAAATCGCACCCTATGGCAACGTATAAGGAACAAACAAGATTAAACCTTTGATATATGCGTGACTTATGGGTAAAACCCCAAGGAAACCAAAAATACGATTCCGACCTACTATTAGACGTAACAACGCAGGGAATATAGGACACCCACCATTAATGAATAATGCAGGTGTAATTCGTGTTAAATTAAAAAAAAAATAACTACAATGTTTTTCAAGAAAATATTAATAAGGATTGGCAAGGTATTGCCTTTCCTTTTTGTTTTTATAATACTAATTGGGTACATTGAAAATGTATATGCAATTGCATTTGATATTACAATTACTGACATAGATGGAGAAACTTATATTTATACCCCTATTAGTACATACATATCCTATATTGTCTATATTGATTGGATTGATGTCTTTTTATTATATATTATTTGCTTTGCACTTGAATTGTGTTGGAGAACATTCTTGTGTGTGCATATGATTTTGGCAAATTTAGTCGTTAGATGCGTTTTAGAACACGTTTACTTACAATATGGGATAGTTATAGGGTTGCAAGTTTTTCTTGCGTTGTGGGCGATTTATTGCATTTATAACGGAGCAAGAAAAAAATTTATCTAAAAATTTGGAATATTCAAAATTTAACTATAACTTTGTAAAACCTAAAACAATTGAATTATGAGTTATAATGAATCTTTAAGGGTAAATTCAAATTATCCGCCAATGTCACAAAGTGATTGGGACAATGCTCCGTGGAACATCAATGATGACAATATTGAACCTATAGAAAAGGATTGCACATTCTTGTGTTCAATGCAGAAAAGCAGTAGTGTGGAAACCACCGATTACACATCAGGCTTTGTGGATAAAGAATGGGACGATGGTGGATGGGTGACTATACACGAAGATGATGACTTTTCATCTACCGATTGGATGAACGCATGGGACGAGAACCACGAAACACCTATTTCGCTTATTAAGCAACTTAAAGAAATAGCACAATGTTGCCTTGAGGGTAAAACACCCACAAAAACCAAGACACAATGGCAATACTTGTTCAACGAGTGTAACGGGTGGGAACAAATGGATGAGCAAATAGATTATTGATGATATATGGTGGGTTGGTGTGTCAAAAATTCATTTTTTACACGTGCATAAATTAAAATCTCATAAGTTAATATTAATAATAACCAGATGCACCGACCTACCTTTTTTAGAGATGCCATTTTATTTATATATTTATTTTGTTTTACGTTCTTTCATAAATTTTAGATTTAGATTGTAAAGTCAACTATGTCGTGATGACAACCAAGTGACTGAAAAATTAGATTAGATTCTCTTTTGCCTTGTCTAATCCGTGAGGACAGGCAAGGTTTTTTAAAATTAAATGAAATGTTTAACCCTAAAGCAAGTTGGTGGGGAAGTATGTTTTTAATTTTCATGTTGTTATAATTGTTAAAAATGTTTTACCTATTAAATGTGTCCGATACTACAACCCCTCCACTTGCTTTTTAATTAAAATAAAAAAAGATTATGGAACACTACTGGAAAATATTTACAATATTCCTACTAATCGTCATAGCAGGGATTATCTTGTTTCTCTATCATGGTCACATGGATAGAACCAAGGAAACGAGAGATACAATACATGATACAATAATTATCTACCGCACGATTGAGGTAGATGCAGACTGGGACGATGACTTATGAAACAAGAACTATTAGACCACTGGAAGGACATAGTAATGGCGGTTTTTTGGGCAGAATATGCCGTCTTGGAGAGAGGCGAGAAACTCAACAAGGATGCCGAAGACAAGAATAAAGAGGCTGATAGATGGGTGACTTTGGTTGCTCAAGAATTATTAACTAAACAAAAAGAATAATTATGAAAATACTTGACCTTCCACTAAAAAAGGGGTGGTACGAAATGATTGAAAGCGGCGAGAAGCGTGAGGAATACAGAGAATGCAAAGACTATTGGTATAGACGGCTTATAGACCAAGATAATCTGCGCGCCAAACCTTACACCCACGTCCGTTTTAGATATGGTTACACCAAGCGCACTATGCTTTTCAAGATAGACAACATCACCATCGGTGTAGGAAATCCCGATTGGGGTGCGCCAACATACCCGGTTTTTATAATAAAATTTCAACCAATAAATGATTGATTATGTGGGTTAAAGTAGATTATTCAATAGAAGCCAAGAAAAATCCTCGTCCTAATATGGGAGGAATGTGGGCAATCTATACAAAAAGGCATTGGTGGAATAAGTGGGTTGAAAAACAAACTTATGCTGATGTAGATTGGGCAACAAGAGATGCTCGGAAATTGATAGAATATCCAAAGTATTATCATAAATGGAAATAAATTATGAAAGCAAGAATAAAGAAAACAGGTGAGATAGTAGAAGTAACTCGTAATAAACATGGACTTTATGTAGATGAAAATCGTGTTGGTTATACTCTTCAAGAACTTAACTTTGGCAATGAAGAAGACGAGCATTGGCAAGATTTTCGTGAACGTGCTGCTATTGCTGCTATGCAAGGAACTATGAGTATATTAGGCAGTAGTGATAGAACGGCTTTTAGAGATATTGTAGTTGAGGGTTTCCGTGGGGATAAGAAAACATATCCCAATCAAATTGCTGAATTTGCAGTTGCTTGTGCTGATGCACTTATTGATGAACTTAAAAAAATTAAATGTAATTGAATTATGAAAGAATTTATAAGACAATACTACAACGGCAATAAGGCAAGCATGGTGATGGATATAATTTTGTTAGCAATGATGCTTATGATAAGTGTTCTATTCTTTGGATGTGTTGAATATACGGAAGAAGAGAAGCAACAAAAGGAAAGATTTAAAGACTTTGATGTTGTTGTAATTGACAGTTGCGAATACCTTATTAAAGTAGTTGATCCTGATTTTAATAGAGCCTATGGTTTAATGGCTCATAAAGGTAATTGTAGATTTTGTAAAGAGCGTAATAAAAACGATTGAATTATGAAAGCAAATGAACTTATGATAGGAGATTGGGTGCAATCCAAATCTGATAAATTCAAAATGCAAGTTTCTGCTATATTTGACGATATCGTGCAAGTGCAAACTGACTACATGAGAGATGGTCAGTAGTATTCTGAAGCCTTCACCTATGATATAGAACCAATTCCACTTACCCCCGAAATTCTTGAGAAGAATGGTTGGGTGATTGATAATTGTTGGGAATTACCAAAGTGGGATTTAGAAGACATTTATTTCCCGATTGAACTGCGTAATACCCATTTTGGCTTCGGATTACTTAACGGTATGGAATTTGATTATGTGCATGAATTGCAACATATATTGAAATTGTTAAATATTGATAAAGAGATTGAATTATGATACAAAATATTTTCAAACAGCCCTTTCATACAGATGAGTATCGAATGTATATATTTGATGCTAATAATCATATATGTTTTAATATATTGACAGAAGATGAATTCTTATGCTACGATATATTAGATGCAATGAATGATAAGAAGATTGATAAGAAATATGATAATATAAGAATAGATGATGAATATTTATATATTAATGACTCACCAGTCTTGTTAGTTCGTGGTTGGGGATATCTTAGAGGTACTGGTGGATTACATTTATCAATTGAGGATGCTATTAAGGCTCAGAAAGAATTATTAGAATATGTTAAAAATAAATTAGAATAATTATGACACAAGAAGAAATATTGATTGACTATCTTAAAAAGTACCATATTAGTGAACTTGAAGAGATATTATATGAGTTGTCACAATTAGTGCTTAGGCATACGACTGTCACATGGAATTGTGGTTTTGGAGGCTTAATCATAAGTGTAGGTAAAGTAGAAGAACCTGTTGGTGAAATAAAGAAAGAGGGAAGGGAGTTGGAGATAGAACAGGCTGCTATTCTGAAAAATTATAAACTGCCTACAATGGGAATTGGATTTGAGCAAGGTGCTAAATGGGCTGATGAACACCCAAGAAAAGGTCTTGTTGATATTGATAAGATGTGTGAATGGCTTTATAAAAATATGGATGCGTATGCTTGCCCTATTAAAGCACATGGAAGTACAACATGGTTTGCTTATGTAAACCCTGATATTATCAAAGATTTCAAAAAAGCAATGGAGGAATGAAAAGTAAGAAATATACAATACCAATCTATGATGTGGACTTATATCTTGTTCAGTTTGATAAGAAAGACGAAAAAGAAGATGTTGAAAAACTCCTAAAGCAAAAGCCTTATAATGCCGTCAATGAAGACTATAAAGAGGAAATACTCTTTAACGTAGGCAAAGGGATGTTTGATGGTGCAAACACCATTAGGAATATGGATATACTTCAGATAATAGTACAATTCTATCCATTTAGTAGTCCAATCAAACAAGAAGAAATCTATGCACATGAGAAAAGGCATATAGAGGACAGGATGCTCCAACATTTTAATATTGATGACATTGAGTCGGCAGCCTTGCTCGCTGGTTATCTTGCTACATTGTTTTATGATTTTAAAAAGGAAACTAATGGAAGAAGTGATAGGAATAAAGAAATAAAGGAAAAATGAAAAGCCGAGAATACATCGTCTGCCCTGCAATTTTAAGGAAAAAGCCTAAAGATTGTGTAAGGCATTATAACGACAATGACATATATGACATAGAGATAGGTTATAGGCATTGTGATATATTGGCAAGGTTCAAAGGTGAGGTTCAAACAAGTCCTGATGCACAAGGCTTCTACACATCAAGAGGCAGGTTTGTAAGACGTGATGAAGCATGGGATATAGCAATGTATGCTGACCAAGTTGCATGGGATGAAAGTATAAAAAATGGCACTTTATTTAGTGAAGATTTATATTAAAAATTCAAAAAAAGCAATGGAGGAATAATTATGATTTTTCAATTAGATATACCTATTTATAATACAAATGTACTTTTTATCATCAATCCTGTAAAGGATGAAATGGATGAATTTTTCACTAATGAGAATAACAAAGAAAAACTAACAGAAGAGGAATTTACTGACTTATTCAAGGAACTTGATGATAAAAGATATGGTGGCTTCACAACTGCACTTGACAAAGGAGGTTATCTTACACTGATAAAAGAAGGATACA
>Ga0310697_10003751_pt1 | contig 15238 bp, 9 predicted proteins | sample 172DNAGHGlowgp2_FD_203883 | JGI IMG/M metagenome (GOLD analysis project Ga0310697, IMG submission 203883) | Sheep rumen microbial communities from Palmerston North, Manawatu-Wanganui, New Zealand - 1728 DNA GHGlow gp2 (v2) (version 2) | ecosystem: Host-associated > Mammals > Digestive system >... | reverse complement strand
TCTCCTGTGCAATCTTGGTAGCGTTGATGGTATATACGGTGATATTGTTCTGTGCGAAGTAGCGCTTCACCTTGTTAGGCATGAACTTCTCCAGCTCGGCATCGTCGAAGATGGTGTTCAGCAGGAATGTACCGTTCTTCTGCAGACCGCGAGTCACGTCGTACATGTGGAGGTAAGCCTGAACGTGGCAAGCCACGAAGTTAGGCGTGGTTACCAGATAGGTGCTGCGGATGGGCGTGTCGCCGAAACGCAGGTGCGAGCAGGTGAAACCTCCCGACTTTTTAGAGTCGTAGCTGAAATAAGCCTGGCAGTACTTGTCGGTGTTGTCACCAATAATCTTCACCGAGTTCTTGTTAGCACCCACGGTACCGTCGGCACCCAGACCGTAGAACTTAGCCTGGAACATACCCTTACCACCGAGAGCGATTTCCTCAACCTCAGGCAGCGAGGTGAAAGTGACGTCGTCAACGATACCAATGGTGAAGTGGTTCTTAGGCTCGGGCATAGCGAGGTTGTTGAACACGCTGATGATCTGAGCGGGAGTGGTGTCGTGAGAACCGAGACCGTAGCGACCACCGACGATGACGGGACGATTTTCTACCTCGTAGAAGGCGTCCTTCACGTCCATATACAGAGGCTCGCCGTTGGCACCGGGCTCCTTCGTGCGGTCGAGCACGGCAATCTTCTTTACCGTCTTGGGAACGGCAGCCAGCAGGTGCTTCACGCTGAACGGACGATAGAGGTGAACGCTAATCATACCCACCTTCTGGCCATTGGCGTTCAGGTAGTCGATAGCCTCGCGGGCAGCATCGGTAGCCGAACCCATCAGGATAATCATGCGGTCAGCATCCTCAGCTCCATAGTAAGAGAAGAGGTGATACTCACGACCGGTAATCTTCGAGAGTTCGCCCAGATACTTCTCGACCACCTCGGGCACTGCATCGTAGTAGGGATTGCAAGCCTCACGGTGTGTGAAGAATGTCTCGGGGTTCTCAGCTGTACCACGGGTGATAGGACGCTCAGGCGACATAGCACGGTCGCGGAAACGCTTGATGTACTCTTCCTTCACGAGGGGACGAACATCCTCCTGGTCGAGCAGCTCAATCTTGTGATATTCGTGAGAGGTGCGGAAACCGTCGAAGAAGTTGACGAACGGCACGCAGGTCTCCAGCGAGGCAAGGTGTGCAGCGGCGGTCATGTCCATAACCTCCTGGACACTGCCCTCGCAGAGCATAGCGAAACCGGTCTGGCGGCAGGCCATCACGTCCTGGTGGTCGCCGAAGATGCACAGCGAGTGGCTGGCCAGCGTACGGGCAGAAACGTCGAAGACGCAGGGAATCAGCTCACCGGCAATCTTGTACATGTTTGGAATCATCAGCAGCAGACCCTGAGAAGCGGTGAAGGTGGTGGTCAGGGCACCAGCCTGCAGCGAACCGTGAACGGCACCGGCAGCACCGGCCTCAGACTGCATTTCCTGAACGGAGACGGTCTGACCCCACAGGTTCTTACGACCGCGGGCGGCCCACTCGTCGACATGCTCCGCCATGGGCGAAGACGGGGTGATGGGGTAGATAGCAGCTACCTCCGAGAACATATAGCTCACGTGAGCAGCAGCCTCGTTACCATCACAGGTGATAAATTTCTTTTCTTTTGCCATTTGTTTAGAATATAAAATGAAACTTTAGCTTAATTGTTTTTACTCTTTTATCGTTGTTCGTTAGTCATTTACCGTTATACGTTACTCGTTGTTCGTTCGTCACCGTCGTTATCACGCTGTCAGTAAAGGAACCCCAGCAGCCACAGCGGTATCTGGTTGTCCTTGCCTATCTCAGTGTTGTAACGGGCGTAGAAGGTGTCCGACGTGTACCGTATCTTGTTCTGTGTCTCGGCATCGCAGACGCGGAACCTCAGCCGTCCGTCGACGAGGTAGAAGTTGTCGTGACCTGACTGGTTGACCTTGTGGTCCTTCCACATGGAGTTGACAAAGAACGTCTCCATGGCGTCCTGCTTCTCGACGTGTATGGGGTAGATGGCGTACAGAAGGTTTGAGTTGTGAAGCATCACCTTCGACGGCTTCTTGGGGAAACTCTCGCCATAGGGGTAGATAATGTTCAGCAGACGAGCGTCGGCAAGGTACTTGATGTAGTTCATCACCGTCGCCCTCGAAGTCTCGATGCCGTTGGCAAGTTTAGAGACGTTGGGTGCCTTGGGACCCTCCTCGGCAAGCTGATAGAAAAGCTTCTTGATCTTCGTAAGGTACTTCAGCTCTATCTGCTTTATGAGAAGGATGTCCACCTCGGTCATCATGTTCATCGTCTTAAGAAGGTTCTCAGAGTAGTTCCGATGCTCCTGGAAGAAAGGATAGAAGCCGTGGTGGATGTAGTCCTGGAAATAGCGTCGCGGCGACACCTTGGGCAGTATCTGCTTGACAAGGTGCTCGTGGTCGCGCAGTATCTCGTCGAGGGTGTAGGGCTGGAAGTTGTTTCCCGTCATGAGGTTCAGGAACTCGCGGAACGAGAAACCGCGCAGGTTGTAGCTCTTCACAATGCCGTTGAGCTCGGGGTTCTCATCCTTCAGACGCATGACGCTGGAGCCGGTGAAGACTATCTTCAGCCGGGGGTACAGGTCGTAGCACTTGCGCAGCTCCTTCGACCAGTTTTCTTGCTTAAACACCTGGTCGATGAGCAGCACGCGACCACCGTGGTGATAGAACTCACCGGCGAAGTCGGCTATGCCGCGTCCCTGGAAATAGAAGTTGTTCATGTTGATGAAAAGACACTGCTTGTCGTTGACATCGAACTTCTCGCGAGCGTACTGAAGCAGGAATGTGGTCTTGCCAACGCCGCGAGTACCTTTGATGCCGATCATGCGGTCGCTCCAGTCTATCTCGTCCATAAGGGTACGACGGACAGGCGCGTTGACATGCTCGACAAGATAGCGATGCGTGCGAAAAAAGGCTTCCATTCCTGATAGTTTGTTTAAGCGAGTGCAAAGGTACAAATTTCCCTGCATATTGCAAAGCCGAGATTGCAAAAAAAAGCAATCTCGGCTTATTTGTCTTTTATCTAAATAGCCAGGCTACGAAAATGCTACCGTCAGTCCTGCCATGACGATGGATACCATTGACATCAGCTTGATTAGGATGTTCAGACTCGGACCGCTGGTATCTTTGAACGGGTCGCCGACGGTGTCGCCGACGATGCAGGCCTTATGGGCAAAAGAGCCTTTGCCGCCGAAGGCACCTTCCTCGATGTTCTTCTTGGCATTGTCCCACGCACCACCGGCATTGGCCATGAAGACGGCAAGGGTGAAGCCGCCTGCCAGACCGCCGACAAGGAGTCCGAGGACGCCTGCAACGCCGAGGATGATTCCAACGACGATGGGGATAATGATGGCCAGCACTGACGGGATGACCATCTCGTGCTGGGCAGCACGTGTAGAGATCTCAACACAGCGACCGTAGTCGGGAGTGCCCGTGCCCTCGAGTATTCCGGCTATCTCGCGGAACTGGCGACGCACCTCCTGAACCATCTTCTCGGCAGCACGCCCCACGGCTTCCATCGTCATGCCGCAGAACAGGAAGGCGGCCATGGCCCCTATGAAGGCACCCACGAGCACCTTCGGATTCATGAGGTTCACCTGGAAGTAGTTCATGAAGTCGGGGATAGTGGCATCGGTAGCTGCTATGACGTCGCCGGCAACGTTCGTCAGCGTCTGTCCGGCACGTGTCATGGCAATCTTTATCTCTTCAATGTACGAGGCGAGCAGTGCCAGGGCCGTCAGTGCGGCTGAGCCGATGGCGAAGCCCTTGCCTGTTGCGGCAGTGGTGTTGCCCAGCGCGTCGAGGGCATCGGTGCGGTGACGTACCTCTTCGCCCAGCTGCGACATCTCGGCGTTGCCGCCGGCATTGTCGGCAATAGGACCATAGGCGTCGGTAGCCAGCGTGATGCCCAGCGTCGAGAGCATACCCACGGCGGCGATACCTATGCCGTAGAGACCGTGAGCCAGACTCGTCGACGACATCGTAAGGTCGAAGCCGTTGGCACAGAGGTAGCTGAGCATGATGGCCACGCCGATGGTGATGACGGGAATGCAGGTGGAGATCATTCCGGTGCCTATACCTTTTATTATTACGGTAGCAGCACCTGTCTGTCCTGCCTCGGAAATCTGCTGCGTAGGCTTGTAAGAGTGAGAGGTGTAGTATTCCGTTGCCTGGCCGATGATGACACCGGCAGCCAGTCCGCTGATGACCGAGAACGACAATCCGAGCCAGTTCTCAATGCCCAGCAGATAGAGGATGGCGAACGTTGCGATGGCAATGAGCAGTGCGCTGACGTTAGTGCCAAGCGACAGAGAGCGCAACAGGTCCTTCATGGTGGCACCCTCTTTCGTGCGGACGAGGAAGATGCCCAGCAGCGAGAGGAACACTCCCACGGCGGCGATGATCATCGGGGCGATGACGGCCTTTATCTGCATGCCGTCGGCGGCACTGGCAGCGAAAGCCGAAGCACCGAGGGCAGCCGTCGACAGCACGCTGCCGCAGTAGCTCTCATAAAGGTCGGCCCCCATGCCGGCGACATCGCCGACGTTGTCGCCGACGTTGTCGGCGATGGTAGCGGGGTTGCGGGGGTCGTCCTCGGGAATGTCGGCCTCGACCTTACCCACGATGTCGGCACCTACGTCGGCGGCCTTGGTGTAGATGCCGCCGCCCACACGTGCGAACAGAGCCTGTGTCGAGGCACCCATACCGAAGGTCAGCATAGTGGTGGTAATGGAAATAAGTCCGTCAGCATCGAACTGGTTCAGAACAACAAACCAGATGGCGATGTCGAGAAGTCCCAGGCCAACCACCGTCAGGCCCATCACGGCACCCGAGCGGAAGGCAATCTTCAGGCCGGCGTCAAGACTCTCGCGAGCGGCGTTGGCTGTACGCGCCGAGGCGTAGGTGGCGGTCTTCATGCCGAAGAAACCGGCCAGTCCGGAGAAAAAACCACCGGTAAGGAATGCGAAGGGCACCCACGGGTTCTGGACGTTCAGGCCGTAGGCCATGAAGGCGAACAACACACACAGTACGGCAAACACTATGCCCACCACCTTGTATTGTTGTTTGAGGTAGGCCATTGCACCCTTGCGTACGTAGAGTGCAATTTCTTTCATGCGAGGCGTGCCTTCGTCGGCTGTCATCATCTGACGGAAGAAGAAGTACGCCATACCCAATGCCACGACAGAAGCCACGGGCACGAGCCAGAATACTGAAGGAATAATCATTTTAATTAAAGTTTTTGGTTCTAATTCAGACTGCAAAAATACGATTTTATTTTCTAATTACCAAAAAAATCCTTATCTTTGCACCATGAGACTGCACATTTTTAATCCAGAGCACGATATTGCCCTTGCTTCGGGGCTCTCGAACTTCACTGCTCCGCATGCCGGAAGACAGTTGCGACACGACCTGGGATTCCTGCCTGCATTATGGGCGGAGCCGGGCGACGGCATCCTCGTCGACGACCCGGACTATACTCAGCGCCAGTGGGATAGGGCCTCGGCACGACTCTTACGGACGTTGGGATTCAAGCGGTCGTCAGGTGACGAAAGACTGTTTTATGCCGCATCGAAGCCCATCAGCAGCTGCACCGATGTCTGTCCATGGGGATGGAACAGTGCTCTCAAGGCATTATTGCTACGACGCGGCGTCGACGAGCGGGTGCTGCCTCCTGACGATGCTCTCATTACCATCCGCGACTTGTCGCACCGCCGTACGGCCTCGCGCCTGCTGCCCGTGCTGCGTGATGAAATATCACGACAACGGCAAATGTCTGCCGGTGGCATTACTGCAGGTGAGTCGTTTGAGTGTACGTCGCTGCAAGAACTGGAACAGCTGCTCGAGCATTACGGGCAGCTGGTACTGAAATCGCCCTGGTCGTCAAGCGGCCGTGGCCTACGCTTCCTCTCTGTAGGGCGCACTCCGGTGACCATGCACGAAAGGTGGATACACAACATCATTGCGACACAGGGATCAGTGATGGCCGAGCCTTATTATAATAAGGTGAAAGACCTCGGCATGGAGTTTGAGGTCGACGGTGAAGGCGCCGTCAGCTACCTCGGTCTCTCGCTCTTTCACACTGAGAATGGTGCCTACACGGGGAATATCATTGCTACAGAGAAGACAAAGGAACAAATGATAAGCCGCTATATACCAGCCAATCTGCTCTCTATTGTTAGAGAAAACATTTGCACGCTGACAAGACCTCTCTTCGAGGGCAGATACTGCGGTCCCTTCGGTGTCGACATGATGGTAGTCGCAACTGATGACGGGCAGCTCGCGCTACATCCTTGTGTGGAGATAAACCTCCGCCGTACTATGGGACACGTCGCACTGACGCTGTCGCCGACTGACGACGACATACGGCGCGTCATGCGTATTGACTATTCTGGAAACAAATACCAACTACTTATTAACCGATTATGAAAAAGCTAATCTTGACAGCACTCGCGGCAATACCGCTGATTGCCAGTGCACAGTATCGTTCGCAGGTGTGGTCGCCAGACAATGGCGACGGCACTTACACCAACCCTGTTATTAATGCCGACTACTCAGACCCTGACGTATGCGTAGGGCCGTCGGGCGAGGACTACTACATGACGGCATCGTCGTTCCAGTGCACACCTGGACTGCCGATACTGCATTCGCGCGACCTCGTGAACTGGCAGATAGTAGGCTATGCCCTTAAGTCGCTGTACGAAGGGAACCCTGAGTTGCAGAAGCACTTTGCCACGCCTCAGCATGGCAACGGGGTGTGGGCGCCGAGCATCAGATACCACAATGGCGAGTACTACATCTACTGGGGAGACCCCGACTTCGGCGTGATGATGGTGAAGACGCGGAACCCCGAGGGTGAGTGGGAACCGCCGGTATGCGTCATCCCAGGCCAGGGCTACATAGACACTACGCCACTGTGGGACGACGACGGGCGTTGTTATATCGTCAACGGTTGGGCAAACTCTCGTGCAAAGTTTGCTTCGGTACTCACTGTCCGTGAGATGTCGGCTGACGGCACACGACCCATCGGACAGCCGGTGATAGTCTTCGACGGCAACGGAACGGAGAACCGCACCTGCGAGGGACCGAAGTTCTACAAGCGCGACGGATGGTACTGGATTATGTGTCCTGCCGGAGGCGTGCCCACGGGCTTCCAGCTGGCCATGCGATCGAAGTCGCCATACGGTCCCTACGAGCACAAGATCGTGCTGCAGCAGGGAAAGACAAATATCAACGGTCCTCACCAAGGGGGATGGATACATACGAAATACGGCGAGGACTGGTTCGTGCATTTCCAGGACAAGGAAGCCTACGGCCGCGTCGTACACCTTAATCCTGTCGACTGGTCGAGCGGCTGGCCCGTCATGGGACGTGGCGGAGAACCTGTCACCACCTACAAGAAACCAAAGTCGTCGTCTGCCGTCATCGTCAACCCCGTAGAGAACGACGAGTTCGATGCCCCCGTCATCGGGCGGCAGTGGCAGTGGCAGGCAAACTACGATGAGAAGTTCGGCGTTCCGACTGCTTTCGGCACGTTCCGCATCTACACACACAAACTGCCTGACGAATGGAAGAACCTTTGGCTCGTACCCAACATGCTGCTGCAGAAGACTCCTGCTGACGAGTTTACAGTAACCACAAAGCTGAGGTTCACCTCGAAGGCCGACGGACAGTTCGGAGGACTCATTATGATGGGGCTCGACTACTCGGCACTCGTAGTACGCAGGGTGGGGCAGATGTTCCAGCTAGTGCAGATGACATGCAAGGCTGCCGACAAGGGAAAGCAGCAGACCGAGAGGATCATCACCACGCTGAAGCCCACAGCCAAGGACAACATTGACTACAAGCCGGGCATCCACGAGGATATTTATATGCGCCTTACCGTTGCCGACTCCAAGCTACGCTTTTCGTGGAGCCAGAACGGCAGTAAGTTCTCCCGCTGCGGCGACGAGTTTCAGATGAAGGAGGGCAAGTGGATAGGTGCAAAGTTCGGCTTCGTGGCCGCTGAGTCTGACGACAAGGCTGACAGGGGCTGGATAGATGCCGACTGGATAAGAATTACAAAGTAAGCACGGCGAGACTTGTGCCGGATAATCGTGAAATGCTCAATGAAATGAAAAGACTGTTGACAGTATTGCTGCTGGGTGGCTGTATGGCACTCAGTGCTCAGAACGTTATTTCGCTGGAAGGTGCCTGGGACTTTGCCGTCGGAGAACGGGCAGGTAGCACGCATGCACAGCTCATGCCGCCGACTGTCTATAGCGACTATGTCATGCTGCCCGGTTCGATGCTGACAAACGGCAAGGGCGACGCTGTCTCGGTAAACACCCCGTGGACTGGTTCGCTCTATGACTCGAGCTACTATTTCAATCCGTACATGGAGAAATACCGTCACGAAGGACGGATGAAGTTTCCGTTCTTCCTGACTCCAGAGCGACACTTCGTGGGACTGGCGTGGTATCACCGTTCAATATACGTCCCCGAGCAGTGGAAAGACCAGCGGGTGACGCTCTTCTTAGAGCGTCCGCACATTGAGACGACGGTATTCATCAACGGCACGGAGGTAGGACACCAGATGTCTCTGTCTGTACCGCATCGCTACGACGTGACAAGATATATCAAGGTGGGAGCCAAGAACCAGATTGCCATCGGTGTATATAATGGTATCGAGAACGTATGTGTGGGACAGGACTCCCACTCGGTGACGGACCAGACGCAGGGTAACTGGAACGGCATCGTGGGGCGCATTGAGCTGCAGTCACAGTGGAAGAAACTCTCGGTGAAGCACGTCAGCGTGCGACTCGACAGTGCATACACCGGCAGGGTTACCGGCCGCGGCAAGCATAAGATACGTCATCGCGAGCCTGCTGCCATCGTCACCGTTGAGATAGAAGACAACATGAGCACACTGTCGCTATGGGACTACTACGTCGAGGCTACGCTCAGCTCTATGGCCGACGGACAGCCGGTGCGGAAAATTGCAGGTAATGTCGAAATGGCAAAGAATGCAAAAGACGGAAAGATCGTGTTCGAGTTTTTCACGAAGGGAATGTTGAAGTTGTGGGACGAGTACCACCCGAACTTGTACATGCTCACCATTGACGCCGGCGACGACCTCATTGAGATGCCTATCGGGCTGCGCCGTGTAGGCGTCAAGGGGCGGCAGCTGACCATCAACGACCGACCGCTGTTCCTTCGCGGGACCGTCGAGAACTGCTGTTTCCCGGAGACAGGCTATCCGCCGACCGACGAGCAGGAGTGGCTGCGCATCTTCCGAAAATGTAAGGATTACGGCCTGAACCACGTACGCTTCCACAGCTACTGTCCGCCGGAGGCGGCCTTTGCTGCTGCCGACAAGGTTGGCATTTACCTTCAGCCGGAAGGACCCTCGTGGCCCAACCACGGGGTGCGTCTGCGCCGCGGCCAGACTATTGACCAGTACCTGTTGGAGGAGTCGAAGCGCATTGTCGATGAATACGGGCATCATCCATCGTTCATAATGATGGCAGCGGGCAACGAGCCTGCGGGCGACTGGGTCTCCTACTGTAACGACTGGGTGAAGGCCATGAAGGCGTACGACCCTACGCGAATTTATGCCGGAGCGAGTGTCGGCGGCGGCTGGGCATGGGACGACGGCTCGGAGTTCCATGTCAAGGGCGGTGCCCGTGGCTTGGACTGGGACAGCAGTGCCCCATCGTCTGCCGACGACTATTACGCACAGATAGAGTTCCCGCGTAACTATAAAGCATCGGAACCTAACAACTCGCCAATCATCGCCCATGAGCAGGGCCAGTGGTGCGCCTTCCCAGACCTTAAGGATACGACTCATTACACAGGAGTGTATAAGGCACGCAACTTCGAGATTTTCAGCGACCTGCTGCGCGACGGAGGGATGGCGGGAATGGCTGAGAAATTCCTAATGGCAAGCGGAAATCTCCAGACACTGTGCTATAAGTACGAGATTGAGCGAAACCTCCGTACTCCTGACTATGCCGGCTTCCAGTTGCTGGGCCTGAATGACTATAGCGGGCAGGGCACTGCCCTCGTTGGTCCACTGAACGTTCACTGGAACGAAAAAGGCTACACTAACGCTCAGCAGTGGCGTGAATTCTGCGGCCCGCTGGTGCTGCAGGCTCGTTTCCCGAAGTTTGTCTTCAGCGACAGTGATACTCTTCGAGTGCCCATCGAGGCCTACAACGCCTATTACTGCACACTGACAGAATCACGCCCGGTATACTATGTCGCCGACGATAGCGCAAGGGTTTACGGCGGGGGGACACTGTCGCGCGACGACCTGCCCGTAGCAAAGAACATCAGCCTGGGGACTGTCGTCATGCCTCTCGACAGCATCAAGAGGGCTACAAAACTGACACTCACGGTAAAATTCTCCGACAGGTTGAAAAACCACTGGGATTTCTGGGTCTATCCGAGAGAATCGTGTAAAGACTGTGGCGACGGAGACGTCATGCCTTCGGAAGTCGACAAAGTCCGCTCCGTATTCATTACAGCCGACTGGCATGAGGCCCTTGCGGCTTTGAAATCGGGAAAGACCGTGCTGCTGACGGCAGCGGGCAAGGTGACGCTGGGTAGCGATGTCGTACAACACTATCTCCCTGTGTTTTGGAACACCTCTTGGTTCAAGATGCGCCCTCCACATACCACCGGTGCCTACATCAATGCGAGCCATCCGCTGTTCCGTCATGATTTCCCAACGGACTCTTGGTCGAACCTCAACTGGTGGGAGCTGCTGAACCGCGCACAGGTGATGAACCTTCGCGAGTTGCCTGCCGACTACCAGTCGCCCATCCAGCCCATCGACACGTGGCACGTCTCGCGAAAGCTTGGAATGATAGTCGAGACGAAAGTTGGCAAAGGCCGTCTGCTTATGACAACGATGGACATCAGCAACGACCTCGGCAGGCGGATTGTCGCACGACAGATGCGTCACGCCATTATAGACTATATGCAGAGCAGTGACTTCAATCCGTCGATGACCTTAAAGGCTGATGTCGTCGAGCATTTCTTCACAGAGCATGCTCCTGCGGTGAACATGTTCACCAACGATTCTCCCGACGAGCTGAAGCCGAAGCTGACAAATAATTGAGCATTGAACATTGAGCATAAAAAACTCCACGGCCATTTTGGATATGCCGTGGAGTTTTTTCTTGTGGTTTCAGGAGTTTACATGTCCTCGTATGTGTCAAGGTATGTCACGTGCGTCACCAGATACTCCTCAACGCCGTGCTTGCCGTCGGCACCGCCTATGCCGCTCTTCTTAACGCCGGCGTGGAAGCCCTGGATAGCCTCGAAGTGCTCGCGGTTGATATAAGTCTCACCGAACTCCAGCTCACGGCAAGCCTTAGTAGCAATGTTCAGGTCCTTAGTGAAGATGCTCGATGCCAGACCGTACTCACAGTCGTTGGCGTAGCCGATGACCTCGTCGATGGTCTCAAACTCTACCAGCGGGATAACCGGTCCGAAGGTCTCCTCATGGATGATGTCCATATCCTGACGGCACTCGTCAAGCACAGTGGCAGCGTAGAAGTAACCCTTAGTGCCGATGCGCTGTCCGCCACAGAGGAGCTTGGCACCCTGTTTGATGGCGCGCTCCACCTTCTCAGTAACACTCTCCAGGGCACGTGCCTCGACCAGCGGTCCCATGTCGACGGTAGCATCGGCGCAGGGGTCGCCAACCTTGACGGCCTTCATCTTGTCGACAAGAATCTTTGTGAACTCGGCCTTAACCTCCTTCTGCACATAGACACGCTCGGCGTTGTTGCATATCTGTCCGTTGTTGCCGATGCGAGAGTCGACGATCCACTGTGCGGCACGCTCTAAGTCAGCATCTTTGCAGACAATGGCAGGAGCCTTTCCGCCCAACTCCAACGATACCTTGGTGATGTTCTTTGATGCAGCGGCCATAATGCTTTCGCCGGCAGAAACGGAACCTGTGACAGAGACGATGTCGATCTTAGGACTACCAGCCATCTCGTTGCCGATGACGCTACCCTTACCGGTTACGATGTTGATAACACCAGCAGGCAGTCCGCTCTCGTCTACTACCTTGGCAAACTCGGTGCAGTTCTCGGGTGTCAGCTGAGATGGTTTGATGACTATAGTACAGCCGGCTATCAGTGCCGCTCCGGCCTTGCGGGCAATAAGGAAGAACGGGAAGTTCCATGGCAGGATACCGGCAACGACGCCGATGGGCTTCTTTGTCAGGAGTATAGTCTCGTTAGGACGGTCGGAGGGGATAATCTCACCCTCGATATGACGGGCAAACGTTGCCATATACTCAAAATAGGAAATGGTAGCACCTACCTCTATTGATGCCCATGAACGTGTCTTGCCCTGCTCGCGCATGATAATCTCGGTGAACTCCTGCTCACGTGCCTTGATGCCGGCAGCGAACTTCAGCAGATACTGTGCACGCTCTATTGCTGGGGTCTTAGCCCATGACTTCTGCGCAGCACGTGCTGCATCGAGAGCGCGGTTTACGTCTTCAATGGTTCCTTCGGGCTGTCGTGAGATAACTTGCTCTGTCGAGGGATTAAGCACGTCAATCCACTTGCCGTTCGAGCTCTCGCAGAACTGGCCGTTAATGTACATTTGTAAGTCTTTCATAATTAGTTGTTGTTTTAGGATTAAGTAATTTGGTTGTAGTTTGAAGGCAAAGATAAAGAAAAAAAACGAGACTGCAAGCGCACGTCCCGTTTTTTATGATTTTTTTTTATTTTTTTGTCGCGTTACTTGAACAACTCGTCAAGCAGGGCATAGAAAGCAGGATCCTCACCTATGACGGTCTTGTAGATATTGCCTTGAGGGTCTACGATTACTTTAGTCGGGAATCCCTCTATGGCATACTGCTCCAGCAACTTCGACTCTTTGGGGTTGTAGACATGAAGCCAGGGCAGCTCATGCTCCTTGACGGCGGCACGCCACTTGTCTTCGGGGTCATTGCAGTCGATGCCTAAAATCTCGAATTTTCCGTTGTATTTGGCATAGTACTCCTTCATCTTGGGAATGCCGCGAATGCACCAGATGCACCATGAGCCCCAGAAGTCGAGTACAACATACTTGCCACGTAGCGACGACAGGGACAGTGCCTTGCCGTTAATGTCTTTGAGCGTAAAATCGGGAGCAGCGACTTTATCGGCTGACTGACTGCTGATGGCGACGCTAGTCTCTACTGCCGGCTTCTCAGTCTCTACAGTCGCCGGCTGCTTGGCGTTAGCCGAACAGCAGCACAGTGTTGTTACGGCAACAAAGCTCATAATAAGAGTTTTCTTCATAGTTTTGTTGTTTTTGTTGTTTGAGTTTTTTTTATTTTCTTCACCTTTTATACGAAATTTCACTATTTCCCCAAGAACCTGCTCTCGAGATACTCATTGAACTGTTCTTTATAGCTGTCGCCAATAGGAAGGTATGTATTTGCATCGAGTATGACGCGGTTTTTGTTCACCTCCAGTATCTTATCCAGATTAACGATATAAGAACGGTGAATACGCATGAAATTCCTCGGCAGACGCTGTTCCAAGATTTTCATCGACAGTAATGTAATGATTGGTTTCGCCTCGTTTTCTACGTGCAGCTTCAGATATTCTGACATTCCCTCTACATAGCGTATATCGGCGATGGTTATACGAACGGTACGATAGTCGGTCTTTACAAACATACTGTCAGTCTCCTGAATGTCACCTGTGTGTTCTTCATCTACGCTTACGGCGGCAGTGGGATGGGGGAGCATACGTTCCTTCAGTCTGTTTGCGGCACGCATGAAATCCTGGAAACCAAAGGGTTTGAGGAGGTAGTCGACAGCATCCACACGAAAACCCTCAACAGCATAGTCGGAGTATGCCGTGGTGAAGACAACTAACGGAGGAACGCTGAGTTGTTTTATGAAATCCATCCCGTTCAGTTCCGGCATATTGATGTCCGTAAAGATGGCATCTACCGGTTCGTCGTCAAGAACCTTGCGTGCATCAACGGCGCTGTGGCATTGTGCCACAAGCTCCAGGAAAGGCACTTTGCTGATGTAGCTAACAAGTTGTCGTAGTGCCAAAGGCTCATCATCGATAGCTATACACTTTATCGTCATAGTGCCGACAAAGGTACGAAGAAGTCATTGAAAAAACAAATTAACCCCTCGTTTTTTTATTCTTTTATTCTTTTTTTCACTCCAACTCAAGCGGAATGTCCAGACAAACGGTGTACTCCATTGCTCCGTCTGTAACATCCAACTTGTAGCTGTCGCCAAATATAAGGTTCAAACGCTGACGCACATTTGCCATGCCGACACCGCCTTCGTCCTCCGAGTTATCCTTCCGCTTAGAGTTACTGCAGGTCCACAGCAGCCGATTGGTTCCATTCTCTTGAGAGACTATCTCGCTTTTTATGCGGATGTAGCAGTGCTCGCTATTGCTGGCACCATGTTTGAAAGCATTCTCCACAAACGATATGAACAACAACGGAGGGATGGTGTAACCGCTCGTCTGCGAGGGAACGGTTACAGAAAACTCCAAAAGATCACTGTAGCGAAGTCGCATCAGACGGACGTAGTTTTCCATAAACTCCATGTCACGATCCAATGTCACACGAGCATTATTGCTTTCGTATAGCACGTAACGCAGAATCTTGGAGAGCTGTATGATGGCATCCTTAGCCTCCTCGCCGTCGATATCGACAAGTGCATGGATATTGTTCAGCGTGTTCATAAGGAAATGAGGACTTAGCTGGTACTTGAGGTACTCAAGTCGCTCTTCTAACGCACGGTGTTCTATCTCGGCAAATCGGAGCTCGTCATCGCGGTGCTTGAAAAACTGCTTGATGCCTACATTGCCTAAGAGCATCAGCAGGAGCAGTATTATCGATACTGCATCGTGACGGTCGAACAGCAATGGCTCCTTAGGCTTTTCGCCTTTCGCCATTCTCATCTCATCACTCTCCATCCCTCCTGATGGACGAGGCGGAATCCTTTGTTCTGGAAAGTCCGGGGGCATCGGCGGATGATGCTCGCTCATCTCATGAGGCGGTCGGGGGCCTCTGTGTATATCTATGTCGGAGGGACGGTGGCTGCACTGGTAAACGACGAAAAAAGCTGACAGGGCAAATACCGATATAACATACAGCGCACGTTTCTTTCTATATACCAGCTGAGGTGCCAACAGATAGTTGTGGACAAGGAATATGGCAAGGAAC
>Ga0310697_10003750_pt1 | contig 15244 bp, 17 predicted proteins | sample 172DNAGHGlowgp2_FD_203883 | JGI IMG/M metagenome (GOLD analysis project Ga0310697, IMG submission 203883) | Sheep rumen microbial communities from Palmerston North, Manawatu-Wanganui, New Zealand - 1728 DNA GHGlow gp2 (v2) (version 2) | ecosystem: Host-associated > Mammals > Digestive system >... | reverse complement strand
CATCCAACTCCCCAAAAATTTTCAATTCTCAATTCTCAATTTTCAATCCCCAACTCCCCCCGAACATTCGGCTTAACTACTTACCTACTGCCTACTGTCTACTATACCCTTTCCCCCTCTCAATTTTCAATTTTCAATTCTCAATTTTAAATTCCCAACTCCCCTCCCCAGCCCCCTCGTGTTCTCCTCCCACGACCTGAGCATCCCCCTGCTCACCCGGTCCAGGTACTCGCCCTCGGCGATATTCCACCTTATCGAGTCCACATGCCGCCTTAGCGGCTCCGTGTCGCCGACGTCCTCGCCCGCGGGCAACAGCCGCCAGCACAGCCCCTCGCACCGCAGCCGCCCGCCAAACAAGTCCGCATAGCGGTCGTAGAAATACTGCGACACATACACCGGCCGCCGACCCAGGTTGCTCTCTATGATGTCCATCGTCTGCCTGTAGCCCGTCAGGCCCACGTTGTATATGCTGACGTCGGTCCGACGCCGCTCCACCTGCTGCAGGTACCACAGCGGGAAGGTGTCGTTGTCGCCCAGCGTCACCAGCACCGCGTCCCGGTCGCAGCTCTGTAGGTGGGCCATGGCCAGGTCGTGCACCGCGTGCTGCCCGTGCCGGTCGTGGTCGCTCCAGTTGCCCGCGGCCATCGTCAACGGCGCCAGCAGCAGCACCGCCGCACGCCACCGCGCAGCCTTCCCGGCCTCTCCCTGCGCCAGCCACTCCCCAGCCCCCACGCCTATCCACAGCGCAAAGGCATAGAACGATAGCACATACACATAGTCCCGCGCACGCGGCTCGTAGCACGGGTGGTTGAGGTATAGGTTCAAAATGATTCCGCCAAACAGGAACAGCAGCATCACCGTCCAGTACCCCCCGCGGTCCCGACGCCGCTGCCGCCACAGGCCGTAAAGCCCAGCCAGCGCCGGCAGCACGAACAGCACCGGCACCCGCCATTTCATGTTCTGCCGCCCGCCGAAGTTGTCCACCAGATAGCGCCCGTACATGTAGCCCAGCTGGTAGCCGACGCAGTACACCACGTTCCCCGCCACACCCTCGGCACCCAGGGTCCACTCGCGCCAGTTCGCCGCGTCCCTCTCTCGCCACATCCGCGGATACAGCGGCGCCTTCGCATACTGCTCTCGCCGCAGATAGGCCCCGAAGCTGTCGCCCATCTCGTTGATGGGCGGGTTCGCGGCCGCGCGTATGGGCACTATCGCGTACGGCGACAGCCCCGAGGCGAAAAGCAGCGCCCCCAGCACCACCGTACCCGCCGTCACGCGCAACCTCCGCCGGTGGGCGATGAATATCAGCGCCAGCGCCGGCACCACCAGCAGCGTCATCAGGTGCACACACACCCCCAGCCCCAGCAGCAGGGCCAGCAGCAGCACCAGCCGCATGTCGCCGCAACGCCGCCACCGCAACGCCAGCCACACGTCAATGGCGCAGAAGAACATGGCCAGCGCATACACCTCGCTCTCCACAGCCGAAAACCACGCCGTGTCGCAAAACAGGTAGCACAGCGCACCCACCGCGGCGCCTACCCGCCTCCCCGGCGCCAGCTCCAGCACCGTCAGGTACAGCAGCCCCACCGTCAAGCCGCCAGCCACCGCCGACAGCGCATTGCTCAGCGGCGCCACCAGCATCGGGTCCCCGAACGAAAAAAGAGTGAACACATGCGCCAGCAGCTGATACAGCGGCGCTCCCGGCGGATGCCCCACCTGCAGCAGGTGGCTCGTAGCTATAAACTCGCCGCAGTCCCACCACGACACCGAACGGTCCATCGTGAGCAGATACACCGCCGTCGCCACCAGCGTCAGCGGCCGGAAACCTACCAGTTTACTACCGATTTGTTGAATATGTCCTCGCATAGTTCGGTGACGATCTCGCTCATCAAACCGCTCTCCACCGACGAGAAGTCCTGCGAGGCGGCATAGTCGCGATAGCGCGAAAAGCGCTGCTCGAAGTCGGCGTCCGGGTCCACATTGTTCACAAACCGCACGCTGATGGTGATCGTGAGCCTGTTCATGCTCACCTCGTCACTGCTCGACAGGGCCGACGCCCTCGTGTCGTAGCCCACAATCTCGCCGCTCAGCTGCAAGTCCCCGCCCTCCGTGGTCACCGTCAGCGGCGTCTGGCTGCTGAACATCTGCATCAGCTCGTCCGTGAGCTTCTGGCTCAGCTGCGGGTTCACCGTCGACGCATAGTTCGGAAACGTGGCTATCGAGATGGTCTTCGCACCCGGCGGTATCGACGCTCCGGTGAACGTGTACCCCCCCGTGCACCCCTGCAGCTGCACTACGCAGACCGCCGCAGCCAGCGCCACGGCCGCCCGCCTCCACCAGCCGCGCAGACGCGCTCCATCAGAAGTCCCGCGAGTCCTCATCGATGCGTTGTTCGTCTTCCAGTTGCCACAGCAGGAAACCAGACTCCTGCTGTATGTAGTTCAGCACCGCCACCTTCGTGGCCAGGTCCGGCACCGCAGCCACCTCGCTGATCAGTGCGTCTATCTTCTCCTTGAATTTCAGGTCCATTATATATGTTTTTGTTTATCCGTTCATCCTGTTGTAGTAGTGCCACCACAGCTCCGGTATCTCGTTCTCCATCGCACACTGGTAATCGCTGTAGCTGCACGGTATCAGCGTGTGGCGCAGGTATCTCTCCCGCCGCTCGCGGTCCTCGCACGGCACCTCCATCCACCACCGGTCGCTCTTCAGGCTCTTGTAGAAGACTATCTCCATCCCGCTCTCGCTCATCATGGCCGTGAAGCGCTTGTACTGCTGCTTGTCGCGCGACGGATGGTCCCCCAGCCGGTAGCGGAAGCCCTCCAGGAAGAACCACAGCGCATGCGCCAGCATGTGCGCCGTCTGCCCTCCCCGGTCCATCGCCGGGTCCATCTCCGTGAGCATGAAACACGACGTCTTGTCGCTCATACCCGCGTACCGTGCTATCCGGCATATCTCCTCCCCGTAGAAACCGTGCGGCGACGGGTTGCCCTGCGCCGGCGCGTCGCTCTGCCTCACTGCCGAGATGTCCACCGCCACCACGTCGCTGTAGCGCACCGGCGGCTCCGCCCTGTCCATGTCGGGCTGAAGCTCGCCCACTCTACGCGTCGTGAACTTCAGCTCGTCCATCAGCTGCACCATCTCCTGCCCCGCAAAGTAGCTCTGGTAGCCCAGCGCCACATAGTCGAACAGGTAGTTCGGTTGTTGAAGTATGATATGTTGTAAGTAATTGTTCGAATTCACCGTGTCCCCCCCTTCCAGGTTGAACCGCGAATCCACCGAGCAGATATTGATCACCCGCCCTATGATTTCGTACGCCTTGTACACCGGGAAGACCAGATCGTCCCCCCCGCCGAGCAGCACCACCGTGATGCCACGCTCCAGCAGCGGATGCAGCGCCTCGATGACGGCGAAGTACGTATCCTCGAGCGTGGCGCCGGGAACTATGTTTCCCAGGTCGGCCACACCCATGCCCTCGTGCGGGCGCGCCAGCCGGTACAGGTAGCGGCGCACCGCGTCCGGCGCCTCCCCGCACCCGGGGTTGTCTATGCTTCCGCGCCCCTCGCACACTCCCATCAGGGCCACCTGCACCCCCTCGAGGTCCGGAAAGCCTCCCTCGCTCGTGTGCACCCTCACCTCGTCGCCTATCATCGGCACCGGCGCCGACGACCGCCTCCGCAGCGATGCCACATATTCTTGATAGTGAGCCACTACATTGTCTACCGGCTCAAAATATCCGCTCAAATCCATAGTCTTGTCGCGTTGATTCTGCCACTATAACGCAACTCAAACCCAATTATTGCCCAACCCCTCCCAGAAAAGCCCCCTCCACCTCCATCCATCCTACAGCCTCACCCTTATCTCGGGTCTGCTGCCTATGCACACCACAAACTCACTGTTCCTGATTTGACTGTAGGGCGGCAACTCCACTATCAACCTGTCCTCATACGCCGTCTGCGAGCTCACCTGACGGCCTCGCGCATCGTATACCTGCACTCGCTCATACCTCACCCCCTCCAGTACAAGCCATTGCCCCTTGACGCTCACCCTCGGCCCGCTCTCTATGTCCGCCAGCGGCACTATTTCTGGCGGTTCGCTTCCCAAAAAGTCCATAACGTCCATCGGAGCCATTCTCTCCAGCATGACGTTGCCTCTCGCACCAGTGTCTTGTCTGCTGGGCGCCGCTGTCGTGTCGGCCGCCGGCTCTGCGGACTTCTCTGATGACGGCTCCCGCTCGACGGTCGTATCGCTCGGCTCGGCGTCGCCATGCGGGCCCGGGAAGAATAGCTGCCGCAGGCTCGGCACCGTTATGGTAGCCACCACAAAGACCGGCAGCAACACCAACAGTATCAACACCGCATGCCGCATCTTCCGTATGGCACGCCCTATTCTCTGATACACCGCGTCTCGGCTGACACCCATCGCCTCTCCTATCTCCTTGCCGTCGTAACCCTCCATCCGCATCCTCACCATCCGCCGCTCGTCACTCGAAAGGACGGCGAGAATCTCTTCTATCCGCTCGTCAACGGTCTGCGCGTCCTCTGCAGGATAGTCGTTCTCCACCGTGTCTATCGACACATATTTGGGCCCCTTGCGCCGCTCGGTTTGATAGAACACCGACCGTGCCTGCCAGCGCACCCACGCCCGCTCCTCTCCTGCCGTGGCGCCGGTTCGCAGCTTCTCGCGGTTCTCCCACAGCGCTATGCAGACCTCCTGCATAAGGTCCTCGCAACGGCTGCGGTCGCCTCCCGCATGCCGCCGGCACATCCTCCACAGCATCGCCCAGTGGCGTTTCAGTAAAGCACCGTATGTTTCCTGTCGTTCGTCCATCGTTTGGTCCGCGTCCCTCGCTTAAAAACGCTCTTCCCATGTATATAGTACACATTCCCCCAGCCAAATCTGACAGCCGGCAATTTTTTTTTAGACGCCGCTACAGTGGACAACTGTCGATTGTCTTCTCCTGTCAGATTCCGCTCCGCTTTTGTGTATTATATTCATGTAAGACCTCGAATTATCACCAACACCCGATACAATGAAACACAAATCCATCCTTTTCCCCATTTGCGCAGCGGCATTGCTGTGCCTTCCGTTTGCCGCTTCGGCTCAGTACTTCATCGTGGGCGGAGTCGCCTACAACGTCCTGTCGCCTACCGACCGCACCGTCGAAGTAACCTACAAGAATAGCTACTACAGTGGCTCCGTCAGCATCCCGCCCACAGTGTCCTACGGCGGCATCGTATACGACGTCGTAGCCCTGGGCGAAGAGGCGTTCTACAGGGCCTCGCTGTCTGCTGTCAACATCCCCTCTTCGGTCACACAGATTAAATACGGCTGTTTCCTCTTTGCCACCCTCCCTTCGGCAATCAACATCCCCGCTTCTGTGACAGAGATTGGCCAATGTGCTTTCGCGGCACGCAACCTGACGTCTATCAACGTCGACACGGCCAACCCCGCCTATCGCTCCATCGACGGCATGTTGTTTAGCAAGGACTCCTCCACCATCGTCGAATGCCCCGTCGCAAAAAGCGGTACGGTAGTGTTGCCGTCAACCACACGCCACATCGCACCTTGCGCCTTCATCTATTGCCAGTCGCTGACGGCCATCATGATGCCACAAGGATTGAAAAGCATCGGCTACTGGGCCTTCATGGACAACAGCAGCCTGAACAATGTGGTCATCCCTTCTTCGGTGACTCATATCGGCACCGATGTCTTTGGCGGCTGCGAGGCCCTCACGAGCCTCTCCTTGGCCGAAGGCAACACGCACTACATGTTAGACGGCCTGATGCTCTACACCATCAATGGCGACACACTGCTCTCATGCCACAAAAGCGCCGATTCCGTCTTTCTGCCCTCTGGACTGCACGCGGTGGGCGGCTTCAGCGCGAACAGCGACATCCGCTATGTCCACGTCCCAGAAGGGGTCTCGGTCATCCTCGACAACGCTTTCAACAGCAGTTCGGTGGTGGCCGTCGATCTGCCAGAGGAGATGGAATTGATTGACGATTATGCCTTCTCGGGGTGCGTGTCGCTGACGCGTGTGGCGATGCCTTCAAGACTCGGGCTGATGGGGGAAGGATGCTTCCGGGAATGCATACGCCTGACCTCGGTCGAGATTCCTGACAGTCTCCGCGAGATTCCGAACTCAGCGTTCTTTATGTGCATCAAGTTAAATGATGTGGCTATGGGCAATGCGGTCGAGACTATCGGACAGTTTGCTTTCGGCGACTGTAACATCGTGGAGGTGCAGCTGCCGCCGACGCTGCGCACGATACGGCAAGGGGCCTTCATTGGTGACTATCCTGGAACCGCCAAACTGCGAAGGGTTTATTTTTCAGGGCCTATAGACACCATCGAGCAAGAGGTGTTCTACAAGCAGCACCTTGACAAACTGCAGTTTGCCGACGCAATGCCTCCCATCTCCGATTACGACTACGGATGTCTTTTTGATGCCACTGTCGACACCATCGCCATCCCCTGCGGCAGCCTTGCCCTCTGGCTGGCCGACAGCTATTGGGAACGCTTCGCCGACAAGTACATCGAGCGTTGCGACGGCATAGAACCGACCGACCTCGACCTCCCGAAGGTCTTCGCCTCCGACGGGCGGCTCACCATCACTGGCGCCCAAGGCGAAAGAGTCTGCGTATTCGATGCCGTTGGCCGTGTGCTGTACCGTGGCGAGTGCGCCGCCGCGGGCATGACAGTCTCGCTCCCCGCTTCGGGTGCCTGTATCGTCATTATAGGCGACAAGCTGGCCCGCAAGGTGGTTGCCATCAAATAACTGCAAAATGGAGGCGGCCGCATCCCTGCGGCCGCCTCCATTTTGCTTGTATGGTCTTCCTGTCAATTAGTCGACGTCGGCGCGGGCCATAGCGTCTTTGTAATACTTCTGGTTGATGAAGACATCCTGCTTGTAGGGGTTGATGTGGCGCTTCTTGGCGGTGTACATGATGTAGCCGAAGGCAATGATGTTGGTCACCAGGGCCAGGGCGCTGATGACGGTCATCATCGTCGGATTGGCGGCAACGCTGTCCACCGTGGTGCCCACAGCGGCGGCTTCGCCACCGGCCACGTCATAGAGCTGCTTGATGGTCTCCACACCCTCGGGATACTGCACCGGCAGCACGGCCCAGTTGAACCACTGGCTGCCGTCTTTGAAGGTCTCCTGGAACAGGGGGAACACCTGGGCGAACATGCACCAGATGGCAAGGGTGTTGGCGCGGTTCTGGATCCAGCCGCCGCGGTTCCACAGCAGGGCAGCCACCGTCGGGGCCAGCAGCAGCGCGATGCCGCAGTACCACGAGTGCGTCGGCAGGCAGTTGTAGGTGTAGGCGAAGTTCCAGATGTCGTAGACCAGGATGTAGACCCACGTCATGTCGGCCCAGATCATGTCCTTCTTGTCCTTCGACGAGTAGACGTTCCACCAGGCGGTCATGCAGAAGATGTTGAACAGACCGGCCAGACCGTTGAACACGTTGTGCCAGCCGCCGAAGAGCCACACGCCCTCGCTGCTGAGCCACCACTTGTTCCAGCCCATCACGGCGCTCTCGAAGTCCGACACCACGGCAATCAGGATGTTGATAGCCACGATGATGAAGGGGAAGGGTTTGAACCAGTGCTTGGCGCCGATGCCCCATTTGTACTTGATCATCATGAAGCCGATGCAACCCGTCAGGGCGGCATACAGCTTGGCGTAGTGGAACCAGCCGTTCATGTAGATGTGCGTCTGGTTGTTCACCGCCCATTCCGCTCCGCTGTGGGCTCCGATGGCGATGGCCACGAAGTAGATCGTCAGCAGCACCGGGATGACGAAGAAAGTGATGGCACCGCCCATCTTGGTGCGGCGCGCGAATTCGTTCCAGAGGATCAGTCCTGCCAGCACCACCAGCAGCATCCCCCATTGCACAAGCGCATTAGCGCCATAAACTTGGAAAAACATGACTTTTTATTGTTTGGTTATTTATTGATTTGTTTGTATATCGTTGTCTTTCTTTGCCGTCGGCATCTTTTCTTCGACGGTTTCCACCGGCAAAAGTAATCATTTTTCGCCGACTGGCAAAAAAAGTCTCCCCCTGCCCCACAAAAACCCACCGTCCCATCCCACAATCATAACACCCCCTCCCTCTGCCCCCTCTCTACCCCATCAACCCCATCAAACCCATCAAACCCATTAACCCCATTAACCCCATAAAACCCATTAACCCCATTAACCCCATTAACCCCATAAACCCCACAAAAACCTCACATCCGGCTTAACTACTGACCTCCTGCCTCCCAACTCTTAACTCATAACCCATAACTCTTAACCGAACTCACATTCGGCTTAACTACTTAACTACTTAACTACTGTCTCCTGTCTACCTAAACTCATAACTTTCCCCTCATCCCAGACCGTTTCCCCCTAAAAAACATAAACACCACACCCCAAAACATAAAAAATATACCCATCACAATCAGCAACATACAAAATATTTCTCACAATTATTTGGTTTATATCATAAACTTGTTTACTTTTGCATCGCCATTTCGGGACTCAATGCCGGCTCGTCCCGGATGGCAGTGAAAACAAAATGTTGAACAAACAAAAACCAACAAAATGGAAAACACAGAGAAACAATCCAGAGAGCTGACAGCCGAAGAGAGCCTGTCGCTCATCACCGAGACGCTCAACAGCAGCCGCCGCGAGATAACGCGCCGCAGCAGCAAGTACTACATCCTGTGGGGCATCCTGCTCACGCTCTTCTCGCTCATTGTCTATGCCTTATGGAAGCTGACCGACCAGGAGGCATGGTGCTGCCTGTGGTTCGCCATGCCCGTCGTCGGCTTCCTGCTGGCGCGCTTGGTTAGCCGCAAGGACACCGCTGTGCACGTGCAGAACGACGTGAGCCGCATCACGCATGGCATCTGGACATCGTTTGGCATCTTTGCCTGCACGGTGGCGGCCTTCACGCTTGCCTATTCCTATGTTAGCGACGGTGCCCTTGAACTTGGCAGAACCATACGCGCTATGGTGTCGGTTGCAAGTCTCACGGCCGAGATTGTGCTGCTGTTCGGCTTGGCCGAAAGCGCCTGCGGCGTGGCCCTCAAGAACTGGACCATCAAGGTTGCCGGCTTCGTAACAGGTATAGGAGGTTTGGCCATCTATTACATTACCGGTGTCGGCTATGAGCAGATGTTCATCTTCACCTTCGCCGGATTGGTGCTGGTAGCCACTGGGCTGATTGTAAAATATCAATACAAGTAAGCTATGCTGCCGAAATTAGATCCGCTTTTGCACTCGGAGCTGCGGCTGGCCATCATGTCGCTGCTGGCTGGCGTCGACGAGGCCGACTTTACCTACCTCAAAGAGCAGACCGGCGCCTCCGCCGGCAACCTCAGCGTGCAGATAGACAAGCTCACCTCCGCCGGCTACATCGCCGTCGAGAAAGGCTTCCGCGGCAAGATGCCCCGCACCGCCTGCCGCATCACGCCGCAAGGCACCGAGGCCTTCCGCGCCTACGTCAAAGCACTGAAAAAATACCTTAAATAAAACACGTCATCATGAAACCGTCAAAATTACGGATGCCCGCCGCCATCCTGACCATCTGCGGCACATTATTAACCATGACAGCATGCGACAAAGAAAAAGAGAACACCCGGAAAGAGACCGCTGACTCCCAGGAGGTGATAAGCGAGGAACTGATACGCACCTCGCAGAGCTGGGACGGCGTCGACCTGCCCGACTACCTGGAGGGACGCCCCGAACTGGTGGCCGTGAAGTATGAGTTCCCCGCCGGCAAGAAACTCGGCTGGCACCACCACCCCGTCATGAACTACGGCATACTGGTGCAGGGCGAACTGACCATCATCGGCCAGGACGGCAAAGAGAAAGTAGTGCACGAGGGCGAAGCCGTAGTGGAAATGGTCAACACCATCCACCACGGCGAGAACCGGGGCTCCAAACCCGTCATCCTCTACATGTTCTACCTCTCGCAGGAAGGCATGCCCCTGGCCGTCCAGCACCCCGAAATACCTCTGGAGTAACCACCACCGCAGCTCACCCGCATGCAGATAGCTATCTACTGCCTCCTGGCCGTCAACCTGCTGACCTTCATCGCCTACGGCCACGACAAGTGGAAAGCGCAGCATCCGCGCCGCTCACGCCGCCGCACCCCCGAGGCCACACTCCTGCTCCTCGCAGCCCTCGGGGGCAGCCCCGGCGCTCTCCTCGCCATGCACCTCTTCCGACACAAAACCCTCCACCGCAAATTCACCATCGGCGTCCCCGCCCTCCTCCTTCTGCAGACCGCCCTGGCTCTCGCCATATTCTTCTCCCTCCATAGTTAGCCCCCCCCCCTCTTATTCCGTTGCCCCGCCGGCAACAACGCCGACCAGCAATCCACCTCCTCCTCCCAGCCACAGAAAATCAACACTGTGGCTCCTTATTTACGCATATCTGCAAAATAATTTCCACAACTCGCCAAATATTTATTATATTTGTAACCCCATAAATAGCAAGAAAGAAAGGATAATACACTAAACCTCAAACACATAAGCAATTATAGCACAAAGAAAAATCTATAACTAGCGACGCATTTTAAGAGATGCCATTTACTATAGATGACGAGCTTGATGAGGCAACTCCACCCTCGACCAGCTACATGATAGACACTCAACACCACGTAAAAGGACAGGCTTTCAGAACAGAAAATAATAAGTTATCCGTTTTGCAATCAAAATTTTCGACCGCAAAACACAAGGAAGGAAAGATAAATGGATGATTTGAAGTCATTAATACCATACAGCGAAGTGGAGAACAAGATTGTCGCCATTCGCAAGCAGAATGTCATGGCTGACGCCGATGTGGCGGAATTGTATGGCGTCGAGACCCGTCGTGTGAACGAAGCTGTCAGGAACAATCCAGACAAGTTTCCTTCAGATTACATGTTTGAACTAACAACAAACGAGTTACGCACTTTGCGGTCGAAAATTTCGACCACAAAAGTGTCAAGCAAGAGCCGCTCTACGACGAAAGTCTTTACCGAAAAAGGCTTGTATATGCTGGCAACCATCTTGAAAAGCGAGAGGGCCACAGAAGCAACATTCGCCATCATTGAAACCTTCTCCAAAGTACGGGAGTTGAAACGAGAGTTGGTGGAGTTGCACAAAGAGACCGACAAAGCTGTGCAGGAAAAGAAGATGCACCACTTCGGCGAAGTGCTTACCGACATAGTGATGCCCGACCTTGAGACCTCCGAGACGGAATCATCATTAGAAATCAACTTCCTCATCGGCAAAATCAAACATACCGTAAAACGAGTACGAAAAGGCGACAGCAAATGACCGTGCTGGAAGAAGTGGGGAACAAGAAACTGCTAAAATAACAATGGACGACATGACAGATAAGATAATTATACGGGAAGAGTCAAACATAGAGGTCATCAAGCAGCGCATCTACGAGGTGCGGGGGCAGCATTTGAAGTTTCAAATAAGACAGCAATTATAACCGGAATATGAAAAGCGAGGACATAAAACAACTGTTCGTGCAATTTGAACAGGCTTCATGCGAGGTAAATTCAATCGAATGCTGGAGTGCTCGAGAGATTTGCCCATTGCTTGGATACTCGCAGTGGCGCAATTTCCTGAATGTGATAGATAAAGCAAAAGCTTCGTGCCAAAATGCAGGACAATCTCTGACGGATCATTTTGCTGACGTCAGCAAAACGATACCTATGCCAAAAGGAGCTGAAAAAGAGATAGATGACATTATGCTCACTCGTTATGCGTGCTATCTTGTGGCGCAAAATGGCGACCCGCGCAAGCCGCAAATTGCCTTTGCACAGACCTATTTTGCTGTGCAGACTCGACGTGCGGAGATTGTGGAGCAGCGACTGCTGGAGGTGGAGCGTGTCAAAGCCCGCACTAAATTGCAGGAGACGGAGAAGAAACTATCGGGCATCCTCTATGAGCGCGGTGTAAACGACAAAAGCTTTGCTATCATCCGCTCCAAAGGCGACCAGGCGTTGTTCCGACTGAATACGGCTATGCTCAAACGTAAGATGGGTGTTCCCGACAGCCGTCCGCTTGCCGACTTCCTGCCCACCATCAGCATCAAGGCCAAGGACTTCGCCGCCGAAATGACCAGCGTGAATGTGCAGAGCAAAGATTTACAGGGCGAGCGCGACATCACCACCGAGCACGAGGACAACAACCGCGCCGTCCGCCAGATGCTCATCCAACGTGGTATCGTTCCCGAAAACCTGCCGCCCGCCGAAGACGTTAAAAAAGTGGAACGCCGCCTGGCCTCCGAAGAAAAGAAAGCCCTGAAGAAAGGAACAAAGTAATCAAAATGACCGCGCTGGAAGAAGATGGAAATAGGAATCTGCTGAAATAAAAAGATTAAAATGAATGAAGAAATAATCATAAAGGCAAACGCAGACATTGAAGTCATCAAGCACCGCATCTACGAGGTGCGTGGTTTGCGCGTTATGCTTGACCGTGATTTGGCGGAGTTGTATGGTGTGGAAACCAAAGTCTTGAACCAAGCGGTTAAACGCAATATTGATCGTTTCCCTGAAGACTTTATGTTCAAGTTGAACAAAAACGAGTGGGTGTTTTTAAGGTCACAAATTGTAACCTTAAAGGAGAGCACCTTGAACGCTGATAATAAAGATATTGATATTGTTGAGGCTGGTTTAAGGTCACAAATTGTGACCTTAAACCATGACGAAGACAGTATGTCATCACAATATGTGATGACCAATGGACGAGGACAACATAGCAAGTATCTCCCTTATGCTTTTACCGAGTTGGGTATTGCAATGTTGAGTTCGGTGCTGCGGTCGGAGACAGCCATACAGGTCAACATCAATATTATGCGGGCGTTTGTGGCCATTCGACACGCAATAGGTGCCTGGCAAGGAGTCAACTTGAAGGTGGAGCAGCTGTCGCACAAGGTCGACAACCTCAACGCCCGTGTGGATGAGATTCTCCACGAGCAAAATGAGAACGATATGGAGATAGCCGTCCAGATAAGCGCCCTTAACGACGCCCTCGACCAGCTACGCGCACAACCCGCCAAGCCGAGGAAACGGATCGGGTTTAAACAAGAACGCAAATAACCCTAACAGGGTTGACAAATATACTCTTAACAATAAAAACAACAACAATATGTCTATCAAAAGAACAACAACAATCAGCAAAGGTTTTATCGGGGCAATAATAGCAAGCACTGTCCTATTGGGTGCATCAAGCACTATAAAGAATACAAAACAAGAGACACAACCTGCTCAAACAGAATTGATGTCAAAAGAGTCCGCAGAAGCACTCAAAGCGAACTCACTACAACAAGCACCAACCGTACCTACGGTTCATAATCCTAAGCTTGATGCGACATTAATGAAATTTGCAGAAAATCAAGATGATTCAATCTACGTCAAAAAATTTCTTAATGATACGTATTCAAATTATGGCACTTATATGGGAAGTGCAATTATACAAAGTGAAATTGATATAAACATGTTCTTATCTTTTATTGATGGCAATAAAGAAATATTAAAAGGTTTTCCAAACGGCGAAAAATTATTTTATGAAGCAATGATTGGTGATACAGAAAAAATAAAAACTAAAAGTGAAGAGCTAAAAAAATGGATACAAGAAAATCATGCCGCTGTATACTCACCATTTTTTTATCAATTTGATCATAAACCTACCTCACAAGAAACAATTGACGCACTTGATGAATATGTAAAAATTAATAACCATACTTTTGAAAATCGTTATTGGGGAATTTATACACATCCGTCAGAAGAATTTGAAAAAAAACTGCAAAATAGTAATAACAGCATAGTCCAAAAAAGATCAGATTTAATAGCATATAAAATGTACTTGGCTGATATGTCGCTATTTAGAAATTTACTAAAAAGCGCAGGTTTTAAACGAGGCAACATGGATAATTTAAATATGTATCATGCGTACGAATGGGGATTTATTCCTGCTATAGAACCTAGTGCAGACTAGGTTTTCATTTTAAAATTCTTTGATTTGAATCCAATCGTAGCAGATCTGTACTCCGACACGGCTCAGTATGCGTAGATTAGGTTAATGACTTGCGCTGGAAAAAAACTGTTTGAAGATTATGTAAAAAATGAAGATATGACACAAAAACAGGCAATACAACTATTTGAAGAGAAGCGGGTGCGCACCGCTTGGGATACGGATTCGGAGAAGTGGTGGTTCTCCATCATTGACTGCATCGCGGTACTGACCGAAAGCGTTGATCCAGCGGCCTATTGGCGCAAACTAAAACAACGACTGAAAGCAGAGGGAAATGAAACCGTGACAAATTGTCACGGTTTGAAAATGCAGGCTCCCGACGGCAAGATGCGCCTTACAGATGTGGCGGATACAGAACAGTTGTTCAGGCTTATACAGTCTATTCCGTCGCCGAAGGCGGAGCCGTTCAAGCAATGGATGGCGCAGGTGGCGGCGCAGCGCATCGACCAGATGCAGGACCCGGAGCTCTCCATCGAGCAGGCGGTGGCCGACTACCGTCGGCTGGGCTACTCCGAGGCTTGGATCAACCAGCGTATGCGCTCCATCGAGGTGCGTAAACACTTGACCGACGAGTGGAAGAGGGCCGGATTGGAAGAGGGACAACAGTTCGCTTCGCTGACCGACATCATCTATCGCGGTTGGAGCGGTCTGTCGGCCAAGGAGTACAAGCAGTTAAAGGGCCTCAAGAAGGAAAATCTGCGCGACAATATGACCGACCTCGAGATTGCCATCAACATGCTGGCCGAAGCCACCACCACGCAGATATCGAAGAACGAGAACCCGAAAGGCATGGCCGAGAGCGCAGGCATCGCCCGTCGCGGCGGCGCCACCGCCCGAGTGGCCCGCGAGGCCGCCGAGAAGGAGATTGGCCAGTCGGTGGTCTCGCCGATGAATGCCAAACAGATAGCCCAGAGCGACACCCCGCTCATCGCCGACGTCACACCCGACGAGGCGCGGTAACCAACGAACATCCAACACTCTACAGCCACAGCTTGTCAACGCTGTGGCTGTTTTTTTGCTCCTATCTGCAAAATAAATTTCCCCACTTCGCCAAATATTATTATATTTGTACTCTCATATTTAGGCGACAAAAAAGAATAATATATTAATCCTTAAACGTTTAAGCAATTATGGCAAAATATGAAGAAAGCCAGTGGCTTTCGATAACGGCCCTTTAGGGTGACGAGCGGAAACGAAGTCAAGTGGAGAA
>Ga0310697_10003747_pt1 | contig 15253 bp, 7 predicted proteins | sample 172DNAGHGlowgp2_FD_203883 | JGI IMG/M metagenome (GOLD analysis project Ga0310697, IMG submission 203883) | Sheep rumen microbial communities from Palmerston North, Manawatu-Wanganui, New Zealand - 1728 DNA GHGlow gp2 (v2) (version 2) | ecosystem: Host-associated > Mammals > Digestive system >... | reverse complement strand
AAGCCCACCCCTGCGGGCCCGTATACTGTTAGGAATCACATGATCCTTGATATAGACGGGCTGATACTTGATGAGGGTGCAACGATCGTTCTCGATGGTGTCGGGCACGCCTCGGGCGTCATCATTGACCACAGTTGCCACAATATCGTGGGTGATATACCTCATGCGGGCATTGTTGGGGATATCATTGGATTCCACCAGGCGCAGGTGTATCACGCCATTTTCCTGCACACTGTCGGCTAGATATTGTATATACTCGGGACGGAAGAAATAGTAGCCGTGGTTGCGCACATAATTGGTGATATCAATCCTCACGGCGCTCAGCGAGTCGAGACAATACCGGCTACCCGTTTGCAGGTAACGGTTAGCTCTCGCCAGAGAGTCCACCATCATCAGGAGTTCACTCTTACCGCCAGTATAATGGACATTGCCGATGGTATATGGCGGATTAACGTTCACATCATAGGAGATTTTGGCTTTTTTAGGGTTCTTGGAAGGAATGAGCGAATAGCTAGCCGATGATGTGAAATAGCCATTATTGCGCAGAATCGTATTGATCATATCCACACGCGCCTTGGGGTTGACGCGCTTGATTAGAACAGGCTTGGCGGCAAAATGCCTGTAAAGCCAGCCCTTGAAGCCCGTTGCGTCCTCATCGATGTTATTGTAAATCATGAGGCCGAAGGGAAATGGCGTGCGGTAGTAGGGAGAATACAACGGATTGTTGGGGCGCACATTAATGGCAGTGAAAATATCATCTTTCACGCCAGCGTCAAGTTTGGTGCCCGCCTCATGATACTTGAGATGTTTCACTCCCGTGTAAAGCACATCGTTCTCGCCCAACTTTTTGGTCGTAGAGCAAGACGTTGACAGTGCCACAATCAGCGCCAGTAGTAGTAAGCCGATATAGTACCTGTTATTCATCACGCTCATCATCTTTTTTGCGGGTTACAGTGGGTTTGTCTATTGCAGGGCTGTCATCGAGGGGGACAATGTAAGAATTGCTATCGCTCGAGATGGCTTCCAGAGCCTTTTCTTGCATTTTCAAGGCAGCCTTGCGTGCCTTCTCAATCGAGTCGCGCAACAAGTATTCACGCGAGTGCTTGAATGTGAAGAGATTGCGCAGGTCGGTGAGTTTGCGCTTGAGGACATAGGCCACACCAGTCTCGGTCACTTGACCTTCCAGCACATTCTCGTAGCTCGATTGGCGGAAGAGTTTAATATACCGCGTTGCGTTGTCGTTAAGGAAATACTCGAGCGACACATCATTGAACAGATTATCGGCAATATGTTCGGCTTCGACAGCGTCAGTACTGTACTGGCCTCCCACAACAATCTTGAAGCGGTCGTTGAACAATGATTTGGCCAAGCGGTAACTGTAACTGGTCTCGGTGCCAACCCCACCAGCACTCGCATATTGGTTGATGCCAAACGACAAATCTATACCAGGCAAGGTCTCGGCCGCCCAAGCGTTGAGCTTGGATTGCAGGAATGAGAACAATGCCGAGCTGGCCGTCTGTTGAAGCACATTGGTGCTAGCCGTCAGATTATTAATGTTATTGCCACTGTTGGTTCCAAAATATACATTGTAGAGCAGCAGGTTGATGGCCGACTGGGAACGCTGTACATCACTCATCGACTGTAGTTCATTCTGCACGTCAATATCGCCCTCACTGCCCAGGTCAAATGACAGGTCGATGTTACTGAGTGTGCCTCCCACATGGGCATTGATCAAGAAGTCCACCGTGTGGGTTGAATTGTCCTCAAGGGTTGCACTGGTCTTGATGCGCTCGGTTCCATTGAGGTTGAGCTGTGGATTGAGCATATCGCCACTCCAGGAAATTGTGCTACCACTGGCGATGTTGAAGCTCTTCTGTGAAATCAATGGTGGCGTGTAGCGCACATTGCCGCTGGAGATCGTGTAGATGCCGGTGAGGTTATCCTTTCCAGCAAAATCAAGTGTATATTTCAAGCGGCCACTGCCATCGATTGAAGCACGGTTTTGACCGTCTTCAGACAAGAAAGCGTTGACCTTGGCACCCTGTTGCACATCAATATTGGCCAGGATGTTGGTTGCACTGTTTCCCTTGCCGGTCACAAGGATGGTTGAGCCAGTAGCGGGTTGAGTAAAATCGGTGAAGGTCACCATGTCTTCATCAACTGTTGATGCGAGCTGTGAAATGTCATTCATCATCACATAGGTGATGTTAGAGCCAGACAACAGTGTGGCATCGGCCCTTACCGTCATCATGTCGCCACGGCTCTTGACAGTGGCATTGATATCGGCCAGCCCCTTACCAAAGAGTTGAGTCACTTCGTCCTGCTTACTGTCCATGAATTGAACCTCGCGTCCCTGAGCATGCAGATCAATCACCATATTGTTCATATCGCGCAGGTCAACTATACCATTTAAATAGACAGGACTGCGATTAGCTCCGGTGAGTTTATAATCACTGAACGTGATCACATTGTTCTCGACGGGTATGCGATCGGGTGCAAACATGAGCGAGCTGCCATATCGCGGCAGATTAACCGTGGCCGAGTCGGCTGTGAGATACCCATCTACACGAGGATTGTCAATAGAACCGTTCACCTCCAGGTCGCCCACGGCATAACCCTCAAGCCAGATGAAATCTCCAGGGATGAAAGCATTGGCTCTAGCGAGCGGGAAGCGGTTAAAATTGGCAGTCAAATTGAAGGGGTTTTCAGCGTTGGCATCATTTAACGAGCCCCGCAGGTTGAGCGCATTATTGCCGTCAAGGATAAGGTCGGCATTCAAGCGGGTTGTTGCTGTAACGGGGTCAAGGTCAAAATCGGCAGTGAGCGTCACATCGCCTTCACGCTTGCCGTTATAAACAAAATCCTTGATATCGATTGTTCCGTCACCATCGGCATTGGTGCCATCCCAGTTGATGTCAATACTGGCGTTGACGGTGCCACTGGTTCTATCCAGCATGGGTACAATGCGTGTCCATTCTTCAAGGCGCAGGTTATCGATGTTGAGTTGCACATTCTCGGTATTTTCACCAGGCAACCTATGAGTCAACAACTCCAAACTACTGCTGTCGCTGCTCAGCATCAGGTTGGCATCTATCATGCGGGTGCGGTAATCCACATTCACATAATTATCCTCGTTGAATGTCCAGTGACGGTAGCCAATCACGGGATCCTTGCCAAACAAGCGAGCACGTATTTCGTCTTCAGCGATGCGGGCGTTACACCCCAAGCGGTATCCTGTTTCACCCTTGATATTCTGCTGGTGCAGCATGAAATCCAGTGCGGGTCCCTTGATACCGCCATCGATATCCACTGTGGCAAATTCATCCCATGTGCCGGGTCGGTTGCCCATGTGCGCATTAAAGGCAAGGTACTTATTGTGCAACTCGCTGGCATGGATGGTCAACGTGTCAATATTGGTATCACCATAACTGATACCATGAGCCCTGCCGTCGATGAAAAGACTCGTGTCACGGCTCATCTCACAGCTGATGTCACGGAAGTCGATCTCGCGCTGTTGCAGGTAGCGCTGAACCAGACCATCGGTGCCCATGTGCATATCGAGGTCGAAGTGGGGCATGGGCTCCTTGAGACGCTCGATGTCAATCCAGCGTTCATTATACTGGCGTTGGAATTCGGTTGCCGTGTTCTGGAAATCCTCGATAAGTGCCATCAAGGGGCTGGGCGAGTTCAAGTGCACATAATTATCCTCGTTCTCGACCGTGATACAGGTGATCCACGGTGTGCTGTGCAATGTGCCATGAGCATCATCGGCAATCAGGTAACTGCTGTCGAGTCTCCAGTTCAGGTCGGTGAGCGTGAGATCGGCATCCCACACCTGGGTGCGCAGGTTAATGTCACCCGTAGCATGTAACCGGGTCGTGCCGTCGCACACACCGTCATACAGCCCCAAACGATTCAAGTCCAAATCTCGCACGTTGCCGTCGGCTGTAAACACATAGTGGTCGTTGCAAATGGTGCCGTGGGCATTGGCATCAAAATCACAGCCCTTATTATTGCTCTGAGCATACACGTCGGCATAACCGCCATGCAGCTTGCCACGCGCCCTGAGGTTGCCGTAGTGAGCACCGTTATAACGCACACTGGCCAGGTTGACTGTGGCGTCGGTCCAGGTAGAGCCACAGTCGGTAAAGTCGAAACCATGTCCACGGGCATTAACACTGCCCGTGAGGTTTCTCACATCATATTTAGGCAAGAACGACTGTACGGGGAAGTTGTTGAATGCGGCATCCACATCATAATTCTCGTTGCAAACGTCATAGTAGCCGTCGCCGCGCAAAGTGCCACCACCAGTTGAAACCCGCAGGTTGCGGGCCACCCATCTGCATCCTTCTTTATTGATTTTTCCGCTCAACTTCATGGGCGGCAGTTTCACATCGTCCAGTCCAAGCATCTTGTTCAACACACTGGGGTCCCGCAGGTCCACCTCGGTATCAAGGTCGGCCTTCATGCGGTCCATGTCAGTGGGATTATAGATCGTACCCTTGCCCCTGACGCGTCCCACGCCAGGCACATCAGCGTCCAGCGACTGCACGTCGAGGCGCTTCTCGTTGCCACGGGCCTTGGCTTTAATCCTCACCGGCTTGTTGTGCGGGATGTCCTTCAGGGCCTTGCGTGCTTGGGGTGCCAGTTTCTCAACTTCGTTGAGGTCAATCTTGCTGTCGGTGTCAATATTGGCTTTGCCATTGGGCTTGCCATCGAGCATATCTTGATCCACATGTGCGTCTAGCTTGATGTCGCTACCCTTGGTCTTGAGTTTCACGTCGTTGAGATCAAGGCCGTTCTTATCCTTATTGACCGTGCCACTGGCATCCTTGACCTGCAAGCCGCTGCGTTCCTTGCCACTGAGGTGTTTCACGGGAACCTTGAGCTGGTCACCGTCCATCTCAAAGTTGTCAATAGCAGCGTTCACATCCTCGACCTCGATATTATCCGGGTCAAGAGTTGTCCCAGCCTTGTTGGGCTTGTGGCCCGTTTGGGCATAACGTCCCTTACTATTGCTCAACCGCGCCTTGTCGGCCTTGACCTTCCAGGGCTTGTCATTGTCATCGGTCGGGTTATCTTCCTTGGGCATGGGGTGATCCTTACGGTACTTGCTGGCATCCTTCTTGCTAGGGTACTCGTAATTGACATCGGCCTTATCCACATTGAGTTCGCCCACATCAACGGTGTGCTCACCCGTATCGATTTTCACATCTTTGGCCTCGGCATGTCCCACGTGCGCATCCAGATTATCGATGGTGGGCTTCATGTCCATCTTGTAATCGACATCATCGGCAGTTACCTTGTCGGCCTTGACCTTCCAGGGCTTGCTGGGTTCCTTCTTGGGGTCAGGCTTCTTCTTCTCGGGCTTATAGCTCATCTTGGCCTTGCCCCCCTTGAGCGCTGCATTACCCAGGTCCACATTGTTGTTGTTCAAGTCAACTTTGGCTCTGTCAATTTTAGCGTCATTCACATCCACATCCAAATCCATCGAGCCGTCATCGGTCTTGATTTGGCTCTTAGCCCCCTTGAGTGAAGCATTTTCCACCTCCACTTTCTTGTCGAGAAGAGGCTTGGGCTTGACGTCTGCCTTCACCTCATCGGCCTTGAACAGGGTATCTCCATTCTGGTCAATCACCTGCACATCGGTAGCACTCACGTCTAGTGGAAATTTCACCCTCACATCGCCCACGCTGATATCCATGCCAGTCTTCTTGCTGGCGTAGTCTGCTGCGATATCAGCCGCCTTGTTTTGGACCCAAGGGATATAGGCAGCAAACGGCAGTGCTGCTATCATACCCAGTAGTCCGCCTCCCACCCAGGAAGCGAGCTTGGAGAACATATTTCCCTTCTTGCCAAACATTTATCGACGCGACAATGCGCAATTATTGATTTTAACTTACAAAGTTACAAAAGAAATGTAAACGACAAGCAAATTCTGCGGTTTTTTGCAATTTCTCCACATTTTTACCAGCATTTCAACCAAGGCCGCCAAGTCGCTGTGATGAATAGCGACCTGGCGGCCTTGAGTCATGCATTTATCTATCGGCAGCGGTTTAGAGCCACTTTAGATAAGCGAAGTCCTGACGGTGAGGCAAGAGTTCGTTCCAGGGATAGGCGCGGTAAGCATACCTGAAGATGCCGTTCTCGCGGAAAGGAACCTTGCAGTTGTAGGTGAGGACATTCCCTTCCTCAACAACAACTTCGAGGGGCTCTGCCCTATAGAACTTGATTTGTCCGTCCTCCTCCTTGTAAACTACGAGTTCGAGCTTCACATCACGTCCCAAGCCAGCGGTATCGAGACGCATGGTGACCTCGATATCGGCCTTACCATTGGCGATAGCGTCACGGTTGCCCATGATGTCACCCACGAGATGCACATTGTCCCAATTGGCAGCCACTTTCTCTTTCCAAGCGACAATCTGCTTAGCCATTGCGTAATTATTCTCTACCAGACGGCTGGCACGCTCGGCCTGTGGACGATAGTACTTGTCGAAGTAGTCGCGCATCATGCGGGACATGGTGTAGTTGGGGGCGATGTGAACCATCGAGTTCTTGATGTACTGCACCCACTCGGGTGAGTATCCCTTGCTGTTCTTGGCAAAATACAGCGGTATGATCTCGTTCTCAAGCATTGAGTAGATCGTGGCCGAGTCGAGTTTGTCCTGCTGAGATTGGTCGGTGTAGGTGCGCTTGCTGGTCAATGCCCAACCGGCACCCTCGCGATAACCCTCATACCACCAGCCATCAAGCACCGAGAAGTTGAGCAGGCCGTTCATCTCGGCCTTCTCGCCCGAGGTACCCGAAGCCTCCAAGGGGCGTGTGGGTGTATTGAGCCAAACATCAACACCGGTGATGAGACGCTTAGAGAGTGTCATGTCATAGTTCTCGAGGAAGATAATCTTGCCCAGGAAGTCGGGCATCTTGCTGATCTCGATGATGCGTTTGATCAAGCCCTGGCCAGCACCGTCGGCAGGATGAGCCTTACCGGCAAAGATGAATTGGACAGGATAGCGCTCGTTGTTGACAATCTTTTTGAGTCGATCCAGGTCGTTGAAGATGAGGTGTGCACGCTTGTAGGTCGCAAAGCGGCGAGCGAAACCGATGAGCAGAGCATCAGGATTAATCTTATCCACGATGTTGGCAATGCGGGTGGGATCTCCCTGGTTCTTGAGCCAGTTTTCCTTGAAGTCACGCTTGACAAAGCGGATAAACTTCTGCTTCAACGTCATGCGCATTTCCCAGATCTTTTCGTCGGGCACTCTCATGAGGGGAGCCCAAGAGGATTCAAGTTCCTGATGATCAAGGAAGTCTTCACCCAGCACCTGGCGGTAGAAGACTTTCCACTCGCTAGCGGCCCAGGTGGGCATGTGTACACCATTAGTGACATAGCCCACGTGAGACTCCTCGGGAGCATAGCCCTTCCACAAGCCGGCAAACATTTTCTTGCTCACCTCGCCGTGGAGCCAGCTCACGCCGTTGCTCTCTTGGGTGGTATTGAGTGCAAACGTGCTCATGCAGAAACGCTCATCACTGCCAGGATTCTCACGTCCCATGTCCATGAGTTCTTGCCAAGTGATGCCCAAGCGCTCAGGATATCCACCCATGTACTTGCCAAAGAGCTCCTCGTCAAAGTAGTCGTGACCAGCGGGAACCGGGGTATGTACCGTGTAGAGCGAAGAAGCGCGCACGATTTCCAGCGCCTCATTGAACGACAAGCCGTCTTCTTGCACGTAATCCACGAGACGTTGCAGGTTGAGCAATGCGGCATGTCCCTCGTTGCAGTGATAGATATCGGCCTTGATGCCCAGTCGCTTGAGCAGCAGCACGCCACCTATACCCAGCAGGTACTCCTGCTTGATGCGGTTCTCCCAGTCGCCACCGTAGAGCTTGTGGGTGATTTCGCGGTCATACTCGCTGTTACGGTCCATGTCGGTGTCGAGCAGGTAGAGCTTGACGCGCCCCACATTGGCCTGCCAAACGTTAGCATAGATTGTGCGTCCAGGGTAAGGCACCTCATGCACAAGCTGCTGTCCGTTCTCGTCGAGAACAGGCTCGATGGGCAGCTGGTTGAAGTTCTGAGCCTCATAATTGGCTATCTGCTGACCATCCATCGAGAGGGTCTGTGTAAAGTAGCCAAAACGATACAGGAATCCCACGGCCGTCATGTTCACACAGCGGTCACTCGCCTCCTTGACATAGTCACCAGCCAGGATGCCCAAACCACCCGAATAAATCTTCAGTGCGTTACACAGGCCGTATTCCATGCAGAAGTAGGCAATCGAGGGAATATCGTTGCGCAACGGTTTCTTCATGTATTCCTTATAAAGCTCATAGGTGCTATCGATGCGGGCTATCATGGCCGCGTCGGCCTGGATGGCGTCAATCTTTTCGTTAGAAAGACGTTGCAGCATCTTCACGGGATTCTCGCTGGTGGCACGCCAGGTGTCGCGGTCCAGATCATGGAAAAGGGTTTTGCCCTCGGTGTTCCATGCCCACCACAGGTTGCGTGACAACTCGTTGAGTTTTTTGAGTTTGCCCGGCAGTTCAGATTTCACTGTAATGCTTCTCCACTGCGGGTCATTGCTTTTGCTGACTTGAATTTTCATATATTTAACGTTGTTAGTTGTATAGTTCTTAGTTGGCTGGAATCGGCTCCAGATTCCTAATTATTTTTGATTCTTTGGGCGGCACAGAGTAGTGCCTGCTCGTAGGCCGAGTCATAGTACTCGATGAAGAATTTCCATGAGGCGGCCTTGCTGGTCGTCCTGTTGGCATTGCGAATTGCCCGATTGTCTTTCTCGCTCATCACATACAGGTTCATCAGGCTCATAGCGATGGCCCTATAGGTCTCATTGTAGTTGCTGTCGTTGCGGTGAAGCACCTTCACGCCGTAACGGTCGGAATCATCACCAAAACGATCGAGTACCCATTGGCCAAAGCCAGCCAGGTCGGTTGTGATGGTGGGTACACCAAATGCCGCACTCTCAAGCGGAGTGTACCCCCACGGCTCATAGTAGGAGGGGAATACGGCAGCATCCAGGCCCGTCAAGAGGTCATAGTAACACATATTGAAGATGCCATCATCACCATTCAAGTAACAAGGCACGTCGATGACCGTGACCTTGTCGTGTGGCTCATTATGGAATCCCAGCGCATTGATGCGTTGATAGATGGGATCAGAGTCCTGATTGTGCAGGTGATGGGTAATCACGGGGTCAAACAGACGTTGAGGCTTATCGGCATGCAAGTTCTCGGCCAGGTCGGCACGAGGCGATTTCATCCAAGCAGGCACCAGAACAAGTGCCAGCACCTTACGCGCCTTGCTCGATACAAACCTGAGCGAGTCACGTAGCGATGCGACAGCGTCCAGATAGACATCGATGCCCTTGTTGCGCATCTCAAGGCGCCCCGAGGTTGCAACAATCAACGTGTCGCCATCGAAGTGTTGTCCTGTGAGACCTGATGCCACTTGCAACATGCGCTGGCGGGCGGCAGTCCTCATAGCGGTGAACTTAGCCCCCTTGGGTACATAGTTTTGTTCAAAGCCATTGGGCGTTACCAGGGGATAACGCTCAAGTAACTGGTGGCACTCACGTGCAGTAACATCGCTCACGGTTGTAAACGCGTCGGCAGCATGGGCGGCTGCCTTCTCGAGTGAGTGTTTGGATTGCATATTGAGTTCAGCGGCCATCTGGTCGCCATTGTAGCCTTGCATGTAGTCATACAGTGGCTTGCCGTTGCCACAGATGCTGCGGCCAATGCTTGTGGCGTGGGTGGTGAATACAGTCGCCACCTGTGGCAGATGGGTCTTGACATAAAGCAGCCCCATTCCCGTCGTCCACTCGTCGAAATGGGCAACCACTCTCAGCTTCGGGTCATTTTTCCACTTGACAATACTCTCGATAACCAGTGCAGCGGCATAGGCAAACATGCATGATTCGTCATAGTCCCCATAGCCGTGAAGGGAGTCCACGCGGTAGCGCTCCCACATCTCGGCATACAAGGCATTCTTGTAGGTGTAGAGTGATCCAAAAGAAACTAGCACGGCAATGGGCTTGCCCGGTATATTCCAGCGCCCTATCCTCACCTGCATCCCATCGGGCAACTGCGCCTGACGAAGCCATGGGGAAAGCGGGGTGCGCGTCTCGATAAAGGTCGAAGACGGTTGATCCTCGGTCCACAATTCAGGCCCGATAAAGATCAGGTTATCTTTGTAGCGTTGATGGAGCGTTTTGGCCTTGGTGGAAAGAACGGCGTAGATACCACCGACCTTATTGCACACTTCCCAACTGGTTTCAAACAGTAAGTCTAACATGAGTTTTACTTTAAGACTTGAAAATTTGGGCGCAAAGGTACAAAAAAATCCTCAAATTTTCCACATTTCACATCCCATAATCATCAACCGTCTGACGCGGTTTTGCGCAACATGCTGATATTCAACTGCATACAATATTTATATATTATCCAAATAATACTCTTTTATCTATTGATTCACAACGAGATAGCAGATAATGCAATCGTTTAACCCGTCAAAAAAGGCGCGCTGCACAAGATACAGCACGCCTTTTATAAATGAATTGGAATTGTGTATGTAACAAATTTACTTCACTTCCTCATAGGTAGTGTCCTCGACGTTATCACCGCCTTGGCCAGGATTACCGCCCTGCTGAGGGCCACCCTGGAAGCCACCCATATTGTTGGGGTCGAAGCCTGCGCCGGGCTGACCTTGTGCGCCACCAGCCTGCTGGTACATCTTCTCGAACAAAGAGTTCAATTCGGCAGATGCAGTGTCGATAGCAGCAAGGTCTTGGCTCTTGTGAGCATCCTTGAGCTTATTCAGGGCTGTCTCGATCTGACCCTTGATGTCGGCGGGCAGTTTGTCACCGCTGTCCTTGAGCACCTTCTCGGTTTGGAAGATGAGGGCATCGGCGCCGTTGATCTTGTCGATGCGCTCCTTCTCGGCGGCGTCGGCGGCGGCATTGGCGGTAGCCTCGTCCTTCATGCGCTGGATCTCGGCGTCGCTCAGGCCACTCGAAGCCTCGATGCGGATGCTCTGCTCCTTACCGGTAGCCTTGTCCTTGGCGCTAACGTTCATGATACCATTGGCATCGACCTCAAAGGTCACCTCGATCTGCGGGATGCCACGGGGAGCGGGAGCGATGCCATCCAGGTGGAAGCGACCCAGGGTCTTGCAGTCCTTAGCCATGGGACGCTCGCCTTGCAGCACGTGGATTTCGACCTCGGGCTGATTGTCGGCAGCGGTTGAGAACACCTGGCTGCGGCGGGCAGGAATCGTGGTGTTGGCCTCGATGAGTTTAGTCATCACGCCACCCAGCGTCTCGATACCTACGCTCAGGGGCACAACATCGAGCAGCAGTACATCCTTAACATCACCGGTGAGCACACCGCCCTGGATTGCGGCACCCACGGCTACTACCTCGTCGGGGTTAACACCCTTGGACGGAGCCTTGCCGAAGAACTTCTCGACAATCTGCTGAACGGCAGGGATACGGGTCGAACCACCCACCAGGATGACCTCGTTGATGTCGCTGGTGCTAAGGCCGGCATCGGCAAGTGCCTTGCGGCAGGGTTCGATGGTGCTCTGGATCAGGTCATCGCACAGCTGCTCAAACTTGGCACGAGACAGGGTCTTTACCAGGTGCTTGGGCATGCCGTCGAGCTGGGTGATATAGGGCAGGTTGATCTCGGTGCTGGTCGAGCTGGAGAGCTCAATCTTGGCCTTCTCGGCAGCCTCTTTGAGGCGCTGCAGGGCCATGGGATCCTTGCGCAGGTCCATGCCGTTCTCTTGCTGGAACTCGTCGGCAAGCCAGGTGATGATGCGCTGGTCAAAGTCGTCACCGCCCAGGTGGGTGTCACCATTGGTGGCCTTTACCTCAAACACGCCGTCGCCCAGCTCCAGGATAGAGATATCAAATGTACCGCCACCCAGGTCAAACACGGCAATGCGCTTGTCGCTGTTGTCCTTGTCCAGGCCGTAGGCCAGAGCGGCTGCTGTAGGCTCGTTAACGATGCGCTGCACCTTCAAGCCGGCAACCTCGCCAGCTTCCTTGGTGGCCTTGCGCTGAGCATCGTTGAAGTAGGCAGGCACGGTGATGACGGCCTCGTCAACGGTGGTACCCAGGTAATCCTCGGCAGTCTTTTTCATCTTCTGGAGAATCATGGCCGAAATCTCCTGGGGTGTGTACTGACGGCCTGCAATCTCAACGCGGGGCTGGTTGCTGCCGTTGTTAACTACCTTGTAGGGCATGCGCTCCACATCTTTCAAGACATGGTCATACTGCTCGCCCATGAAACGCTTGATAGAAAATACGGTACCCGTGGGGTTCATGATGGCCTGACGCTTGGCGGGGTCACCGACGATGCGCTCACCACCATCCTTGAAAGCAACTACCGAAGGGGTCGTGTTGCGGCCCTCACTGTTGGGAATCACAACAGGCTTGGAGCCTTCAAGAACCGAAACACACGAGTTAGTTGTTCCTAAATCGATACCAATAATCTTTCCCATAATAAAATCTCTCTTTCTTTTTTTTATGTTTTTAATGTTGTTAATAATCTTTATAATGTATAGCGACCTCACATGACAAGGTCACTGCCCAAGGTTATGCAAACCATGTGCCAACACGTATGCCAACCTTGGCAGGCTGACACATTGTCAGTAAATCTGTCAGTATAATGCACGCTTCACCCGCAGTATAGAGTCTAGGTTCGACCCGTTAGAGAAGACAAGAAAGACAATTAAATTATTTTTTCGCACTTCTTATTTGAACTTCCAGCCTCGGGAGTGGCAAGAAAAATTTCAGATTTTTCTTGCCATTCCGCTCGGCTTGCACTACTCTGCTTGCAGCGAAGATAGGCGGCGCCTCGGGAGTGGCAAGAAAAATTTCAGATTTTTCTTGCCATTCCGCTCGGCTTGCACTATCTTTGCATGTTAGAATTGTGCCAAAGGGCACGATCGCATATTAAGTAAGATCAATAAAATCAAGTTAATGTTATGATTATCATCGGTATTGCCGGCGGTACCGGCTCAGGTAAAACCACAGTAGTGCGTAAGATCATGGAACGTCTGCCCGAGGGCGAAGTGGGTGTCATTTCCCAAGATTCCTACTACAAGGATTCGAGTCATGTTCCCGCCGAGGAGCGTCAAAACATCAACTTTGATGAGCCTGCCGCCTTTGACTGGAACCTTCTGCTTGAGCATGTCAAAATGCTCAAGAAAGGAGAATCCATTGAGATGCCCACCTATAGCTATCTGACCTGCTCCCGCCAGAAGGAGACCGTACCCATGGGGCCGCATGACGTGGTACTCATCGAGGGCATCATGGCGCTGAGCGATGCCCGCTTGAGGAAGATGATGGATATCAAGGTGTTTGTTGACGCCGATGGTGACGACCGCCTGATACGTGTCATCTCACGCGACTGCATCGAGCGCGGCCGCACTGCCGAAGCTGTTATCGAGCGCTACCAGCGCGTCCTCAAACCCATGCACCAGCTGCACATTGAGCCAACCAAGAAGTTTGCCAACATCATTATCCCCGAGGGTGGCAATAACGAGGTGGCCATCAACCTGATCACCGATTACATTAAGGGCCGCTTGACCACCAATAAGAAGCAATGAAGCTGCCCTGGCAACACAATGGCAAGCCAATCGGCAGTGAAGGCCAGCCAGTCAAGCGCAACGACAAGGAGACTGCGGCACGGCTGAATGCGGCTGGCGAAGAAGGCTCACTGGTGCTTAGCACCGACAACCTGGTGAAAAAATACCGCCAGCGCACTGTGGTCAACCACGTGTCTATCAATGTGCATCAGGGCGAGATTGTCGGTCTGCTGGGACCCAATGGTGCAGGCAAGACCACCACATTCTACATGACAACCGGTCTTGTCACGCCCAACGAGGGCCGTGTGTTCCTCAACGATGTTGACATTACCACCCTACCCGTTTATAAGCGCGCCCAGCTGGGCATCGGCTACCTGCCACAGGAGGCCTCGGTGTTCCGCACACTGAGTGTGGAAGATAACATACGCACGGTGCTGGAGATGACAAAACTCACACCCGCAGAACAAAAAGACCGACTGGAACAACTCATCAGTGAGTTCCACTTGCAGAAGGTGCGTAAGAACCTGGGCAACCGCCTGTCAGGTGGTGAGCGTCGCCGCACCGAGATTGCCCGCGGCCTAGCCATCAATCCCAGGTTCATCATGCTCGATGAGCCGTTTGCAGGCGTCGATCCCATTGCTGTTGAAGACATTCAGAGCATCGTCTATAGCCTCAAGAGCAAGAATATCGGTATCCTCATTACCGACCACAACGCGCCCGAGACCTTGAGCATCACCGACAGGGCCTATCTGCTATTTGAGGGCAAAATTCTGTTCCAAGGCACCAGCGAGGAACTCGCCGACAATCCCACCGTCCGCGACAAGTACCTGGGCCACAACTTCATCTTCCGCCGCAAGCACTTCGACTGATTTCTCAAACAACTAGAACAACATAACAACAAGACAACTTTAATGATTATTTTTTACATCAAAAGAACCGTCCCTTTGATGTACGACTGACTCGTCCTAAAATTTTTTGACAGATTTTTCTTTATTTTACTACCAAGACGGGTAATGCTGAGCCGTCATTGTTGGTGCTAAAGTCTGCTGGGGGCTCGATGCCCCCACAGACTTTTTCTGACGGTCTAAAGCGTCGCCGCCATTGTTGGTGCGTGGCAAAGTTAGTCAAAAGCATCGACATTCTGGTAATGCGGGTAGTAATTTTTCCACAATCTGTTGACAGGGCATCCTGTCCGATAGACGTGTTCGGGTGTGAAGCCGCCCAGGCTCAGGTGCGGTCTTTCGCAGTTGTAGCGTTTTATGGCCTGATAGACCCTGCGCTTGAGGCCGGCTGCCCTGACCTGCAGCGGATACAGGTACTCGTTCTTGATGATGCCGTTGATTCTTTCGGCCACGGGGTTGTCCCTCGGGTCTCCTGTCTCTGTCATGGAGATGATGCTTCCATGCTTGTCCAGCAGCGAGACATACCTGTACGAGCAGTACTGGCTCCCCCTGTCCGAGTGGTGTATGACAGGCAGGTGCCGATAGTCGGGATTCCTGTTGTTGAATGCCTGCCTGAGCACGTCCAGGGCATTGTCCGCACGCATGTTGTCACTGACGGTCCACCCAACAACGAACCTTGAATAGAGGTCGGTCATCAGGAACACGTAGTAACTTCTGCCCTCCACGAAGAGGT
>Ga0310697_10003746_pt1 | contig 15253 bp, 14 predicted proteins | sample 172DNAGHGlowgp2_FD_203883 | JGI IMG/M metagenome (GOLD analysis project Ga0310697, IMG submission 203883) | Sheep rumen microbial communities from Palmerston North, Manawatu-Wanganui, New Zealand - 1728 DNA GHGlow gp2 (v2) (version 2) | ecosystem: Host-associated > Mammals > Digestive system >... | reverse complement strand
TGATACGTTGCGCACTTCTTCACGACACGGGCAGGAAGGCGGGCGATTTGACGATTCGCGGGAAAATTTTTGTCGTGTTGGTTACAACTTTTGCGCCGCGCTTAGCTGAACGCCTGGAGCTTAACGGCAACCGTGCGCTTCACGTCTATCATCATCATGCGGAGTTAGGTGCGCAAAAACTTCAGAGAATCGGACTTTTCAAAGAGGCAAAAATTATCGCCAAACATCACGCGCCACCAAAGCCCGACGACCCGTTGGAATTAAAACTTTTGCGCATGGCTGATAACGAAAATTAACTTGTAGGAGGAAAATTTTTTGATTCATAAATTCAAGCAGGGCGACGATTTTATTTTGCTTGACGTTGAGAGCGGCGCGGTTCATCTTATCGACGAGCTGACTTTTAAAATCCTTGACGATTTCGACGGCACCAACGACGCGCAGATTTTAAAAAAATATCCCGCTACTGACACCGCCGAGATTCTTAGCGAACTTCACGAGCTGATTAACGCGGGCGAACTTTTCGCGCCGGAAATTGACGTACCCCCGACTTTCGCGGCGCGTGGCGTTGTCAAAAGTCTTTGTCTTATGGTTGCGCAGGATTGCAATTTGCGTTGCAAATATTGTTTTGGCGAGGGCGGCACTTACGGACACCGCGCAGTTATGAGCGAGGAAGTTGGACGGGCGGCAGTTGATTTTATCATAAAAAATTCCAGACTTCGCAAGCACTGCGAGATTGATTTTTTCGGCGGCGAACCGTTGATAAATTTCCGCACGGTTAAAGCTGTTACCGAATACGTTAGACAGCGCGAGCGCGAGACCGGAAAAATTTTTAAGCTGACGTTGACGACGAACGGCATTTTGCTTGACGATAAAGTTTCTGCGTGGCTGAACGAAAATAATATTTCGCTGGTGTTGAGTTTGGACGGGCGCAAGGAAATTCACGACGCCATGAGACCCGACATCAGCGGGCGCGGCAGTTATGAGCGCGTCATTAAAAATTTTAAAAAATTCGTGGCGAGTCGCGGCGGCGAAAATTATTATCTGCGCGGCACTTACACCAAAAAAAATTTAGACTTTACAAAAGACGTGTTGAGCGTTCACGACGCCGGATTTGATATTATATCGATTGAACCGGTTGTCCTAAAAGATTCGCCGCTTGCTTTGACGCAAGAAGATTTACCTAAGATTCGCGAGGAATACGACCGCTTGACTGCGGCTTATCTTGAACGGCAGGAAAAAGGGCGCGGCTTTTTCTTTTTCCATTTCAATGTTGATTTAAGTAATGGTCCTTGCGTGGCAAAAAGATTGGCGGGTTGCGGCGCGGGGCATGAATATTTTGCTGTGGCGGAGAACGGCGATTTATATCCGTGTCATCAATTCGTTGGGCGCGAAAAATATCGTCTGGGAAATATTTATGACGGCGTGGCGGAATCTGCGCGGCATTGGCTGAAATATTTTCGTGAATCGCACGTTTTGAACAAGCCAAAATGCAAAAAATGTTGGGCGAAATTTTTTTGTAGCGGTGGCTGTCATGCAAACGCGGATTTATTTCACGGCGACATACGCGAGCCATACGAAATTGGTTGCGAGATTCAAAAAAAGCGTTTGGAGTGCGCGATATACATTCAAGCCAAACTTGCTGAATAAAATTAAAAGCGACTGCCGATTGAGCAATCGCTTTTTTGTTGCAAAAAAATTTTTACTTGCCGTGACGGGCGAGCCGTTGCAAATATTTTCCGTATTCGTTTTTAGCAAGAGGTTCAGCGAGCTTTAAAAGTTGCGCCTCGTCAATGTAACCCATGCGATACGCAATTTCCTCAATGCAAGAAATTTTCAAGCCCTGCCGCGTCTGAATCGTATGAACGAACGCGCCCGCTTGCAAAAGTGATTCATGCGTTCCGGTGTCGAGCCAAGCATAACCGCGCCGCATTTTTTCCACGCGCAAATTGCCGCGCTCAAGATAAATTTTATTCACGTCGGTAATTTCCAGTTCGCCGCGAGCGGAAGGTTTAATCGCCTTTGCAACGTCGACGATATTTTTATCGTAAAAATAAAGACCGGTCACCGCGTAATTGGAGCGCGGCTCTTTGGGTTTTTCTTCAAGGCTGACGGCTTGTCCCGTCTCGCGATTGAATTCCACGACGCCATAATTTTGCGGGTCGTTGACATAGTAAGCAAAAACCGTCGCGCCGTCATCATGAGCCGCCGCACGTTGAACTAACTTTGCAAAATCCGAGCCGTAAAAAATATTATCGCCCAAAACCAACGCGCAACCTTCGCCGTTGATAAATTCTTCGCCGATTAAAAATGCTTGCGCTAAACCTTCGGGCTTAGGCTGAACGGCGTAGGAAATTTTCAAGCCGAGTTGCGAGCCGTCACTTAGCAACGCCTGAAACAAATGACTATCTTGCGGCGTCGTTATGATTAAAATTTCGCGAATGCCTGCTAACATTAAAGTTGACAGCGGATAATAAATCATCGGCTTATCGAAGACCGGCATTAGTTGTTTCGAGACGACTTCCGTCAGCGGATAAAGGCGCGTGCCCGAACCGCCCGCCAAAATTATTCCCTTGTTTATCATAAAAATTTTCCTCCTTTTTGCAAGAAATTTTATAGCAGGATAAAAAATATTTCAACAGAATTATCAAATTAAAGGAGGCAATAGAAATGAAGAAATTTAATACAGCGATAGTCGGCGCAACGGGCGCAGTTGGACAGGAATTTTTGAAACTCATCGAAGAGCGCAACTTTCCATTCGGCGAATTAAAAATGTTGGCGTCGTCGCGTTCGGCGGGCAAGAAAATAAATTTTATGGGCAAGGAATATACCGTCGAGGAGACAACGGAAAAATCTTTTGACGACGTAAAGTTCGCGCTGTTCGCGGGCGGCGCGGCGAGCAAACTTTTTGCACCGGCGGCAGTCAAAGCGGGCGCGGTTGTCATTGACAATTCGTCAAACTTCCGCATGGATAAAGATGTTCCGCTGGTCGTGCCGGAAGTCAATCCGCAAGCAATTTCGCGGCACAAGGGAATTATCGCCAACCCGAATTGCTCAACAATAATAATGGTTATGGCACTCAAGCCGCTTTACAATTTGTCGCGAATCAAAAGAATCGTCGTTTCAACTTATCAAGCGGTATCGGGCGCGGGGCGCGAAGGCATGGACGAATTAAAAGCGCAACTTGAATCGCTTGTTCGCGGCGAGGAAGTCGAAGCTAAAGTTTTGCCTGTCGCCAAACTCGACAAACATTATCAAATCGCGTCGAATCTCCTGCCGCAAATCGACGTTTTCAAAGACAACCTCTACACCAAAGAGGAAATGAAAATGGTTGACGAGACTAAAAAGATTATGGAAGACGACGCCTTGAGAATCACAGCGACAACGGTAAGAGTTCCCGTTTATCGCAGTCACGCTGAATCAGTCAATATTGAGTTTGAATCGGAAATTTCGGTTAAAGAAGCTCGCGCCGCGCTGGAAAAATTTCCTGGCGTTATCGTTCGCGACAATCCCGACGAAATGATTTATCCGCAACCGCTTGAAACTTCGGGCAAAGACGCCGTTGAAGTCGGGCGTATCAGAAAAGATTTTTCGATTGAACACGGGCTGAACCTTTGGGTTTGTGGCGACCAGATAAGGAAGGGCGCGGCTTTGAACGCCCTGCAAATTGCTGAATACATGATTGAAAATAATTTGGTGTAAAACATGGAGAAAAAATTTTTGTACTTTCAGCCCGAATACGTTGGCAAATTTAAATGTGATGGTGCAAAATGCAATGCACATTGTTGTAAGAATTGGTCGATTTTTATTGACAATGCGTCTTACGAAAAATATCCCGCGAAAATTCAGGAGAAGATAAAATTTAATTCGGAACGCAAAGCGTATATTGTAACTTTGGACGAGAAAAGATTTTGCCCGATGTTGGCGGAAAATAATTTATGTTGCTTGCAACGCGATTACGGCGAAGATTTTTTGTCGATAACTTGCACAACTTATCCGCGATACACTTTTGATTTCGGAAACTTTTTTGAACGGTCGCTTACGTTGAGTTGTCCCGTTGCGGCGGAATTGGTTCTATTCGATAAAGAGCCGATGAAATTTGAATTCGTCCAAGTGCCCGAAAAAATTCACAATAACGGCGGCAAAATTTACATAACCAAAATTAAAACAGCAGAAGGACTTGCCGAATCTATGGTTGAGACGCAAATTGCGATGATTTCGATTTTGCAGGAAAGAACTTTGACAATCGACCAAAGGCTAATCGTTTTGGGCTTTTTCCTCGACAAATTGCAGGAAATTTATTTAGGCAACTTCACTGTAGAAAATTTTTACAGATTGATTGCGACGTATGAATCGAAAGAATTTCTTAGGGAACAAGTGCCGCGTATGCTCCGAATTTTTTCCTTTGAATCAAAAAAATTTATCGGGCAAATTCTGAGGTTATTTGAAAGTTTTTACGGCGGGAAGAGATTAAAAGAGGAACGAAAATTTATCGATATGGTTGCCGATGTCCTTGAGATAAAACCCGACAAAAATAATTTTATTTCTGGCTCGAAAATCGCGGCGAACTATGAACGCCTTGCCGTCGCTCGGAAAAAATTTTTAGAAGAATACTCGCCTTTCCTTGAAAATTTTTTAGTCAACGAACTTTTTATGAATTGCTATCCTTGGAGATACGATGTGAGCATTATAAAAAATTACGGCGTCTTTATCACAAACTACAAAATTTTTGAGCTGATACTTTTTTCGGCGACGCAAAAGAGTTTTACCGACAAGGAAAATTTGTTAAAGCTTGCTGGTGTTATTTGCACTCAAAATGATCATACACCTACGAATTATTTTGCGAATAAAATTTTTGAGCAACTTAAAGACGTAGAGGATATTTTTCCGGTAATGGAAAGCCTGCTTGAGCCGTAAAAAAATTTTCCTGTTGAAGATTGCGGGAAAATTTTTATAAATTTTGTTACCTTGACATGAAAAAGGCGGTGTTGTAAAATGCCGAAAGTGCAAACGGCAAGGGGCGCGAATGCTCCTTTCAGGTTCAGTGCGACTGCGGAAGAATTATTTGGCGAAGACTTTTCTACGGAAGGGATTATCGGCGACGTTAAAATTACGGGCGTGGTTGAAGATGTTGGAAGGTGTTTCGTAATTCGCGGGCGTATCGAGTGCCAAAAATCTTTTATCTGCGACAGGTGTTTAACTCAGGCGACAGAAAATCAAGTTCACGAGTTCGACGAAGAATTTGACAAAGCGGAGGCGGTTGAAGATTTAATCGATGTGACTGAACTTTTGAGAGATATATTGCTTGCCGGGCAGCCTATGAAAAATCTTTGCAAAGCGGATTGTAAGGGCTTATGTCCCGAATGCGGCGCGAATTTAAACGACGGCGAATGCGGTTGCGATAAATTCATTATCGACCCGCGACTTGAAACGCTGAATCAATTAGTAATGAGTAATTAGCAATTATCTTCCACGCCGTAAGACCCCGCCCTTTAGGGCTGGGGATATAAGGCGTATGTTGACATATTGGAAAATTTAACGTATTCTACAAAAAGATTTGTATTTCATATACCGTGGGGCACACGGGAATTTACGCCTTTGGAGACCATGTAAGACGCAATCTCGGCGCAACGGTCGTTGAATTAGGAATCCCTCCGGCTTTAGCCGTGGGGAGTGTCAACTTTCCATTACACATTACTCTTTACTAATTACTCATTAACAAAAAGGAGGTGTAGAGCGTTGGCAGCACCTAAAAGGAAATTGAGCAAAAGCAGACGCGACAGGCGGCGTGCGAATTGGAAGTTAGAAGCTCCGAACTACGTAAAATGTCCGAGATGCCATGAACCTAAACTCCCACACCATGTGTGCCTGGAATGCGGTTATTATGACGGGCGCGAAGTCATTGAGACGGATTGAGGATACGGAAATATTTTGGGCAGGCATTGAAAACCTGCTTATTTTTTTTATAAGGGAAAATGGAAGATGAAAATAGCAATCGACGCTATGGGCGGTGACAAGGCTCCAGCGGAAATTATAAAAGGCGCAATACTAGCAGCAAAAAAATATCCTTGCGAAATAGTTTTGGTCGGCGACGAAGAAAAAATTAGCGACGTATTGGCGAAAGAATCGTGCGGCGAAATTTTTCCGATAACGATTAAACACACGGACGAAGTTATAGAAATGGGCGAACACCCCGCCGACGCCGTCCGCAATAAAAAAAATTCGTCGATAGTAGTTGCGACAAAGCTTGTTAAAGACGGCGAATGCGACGCGGTACTTTCGGCGGGTTCGACGGGAGCGGCAGTAGCGGCGGCGCAGTTGATTTTGAAAAGGATTCATGGCGTAGGACGCCCCGCCATTGCAACGCCGATTCCGACGCCGCGTGGCACAACGCTTTTACTAGACAGCGGCGCGAACGTCGACAGCCGACCAGAACATTTGATTCAAAGCGGGATAATGGGTTCGCTTTACGCTGAACACGTTTTGAAAATAAAAAATCCTACGGTCGCGCTGTTGAATATCGGCGAAGAAGAAACTAAAGGCAATGAACAGGCAAAGGAAACTTATCAACTGCTTAAAAATTTGCCGACGATAAATTTTGCGGGCAATGCTGAAGGGCGCGATATTCCTCGCGGGAAATTTGACGTTGTGATTTGTGACGGCTTTGTTGGCAATGTCGTTTTAAAATTTGGCGAAGGGCTTGCCTTAACGATTATGGAACTTTTGACGGAAGAATTGACAACGAACGGCGGCGCGGCACTTTTGGGAAAAGATTTGATTGACAAGACGTTCCGCAACATGTCGAAGCGGCTGGACGTTTCGGAAAATGGCGGTGCTCCGCTTTTGGGCGTGAATGGCTGTTGCGTGATAAGTCATGGCTCGTCCGACGCGAAAGCGATTTGCTCGGCTATCAGCGTCACCAAAAATTATGTTGACAGCAAAATTTTTGAAAGAATAAAAGCCGCGCTTTAAATAATTAGCAATTAGCAATGAGTAATGAGCAATGAAAAAAATTGGGAATTGACAAATGAAGACTATTCGTATAATTTAAGGATAATTGACAGGCTGCCGAGCCGTTGAGGAGGAGAAATTTGATGTTTGAAAATAACGCCATCTGTAAATTGCTGAAAATCAAGTATCCGATATTTCAAGGCGGCATGGCGTGGATAGGGACAGCGGAGCTAGCCTCAGCGGTATCGAACGCGGGCGGCTTAGGACTTATCGGCGCGGGACACATGCCTCCCGATGTATTGCACAAAGAGATTCAGAAATGCAAAGCCTGGACGGATAAACCGTTCGGCGTGAACGTAATGTTGATGTCGCCTTTTGTCAAAGAAGTTATGCGCCTCATGGTCGAAGAAAAAGTTCCCGTTGTGACGACGGGCGCGGGCAATCCGGGCGAATACGTTCCTGCGCTTAAAGAAATTGGCTCAAAGGTTATTCCGGTTGTGGCGAGCGTAGCTTTAGCAAAAAGACTTGTCAAAGGCGGCGCGGACGCGGTCATTGCGGAAGGTTGCGAATCGGGCGGGCATATCGGCGAAATTTCGACAATGCCGCTTGTGCCGCAGGTCGTTGACGCAGTGGACGTTCCCGTAATTGCGGCGGGCGGCTTTGCGGATTCGCGAGGAATTGTGGCGGCGTTCGCACTTGGAGCCAGCGCAATTCAAATGGGCACGCGCTTTGTTCTTAGCAAGGAATGCATTGCCCACCCGAATTATAAAAATCTTGTGCTCAAAGCTAAAGATAGGTCAACGGTCGTCACGGGCAGGACAACGGGTCATCCCGTCCGCGTCCTTGCAAATAAATTGACGCGCACTTATCTTGAAATGGAAGCTAACGGCGCGTCGGTTGAGGAGCTTGAAGCACTTGGTGCGGGCGCACTTCATAAGGCGACGCACGGCGGCGACGTTGAGAACGGCTCAGTTATGATCGGGCAAATTTCGGGAATGCTTGACGATATTAAAACCGTCAAAGAGATTATCGACGACATTGTCAACGGGATTGGCGGCGTTGTGGATAAAGTTCATAGCAAGTACGAATAAAAAATTTTTAGGAAGTGATTGGCGGTCAGGAAAATTCTAATCGTCAATCACTTTTCGATTTTGGAAGGAGCAAATTTTATGAACAAATTGGCATTTATTTTTCCTGGACAAGGTGCGCAAAAAATTGGCATGGGCAAAGATTTTTATGATAACTTCGACGTGGCGCGAAAACTTTTTGACGAGGCAGACGAGGCTTTAGGGTATTCGATAAAAAAAATTTGCTTTGAAGGTTCAGAGGACGCATTGAAGTTGACGGCGAACACCCAGCCCGCGATTTTGGTTGTGAGCGTGATTGTCGACGAAATTTTAAAGTCGGAAGGAATCACGGCGAACATTGCGGGCGGTCACAGCTTAGGCGAGTATTCAGCGTTGGTTTCGGCGGGCACGTTGAAATTTGCGGACGCGGTAGCTTTGGTTCACAAGCGCGGAAAATTTATGCAAGAAGCGGTTCCAGTCGGCGAAGGCGCAATGGCGGCGATAATCGGGCTTGACGACGAGACGATTATAAAAATCTGCGCGGAGGCGTCGGAAGTCGGCGAAGTGCAAGCGGTCAACTTCAACTGTCCAGGTCAAACGGTCATTGCGGGAAAAACAGCGGGCGTTGAAATGGCGGTCGAGAAATTAAAATCGGCGGGCGCGAAAAAAGCTGTTATCCTTCCGGTCAGCGCACCTTTCCACAGCACGTTGATGGCTCCCGCCGCGCAGAAACTTGCCGTTGAATTGGACAAGGTAGAACTTCGCGAGGCGGCATTCCCAGTTGCGGCGAACTTCACGGGCGAACTTGAAACTTCCGCGCCTGACATTAAAAAGAATCTCATTGCGCAGGCGGATAATCCTGTCAAATGGATAGCTTGCGTTGAGGCGATGACAAATTTTGGCGCGGAAACTTTTATCGAGTGTGGCGTAGGCAAAACTCTTTGCGGGTTCAATCGGCGCATTGACAAGAAAATTAAAAGTCTCAACGTCGAGGATATGGACAGCTTGAAAAAAACTTTGGACGCGCTGAAATCTTAATGCGGCTTTTAAGGATTGGGGACGATTAAAATTAGTAAGACAGACAGGACGGAAGAACTTGCGAAAAATATTTTGAACACGGTTGGCGGTTCGGGCAATGTCCTTTATTCTAATGTGATTCAAGCTACAAATTGCATGACGCGCTTAAGACTTCGACTCATTGAGACAAATGATTATATGATTGAGGCGTTGAAGAAAATCGACGATGTTTTGGGCGTTAATCAGGACGGCGACGAACTCCAAGTTATTTTGGGCGTGGGACGAGCTACTACCGTTACAAATGCGGTTAATAAAATTTTGGAGTCGACTAATACCGTCAAGGTCGGCGAAGTCAAAATCGGCGACGCCAAAGCTGTCCATGAAAAAATTCGTGCCAAAAACGCCACGCCGATTAAACTTTTCTTTAAAAAAATTTCAAGCATATTTACGCCGCTGATACCTGGCTTTATCGCTTGCGGCTTGATAACGGGCATTGTAAGTTGCATGGTAAAAATTTCTCCCGCGCTCGCCGATGAAAAGGGAATTCAACTTGCAATGGTTGCCGGTAATGCGGTTTTTTGGGGCATGAATTTATTCGTTGGGATAAATGCGGCAAAAATTTTTGGCGGCACTCCGATTATCGGCGGAGTTTTGGCGGCAATGATGATGCATCCGGGTCTTTCCGATATAAGCATTTTAAATACACCATTTGTTCCTGGTCGCGGCGGCGTTATTTCTGTGATAATCGTTGCGGCGTTCGCGGCGTGGCTCGAAGAAAAATTGCATAAAATAATCCCCGAAATGTTCGACCTATTTTTAACGCCACTCGTGACAGTTTTAATCGCGGGCGCGGCGGCAATTTTTATTCTGCAACCGCTCGGCGGCGCGGTATCTGACACAATCGGCGCGGCGGCAACAACGGCAATTCAATCGGGCGGCGCGGCAGTCGGATTCATTTTGGCGGGCGTGTGGTTGCCTCTTGTCATGTTGGGAATACATCAAGCAATGACGCCGATTCACGTTGATTTAATCAGTCAATTCGGTGTGACGATACTTTTGCCGATATTGGCGATGGCGGGCGCGGGGCAAGTCGGCGCGTCAATCGCGGTTTACTTCAAGACGAAAAATAAATTCCTAAAGAAAACGATAGCTTCCGCGTTGCCGGTCGGCATGATGGGCGTTGGCGAGCCGCTGATTTACGGTGTGACGTTCCCGCTGTTCAGACCGTTTATCGGCGCGTGTATAGGCGGCGCGTTCGGCGGCGCAGTTGTAGCGTCCTTTACGGTCGGCGCGGCGACACTCGGCATTTCGGGCTTGCCACTTGCGGCGACAACGAATAACATTCCGGTTTATTTTGGCGGGCTGATAACCTCTTACATTGCCGGCTTTATCGCAACGTGGATACTGGGCTTTGACGATCCAGCAGAAGCGTAAAAAAAATCCCCTCCGATTTTGGAGGGGTTAATTTTTTTGTAAGGGTTATGGTAAGGTTAAAAGTATCAAAGATTATCTTTGACGAGCGCGAACAATTTAGAATCAGCTGGTGCGCTCGTAAAGTTGGTGATAGCAGCGTCAATGCCATTCGCTTTGATGAAGTCTTGAACTTCGACAGCTTCTTTATCTTCGGCGTAATCGAATTTCAAAGCGGCGGCGATAACTTTTGCCAGCGCGTAGGGAACAAGTCCGCGCTCAATAAGTTGCGTTGCGGGACTTACCAGACGGTCGGCGGCGGAAAGTTTACGCTTCGGACCACGAGCCACGCGGGTAACTTCGTCGCTAAGGTTCGGATTTTTAAAGCGTGTTTCAGTCGTCGCAACGTATTTCTGATGGACGGCGGGAGCAAATTTATATTTGTCAATCAACAGCGCGGAAGTTTCAGCCCAAACTGCGCGGGCGGCGGCAACAATTTCTTCGTCCTGCATTGCCTTGCTCATGTCGCTGTAACCTTTTTGATACGCAAGATAAGCAATGGAAGCGTGCCCCGTGTTGACGGTAAAGAGTTTGCGTTCAATGTACGCGCCGAGATTGTCAACAAGCGTCATGCCTTTAATCGGCGGGAGTTCGCCGACAACGCCGCGAGAATCAACATCCCATTCGGCGTAAGGTTCGACCTTGACCAAAAGTTTTTCGTCATTTTTCTGCAACGGAACAATTCTATCAACCGCCGCGTCAGGGAAGCCGATAAGCTTTTGGACTTCGGGCTTAACGTCGTCGCTAAGATTTTCGTAGACGAAATTTTTTAGCACGGTTGAGCCGCCGACCATGTTTTCGCAAGCGATAATGTTAAGCGGCGTCTTGTTCGTCGCAACGCGCTTTGTCAAACCTTTAGCGATATTCGGCGCGATAAATTTTAAAATGTTGGGACCAATCGCGGTCGTTACAATGTCCGCCTCGACAATCGCGTCAAGGAGCGCGTCAAGGTTTTCATTACTGTTAATCGCGCTGACGTTTTCGACCAAAGTTTTTTCCGCTTCGCCGAAAATCTGCACGTTGTATTTGCCGAGCATGTTAATATCGTCAACGAGCGGAGCCGCAACGTCAACAAACGTTACGTGATAGCCCGCTTGACTTAAAAGTAAGCCGATAAAGCCGCGCCCGATATTACCCGCGCCGAAGTGTACAGCCTTTTTCATATTATTACCTCCTACCTTAGACTTTCAAAAAATTTCGCGTCGACAGGTTCAAGCCACTCCGTCGAAACTTCCGAGTTTGATTGCATAATCGCCACGTGTTGAAACACTTTGTCCGGTGCTGCGCCGTGCCAATGCTTGACGCCTTCCGGTACCGTGAACACAATGCCGGGCATTAACTCAACGGGTTCTTGTCCCCAAATCTGAACGTAACCTGCGCCCGATTCCGCAACTAATATTTGGCAAGTGCCGTGATGAATATGCCAAAAAGTATGTGCGCCGTCAACAAAAGTCACGTTCGCCACGCCGATTGAATCACTTGCCAGCGGCGCAAGGAAAGTTTTGCCCGTGAAATATTTTTCGTAAGCGACATTAGGTTTGCCAATCGGGAAGATAGTTCCTTCAGTTTTGGTGAGCTTTTTTATAACTTCCGCTTCTGAAGGATAATCCGCCGCTTGAGCTTGTGCGCCGAACGTTAAACAAGCCGCCGCCGTCAGTGTTGCCAAAAATTTTTTCATGTGCTTAGCCCTTCGTGAACATGTCAAAGAGTACTTGCGGATCTTTTGTCGTGTAAGCTTTTTGCAAATCTTCTTCGGAATATTCCATAGTGATAGTTGCAAGATTCGCGATAATCGCCAAATGGTCGTCGCCCTTGCCCGCGATACCAACAATCAAATGCGCGGTGTTTTCGTCGGAGAATTTGACGCCTTGCGGGTATTGCATGACGACCAAACCGGTTTTGATGACGTGCTTTTTAACAGCGTTTTCGCCGTGAGGAATGGCGATACCTTGACCGATATAAGTTGAAATGTCGCGTTCACGTGCTAACATGCCTTCAATATACGGCTTTTCAACGTAGCCGCTCTTGAATAAAAGTTCGCCCGCCGCCTTGATAGCCTCTTCCTTGCTAACAGATTTCAAACCAACTTTAACATTTTCCTTGAGCAAAACGCCTTCCTTAAGCGTCGCGGCAGGTTCTTCTGCGCCGCCGCTTTCTTCAGGAGCAGGAGCCTCAACGCCGCCGCCTTTCAAGCGTTCGCTGATGATGTCATAAACGTTGTTATTGGTGAAGTCTTTAACCCAAATGTGTTCAGCTTGCGGAGAATCCGCGCTTGCGCGTTCAGCAAGTTTTTCATGCGAAACAACAATTTGCGCGTCCTTAGGAATGTTGCCGATTGCAAAGTTTTTAACGGTGATATTTTTGTAGCCGTCCTTTTGAAGTTTCTTACGGAGAGCCGCCGCGCCTAATGCACTGGAGCCCATGCCCGCATCGCAAGCATAAACGATAAACTTAATGTCTTTACCAGCAACTTGTTTTTCGCCGGCTTGACCTTTGGACGCCGCTTTCATGGCTTTCATATTGGCTTGCGCCGCTTCTAATGCGTCTTCTTTTTCAGCGTCAGCCGCCGCCGTCGCCTTGATAAAGATTGAACTGATTGCAAAGCTTACGCCAGCCGCCGCCGCAACCGCCGCAACGTTAGCAAAATACGCGCCCGGAGCCGTCATAGCCATAATCGCGATAAACGATCCGGGAGCCGCAGGAGCAACTAAGCCGCCGTTAAGCAAAGTCAACGTGAAAACGCCCGTGATACCGCCCGCCATAACTGCAAGAATCAGCGTAGGTTTCATAAGGACGTAAGGGAAATAAATTTCGTGAATACCGCCAAAGAAGTGAATGATAACCGCGCCGGGCGCAGAACCTTTAGCGTTGCCGACGCCGAACAGCGAATAAGCAAGCAGGACGCCCAAGCCAGGACCAGGATTGGATTCAATCATGAAGAAAACGGATTTGCCGACTTCCTGCGCCTGTTGCATACCGAGCGGAGTGAATACGCCGTGATTGATAGCGTTGTTGAGGAACAAAATCTTAGCCGGTTCAACGAGGATTGAAACGAGCGGCAAAAGTCCCGCGCTAACAATCGCGCCAACCGCCGAAGCGAGCCCGTCCGTAATACTTGAAACGATAGGACCAACAAAGCTGTAAGCCGCGCAGGCAAGCACGCCGCCGATTATGCCCGCCGAAAAGTTGTTGACCAACATTTCAAAGCCGCCAGGAATTGAATCTTGCACCGCCTCGTCAAATTTTTTAATCGCAATGCCGCCGATAGGACCCATAATCATTGCGCCCATAAACATTGGAATATCTGTACCAACGATAATACCGGCGGTGGCAATCGCGCCGACGACGCCGCCTCTGTGACCGTTGACGACTTCGCCGCCCGTGAAGCCGATTAAAAGCGGCAGGAGCCATTTTGCCATTGGTCCAACTAATTCTGCTAGACCCTCGTTAGGAATCCAGCCTGCAGGAATAAAAAGTGCTGTGATAAATCCCCAAGCGATGAACGCGCCGATATTCGGCATAACCATTGCGCTAAGAAATCGACCGAATTTTTGCATAGCCTCTTGCATTTAAAACACCTCCAAAAAGCAATTAGTAATGCGTAGTGCGTAATGAAAAATTTTTTAGTATTGCATACGCTAAATCTTACAGTGCAATTTTATATGGCGGCTTGGCAATAGGCAAGCGAAAAAAATTTTGCGGCGTCCGTTATGTCTGCAGACAAAATTTTATATCTTGCTAAAGTCGCGTCCGCAAATGTCCAAAATGAAAAATCTTCTTCGGCAATGTCTGCAATCGTTACGGACAAAATCGCTTGACAAGGTAACTTTGCAAGTTATAATAAGAACAAACTTTAGAGGAAGGGCGTTGCAATTATGGAAGTCGGCGAAGTTGTTGAAAAAATTTTTTTGAGACCGATTGACAATACGTCGATTGTGCAACAGGTAATCGATCGCTTAACTTATGCGATGATTTATAAAGAACTCCGTCCAGGCGACAAATTGCCGACTGAAATGGAATTGGCAGCCAGTTTTGGCGTCGGGCGCAATTCGATTCGTGAAGCGATAAAAATTTTGGTATCGTTCGGAGTGTTGGACATCCGCCGCCCCGAAGGAACTTTTGTTGCAAATGGATTTTCGGATAAAATGATAAATCCTCTGCTTTACGGAATAATTCTTGACCAATCGGATTCTCTGGACAATTTAAAGGAGTTGCGCGAATGGATAGATTTTGGAATTTTGGAATTGGCGACGGAAAAGGCGGAGCCGGAAGATTTATTTCAACTTGAAGAACAGCTTAACAAACTTTTTGAAGAAATTGACGGCGACGACCCAGAAAAGGTTTTCATGGCGGACGATAATTTTCACGAAGCAATTTCTACAGCGGCGCATAATTCATTGCTCGGACAAATTGCCCGCCTCGTCAGAACTTTAACAAGTGAAATGCGCATGTCCACAATCCGCAATATGTTAAAGCTCGGCAAGGACGGCGAACTCAAAAAAGCGCACGAAGATTTATTTAACATCGTCAAGCATAAAAATGACGATTCAGCGCGTGAATTGCTCGTCGAAGGTTATTTTTATCGCTACAACATTTTGCGCAAATAATTTCAGGAAATAAAAAAGCCTCTCGCAACCAATGCGGGAGGTCAGTTTGTAGACAAAGCCCGTTTCGGAATAACCTTAGGCGGGCTTTTTGCTTTGATTTCTGTCAATAAGAACGAGGGCAGAAGAAAAATATAAAGTTTAGGA
>Ga0310697_10003744_pt1 | contig 15264 bp, 11 predicted proteins | sample 172DNAGHGlowgp2_FD_203883 | JGI IMG/M metagenome (GOLD analysis project Ga0310697, IMG submission 203883) | Sheep rumen microbial communities from Palmerston North, Manawatu-Wanganui, New Zealand - 1728 DNA GHGlow gp2 (v2) (version 2) | ecosystem: Host-associated > Mammals > Digestive system >... | reverse complement strand
ATCGTCGCAGTGGAACGCAAACTGCTCATGCTCATCTATACTCTTTGGAAAAAACAAGAGCCTTTCGACCCTGAAAAAGATGGGAAACCACCCATACACAACGCTTATAGAAGTACGCAAGCTGTTGATAGTCAGAATCAATAAGGCTCTATTTCTTGCAAATGACTTTGCAAAGATAGCAAAATTATTGAAATCCGACCGTATTGAGACTATTTTTACCATGATTTATAACAAAAGTCATGGATATAACATCTTGTTTCTAAATGTAATGAAAAACAATTAAAAAAAAATTTGGTGGTTTATATAGTATCTTCGAGACGCAGTTTAGTTACACATTGACAGTCACCGCACTGCGCCTTATGGCTTGTACGGTGTTATTGATGGTCACACCTCTCCGAGGTGATTTATAGAAGCCCTTATAAAAAGAAGAGCCATGGAAATTAGTCCATGGCTCTTCTTTTTATTGCCCAATGAAGGGGAATTACTTATTGCAACCAAAGTGGGATTTGAGGTCTAAGATATCGTTGTTGCGCATCCTTTCCCATACCCGTGTGATGCAGGCTTTGGTTGAGATGGGGAAATCGGCTTTCATCATCCAATCGTAGTAAGCAGGCTCTTTACGGAATACCTCTTCAAGGGTTTTGCCTTTGTGTTTACCAAAGTTGAATATTTCGAGGTGCAGTTTGTCGTAGCCTATATGCCCCACGAGGTCTGCACATTGGTTACTGGAAGAGAACCTGCTAAGTTGTTCAATATCGTTTGTTATCGGGCGGCTCACGGCGCCGTTTGGGGCAGTGTACTCGGCGTCCTTATACCGGTCGAGCTGCGCTTTGAGTACTTCGTAGGTTGCCATAGTGTCGGCGTCTGCGCTGTGGGCGTGGTCAAGGTTTTTGCCACAATAAAAGAGATAAGCCGCTTTAAGGGTGCGAGGCTCCATTTTATGGAATATGTTTTGCACGTCGATGAGTCTCCTGTTCTCGAGGTTTAGCGAGCGACCTATGCGGTAGAACTCTTCTGCCAACATGGGAACATCAAATTTGTTGGAGTTGTAGCCTGCCATGTCGGAATCACCGATAAAGGCCTCTATCTCGTCTGCCACTTGACTGAAGCTGGGTTTATCTGCCACATCTGCATCGCTGATGCCGTGGATGGCGGTTGTGTTCTCGGGGATATGGACGGTTTTGCCCTCGGAGTCAACAGGACGGATACGTTGTATAAAAGTCTGTGTGGATTGGTCGGGGTTGACTTTATAAAGGCATATCTCAACTATATGGTCTTTGCCTACGGTGACACCTGTTGTTTCGAGGTCGAAGAAAACGATGGGTTTTTGAAGATTGAGTTGCATGTCTTGTCATTAAATAAGGTTGGCTGCATGGTGTATGCGGAGAAGTGTTTCAAGGAGTTGGCTGGCGAGGTCAAGCCTGAGCATGTTGGCTCCGTCTGATTTTGCCACTGCTGGATTGGGGTGAGTCTCCATAAAGATGCCATCGCATCCAACAGCCACAGCGGCACGCCCTATGGTTTCAATCATTTCGGGGTTGCCTCCTGTAACACCGGAAGTCTGGTTGGGGCGTTGAAGTGAATGTGTTATATCGACGATAACTGGCACATGGTTGCGTTGCATGATGGGGATGCCGCGGAAGTCGACGATAAGGTCTTGGTAGCCAAATGTGGTGCCGCGTTCGGTGAGCATGATGTTGCTATTGCCGAAGTGGTTGAGTTTGTCCACCGCGTGGACCATGGCTTCGGGAGAGAGGAATTGTCCTTTTTTTACATTGACACAACGTCCGGTGTGGGCTGCGGCTTCGAGAAGTGATGTCTGCCGACAGAGAAAAGCCGGGATTTGCAAGATGTCGACATAGGGGGCTGCGAGAGCCGCCTCCTGTTCTGAGTGGATGTCGGTCACAACAGGTATGCCGAATTTGTCTCGTATTGCCCTGAGGACTTCGAGGCCGGCCTGGTCCCCTATGCCGGTAAAAGAGTCGATACGCGACCGGTTGGCTTTGCGATATGAAGCTTTAAAGGCAAAGGGTATCCTTAGGCGTTGTGTGGTTTCTACAAGCTGTTCCGCGATGAGGAATGGGCTTTGCTCGTCCTCTATTACGCAAGGACCGGCAATTAGAAAGAAATTGCCGGTCTCGGTGTGGTGTAAATGATTTAATGATGGATACATTATTGGCGATAGAGTAGTGGGAGAAGGGGTAGTGGGTTTAGAAGTTGGTGTCGATTGCGTCAATGTCGCTTGTAGTGTCGTCGGTTTCGTGTTCAGTCTCGTCATTGTCGTAGTCATCGCGTCGGCGGGCGCTACCGCGTTGCAGCGATATGATGAGGGCGCCAATCATGCGGGTGAGTTCCATAAGGTATTCGCGCGACTGGTTGCATTTCTCTTCGTCGAACAGGCCGATATTGGAGGCAACTGCAGTGTAGACAATACATTCGCGTATGGCTGACTTGGCAATCTTAAGATAGTGCTCAAATTGGCTTTTGTTTCGGGAGGAGCCCTCTGCAATGTTAAGTGCGATGTCGTAAGAGGAATGGCAGAATGCATTAACGAGGTTACGTTGCATGTCATCTTGGGGCTGTCCGATGTTGGAGAGAATCCAGGTGCTGTAGTCCGTTGCTTTGGCGTAAATTCGTAGGTCTTCAAAACGGAAGAAGCTGACGGGTTTTTCTTGTGTGTTGTCCATGATTGATGGTGTTTACGTTATTAAATCTATATTATAATCTCTGTGTATAAATGCTGGGTATCTATGCCTTCCGCTTTGTTGCGTCTTGGGAACCGGAGTGGGCGGTTATTTGATGTCGGCAAAATAGTTCATGAATTGGGTGCGCATAAGCATGGAAGCCTTGTCGGTTTGCTTGAGTGCCAGTTTACCGCGGAATTGGTCAATGCAGTCATATCCTTTCTGCTCCATCCATCCCTGCAGGCCGCTGTTCAGCTCTTTCATATATTCAAGCCCATTGCGGTATAGGCAGGAGGCCACCTGCACGGCATTGGCTCCGGCCAGCAGCAGCTTCACCACGTCGTGGGCGTTGCTTACACCTGTAGTGGCGCAAAGGTTGCAGCGCATCTTTTTGCTTAGGATGGCAGTCCACCGCAGCGTGTTGTAAATCTCGCCCGGCTGGGTGAGCGAGTCGGCGTTGCGTAGGCATTCATTGTCAATGTCAATATCTACCTGAAGGGACTTGTTGAACATAGTGATGCCTTGGATGCCTGACCATGACAGCTGCTGGACATATTTTGCGAGGTCGGTAAAGTAGGGACCAATCTTAATGCTGATGGGGATGCTGATGATCTTGCGCAGCGACTGGATAATGTCGCTGAAAGTGCGCTCCACATCGTCAGCCGAGAGGGTCGTGTCGAAAGGCATGATGGCCATATTGAGCTCCAGGGCGTCGCATCCCGACTCCTGGAACTGTTTGGCATAGGTGACCCAGTTCTCGTGCGAGAAGCAATTGATGCTCCCTATCACCGGAATAGAGAGTTTGGATTTGGCCTCCCTTATCAGGGCAAAGTATTTTGACACGGAATCGGTGGCCACATGCTGGGCGATATACTCATAGCTGTCGCCATAGTTGCCCACCGGGGCATGTATGTGGGTATTGCGCTTTATATCGTAGATAATCTGTTCTTCAAAAATGGATTTCAGCACCACTGCACCGGCGCCGCATTCCTCAAGCTTGCACAGGTTGTCTATGTTGGCCGTCAAGCCACAGCTTCCGGCCAATATGGGGCTGTTCAATTCCAGTCCGAGATATTTGATTTTTGTGTTCATAATCCCTTATATTTGTAGTATTCTATACCTTAAAAATCCAATTTGCAAAGATATATAAAAAATGCAATTAAAACTTTTTTTTTACTGAAAAAAAACACACCTCCCCTTTAATATCTTATGGGTTAGGCTGTTGTAAAATGTTAAAAATAATCCGACAACCAAGAAATTCAGGAATAATAAAAAATATTTCGTCCCAATGAAAAAAAATGACTAATTTTGCACTTTCAAAAAAACTAATAAAACCTGTCATAATGAAAGAGAATAACGAAGAGAAAAATCTTGAGGTTGGCGGTATTATCACAAAAACCGAACAGTACATTGAAAAGAACAAAAAAATCATCATCATCGTGGTATGTGCCATTGTTGTCGTGATTCTTGGCATCTGGGCCTACCGGTCATGGGTGGCACAGCCCCGCGAGGTAAGGGCGTCCGAAGACATGTTCGCCGCCGAGCAGTGGTTCAACGAAGGCGACTTCGAGAAAGCCCTCAACGGCACCGACGACTACATGGGCTTTGCCGAAGTGATAGACGAGTACGGCTGCACCAAGGCCGGCAACCTGGCCAAATACTATGCCGGCATCTGCCAGCTGAACCTGGGCAAGTACGACGAGGCCATCGATCTGCTTAAGTCCTACAAGGGCAAAGACATCTTCACCCCGGCCGAGTCGCTGATGCTCATTGGCGACGCCTATGCCGAAAAGGAAAACCCCGCCGAGGCCGCCCGCTACTACGAAAAGGCCGCCAAGGCATCCGACAACTTCATCGTGGCTCCCACCGCACTGTGGAAAGCCGGCATGATGTACCTGCAACTCGACAAGAAAGAGGATGCCATCAAAGCCTTCCAGCGTATCAAGGACAACTATCCCGAAAGTCCCGAATGGACCGAGGTGGACAAATACATCTCCTACGCCGAGAACAAATAACCTTTTGTACCTGCAAAATAAAAAAGAGAGGCGGGCCGTTGGGTCCGTCTCTCTTTTTTGTCCCAATCCAGAATAGTTGCCGGGCCTATGGCCGGGTGCTGAACCGGTAGCGGGTGTGGCTGACATAAGTGTCGCCGGGGTCGAGCCGTGCATCCGACTCTGCCCAGTCGTGGTTGGGGCTGTCGGGATATTTCTGTGTCTCCAGGCATACGGCGCTTCGCCGTCCGTATGCCACACCTCCCTTGCCCCTCACCGTTCCGTCAAGAAAGTTGCCCGTGTACACCTGCAGCCCGGGTTCCGTGGTGAACACCTCCATCACAATGCCCGTTGTCGGACTCTCCAGCCGGGCGCACGGGCTACTCATATCGCCCCGGGTGTTGAGCAGCCAGTTGTGGTCATAACCCTCGCCGTTGTGCAACTGCCGGTTGGGGATCCCGATGTCGCGGCCGATAGCTTTTGGCTGGCGGAAGTCGAACGGCGAGCCGTCCACCGGCTCAACCGCCCCCGTGGGCAGCCAGGTGCTGTCGATAGGCAGATAGCGGTCGGCGTCGATACGCAGCAAGTGGTTCAGCACATCCGTCCTCCCGTCTCCGTTCAGGTTAAAATAGCTATGGTTGGTCATATTGATGACGGTTGGCCGGTCCGTGGTGGCCGAATACCGGATGTCTAATGCGTTGTCGTCGGTCAGCGTGTAAACCATTCTCACATGCACCTCGCCGGGAAAGTTGTTGTCGCCGTGGGGGCTGGTGAGCTCCAACACAACCGAACGCTCCGTCACCTCCCGCGCCTCGAACAGCCGGTACTGCCAGCCCGTCGGGCCTCCGTGAAGGCAGTGCGGACCGTTGTTCTGCGGCAATTGGTACGTCTGTCCGCCCACGGCCAACCGTCCAAAGCCAATCCTGTTGGCATAGCGCCCAATGGCCGCGCCAAAGTCGCTCAAGTGGTTCTCCCTCAGGTAGTCCTCCGCCCGGTCAAAACCAAGCACCACATCCTGCATCCTGCCGTCCCTGTCCGGCACCAAGAGCCGCATAATACGGCCACCGTAATTGGTCACCACAGCTTTCATGCCATGGAGGTTGCCAAGCACAAATGTATTCATATCGGTAAGTGATAGTGATTGTGAAAACCCTGTGGTCAAAGTGTCTCGGCCAGCATCCGGGCGGCGCATGCCACCAGGTCGCTGCACGAGTGGTCCTTGCCTTGCAGCTGAAGCAGTCTCTGGCAGTTCAGGTCGCCGTTCTCCTCGCGGAACCGGTTGCCCAGCCCCTTCACCATCATACCCTGGCCGCACAGGCCGCACACCAGCGCCATCCCCGTCACACAGCCGCACGTCTCCCGCAGCCCCGAAATGCCGCGCCCAAACGGTGCGCACATCTTCATGGCCGTGTCGCCATCCATAGGCAGCCTGTCGGCAAACGCCATCACCACCGACTGGCAGCAGTTCATTCCCCTGCCGTGCAATTCGCGCGCCGTGGCCACGCGCTTCTCAATCTCGTTTGTATCCATGTTTTAAGATATTATAATTCCGACTGCAAAAATACAATATTTTTCCGACATAAACGTTAATCCTGGCATGAAAAAGACAACAATCCTCATCCTGCTCCTGCTCCCACTCTGCCTTATGGCGCAGGACTACGACTTTGCCAAGAAGATAGGCGGCAACACCCTCTACTTCTACATCACCTCCACCGGAGGCAAGCATGGCCCCACTGTCGAGGTAACCTATCCGGGCAGCAGCGAGGAATCGCCGTGGAAGGGTTTCCACAAACCCTCCGGCCAGTTGGACATCCCCGAACTGGTAACCCCCGACCGTTCGCGCGGCCGCGATGCCGACTCGGACGACGACGACACCACAATCTACACCGTCACCGCCATACGCTACTCGGCCTTTGCCGGTTGCGACCGCATCACGCGTCTCTCCCTTCCCTCCTCCATCAAGGAGGTGGGCGAATCAGCCTTTGCGGGATGCAAACGCATTGCCCACATAGTTTCCTACGCCACCGAACCGCCCAAACTCGACGAATCCTCTTTCGACCAAGTGGATCTCGACATTCCCGTGCGGGTTCCCATGGCCACCTACGAGGCCTACCACCAGGCCGTCGGCTGGCGCCAGTTCTCCGAAATAACCGAGTTCTGACCCTTTGTCCCCCTTCCGGGGCTGTTCCAGCACCGTTCCTTCTTCGGTTGTTCTACCATTGTTCCTCTACAGTTATTCGAAAAATGGGCGACCAACAATCGTGTATAGTGTAAAGAAGGAAGGGCGCTACATGGGCTTTTGTCCTACTCCACCACGAGTTTGAGGAGGTGTGTGGTGTGGTGTGTAACGACCTTGACGAGGTAGGTGGCGGCGGGGAGGTCGGCGACGTTGAAACGGGCGGAGCCTAAGGAGCGGAGCAGGGTTTGGCCGAGAGGAGAGATGACCTGTATTTCTTTGACAAAGTGCAGCGGGGTGCCGGAGCGGCTGTCCACCACGGTGACGGGGCCGGAGGCCGGGTTGGGGACGAAGGCAAGGTGCGGACTGGCGTCAGGGTGGTCGGTGCCAACGGCAGGGCACAGCATGACGGATTGGCTCCAGGGGCCGTAGTTGTCAGGGCTGCAGATGCCGCGAACCCGCAGCAGGGTGCAGGAGTCGATGTCGAGGGCCAGGGAGGGGTATGCGGTTTCGGTGACGGGGGCGGACTCCCAAGCCGCGCTGTCGGGCAGGGGGTCGGAGGCGGGGAGCCGTGCCACTTGCCATGCGGAGTGTGCGGGGTCGGGGAGCCAGTCGAGGTGGAAGGAGGCGGGAGCGGTGCGGGTGGCGGCCAGGCTGTCCACGGGCGGGCATGGCGGTAGGCGGCGGGTGTCGCAGTTGGGCAGGTAGTAGCAGCCGAGGATGGGAGAGGCGTCGGTCAGGTTGTAGCTGTTTGACAGGATGTCCATGACGGGGCTGTGGGGGGTGTAGCGGCTGATTGACTCGTAGTAGGTGGAAAAGTAATAGCGTCCGTCCAGGCCCATGTAGTGGGCGTTGCCGCCCGCGTGCATGGAGGAGTCGATGATGACGCACTCGTCGGTGCGGGTGTCGTATTGCAGCAGTCTGTAATGGAATATTTGAGGGTTTATAAGTGAGTTTATTACCAGTAGCCGCACATAGAGTTTGCCGTCCTGCAGGAGAAGTCTGTTGGCGAGGTAAGGATTACCGTCAAACCCATTCATTGTATTCTTGTTGATGGAGTCATAGTATGAGGTGGCCATTCTCAAGGGGTCGAAGTAGCGGATAAACTCCCCGGTCTCCCGGTCGTAGACGGCGATGATATCTCTTGAATAAAACTGTCTGAGGTTTATGACATAGTCGGGGGTCATTAATTGGCTGGGAGGAGGAGCGTCGAGCAGTGGGGCGTCGTAGCGGTGGCGGTGTTCCTCGTCGAAGTAATAGTCCTTTGGGAAGATGGTGTCCTGCGGGATTTCCCACCAGTTGGCCGAGTCTCTAATGTTGATACCCAAATCCTGTTTGAGAGTCCAGCAGTTGCCCACATGCCAGGGGACGTACACGTAGTCGGTGTCGACAGCGACAGACGGTATGCAGTCCAGCTCCACCAAACCGACGGAGTCCTGCCTGTCGGCATACAGCTGGTTGCACCACAGGATGTTGCCTTGGCTGTCGTATTTTATGATGATGGGGATGCAGTTTGAGGCCTGGTAATTCTCAACGGTAATATAGTGAACGGAGTCAAGAAAGATGTGGTAGGGATAGTCCACGGGGGCAGGTTTGTGAAAGGGAATATATACACCATTGGTGTCCCTGTAGGTGTTTCCCAATGCGGCACCTTCAGTGGCTGACTTGGTGTATACTTGGATGGTTGCCCTGAGATATACATTGTCCTCGTTGTCGACTGTCAGGTTCTCGCCAGAAATTTTCACGCTGCTTATTAAGCATACAAGAGGATTCTTTGTGGCGGTGTGATAGAATACTTGAGGGTTGTCAACATGGGAGATTAATGGTTTTGCACTGGTAATATTGTAATTTGAATCAACTGTGACATGTACAAATCCAGATATGGAGTCGTTTTTATGAACATAAATTAACGGGCCTGATGGTTGGACCAAGTGCTGTGTGTTGGTAGTGGAGTCGATGAAAGGGACGTAAAGTCTCTTTGTGGAGTCTTCTTCAAATATAGCGTAATAGCCTTCCCATAGAAGGTTAAATATATGCCTGTTCTTTTGTGAGTCCATGGTATTGGGGGCAGTGGGTGCATCGAAGTGAATAATATTTATATTTCCATTGTAAGACCTTAAAAAGCCCCTTTGTAAAGAATGGCAATTGACAAGGTTTCCATCTAAATCCATTGTAATGAAAGCACCGAATATGCTGCCCCTACTTCGGTTGAAGGGGATTTGAAATAAGCTGTCAGGGATAATGTAGTTGCTTCCCTCGTAGGGGTTGTCGGGTATGACGGGAAAGGTGTAGAGCGTGTCGAAGAACCAGATAAAGGGAGGTATGCACATCTGATAGCCGTTCTGAACTTGCCCCACCAAGTTAATATTGAAATACAGTAGGCTGTCTTGAAGTTTTAAGTCGGAGAGATATATATATGCACCGTTGTTCATGTCGCTTTTTAAGCTGGTTCTCAAAGATTTTACCCAAATACGGTGGCCGTTGGAGTCTAACTTGGCGACATATATGCCGTGGTAAGAGGACGACATAATGCAGGGGAAGTGTACAGGGTCGACATCGGTGTGGTCCAGCCAGGTGTTGCCGCTGTCGAAATGGCCTATCACGTATATGTTGCCTTCCCCGTCGAGCTGGAAGTCGGTAAAGGAGGGCGTCAGGTAGGTGGCCCAGCGGGCATTGCCTATTCCCTCCACCCATTTTAGCTCGGCATCCTGGGCCCAAACTGTACCCCGCACCGCACAGAGGGACAGTAGGAAACATAGTACTGTAGCTTTTCGGATATATGTAATCATTGCTTTGCGTTATTATGTTGTTTGCTGGATAAATGGACAGGTATGGATTGTCTTGGGGTCAATGGGACTTGACCAGTCTCAGATGCTCCACGGAGCCATGGAGGCTGGTGATTTTCACCATGTAGCTGCCTTGAGGTAGAGAGGAGATGTCGAACTGTTCACCGCCAGGCCGGACGAGCAACGGTGTACCCAGCAGGGACAGGACGGATATTTCCTTAATGTCCTGTGCGGGGGAGTCGGTCGCGGCATCCATCACGGTTACTTTGCCAGATGTGGGATTGGGTGAGAGCCTGTAACGTGTTCCGGCAGGTTCCTTTCCGGCAACGCCTGAAGGTTGGAACCTGTCATTTTTCCCATTTTGAGGAAATGTGGTGCTGAGTTGAAAAAGAGTGCTGGCAGAGAAGCATACGTATTTCAGGCAGGTATTTTGTCCGTCGATGCAGCATAGTATGTAGAGACAGAACTGTTCCTGGTTCGCCACCATCTGTGTCAGACGCCCGTATCCAATCATAAGGGTGCCGGTAAAAGGGAAAGAGCCCATAGGGGCGGAAACGATTTCGCCCGGGCCGTCGCACCAAATCCTTAAGACGGTGGTATTGGGATTGTAGCATGTGCAGGTGAAGTCAAAAAAGATGGCCTGACCGGCCGAGCTGAGGGAGGTGTTGAGATTAAGCAATATATCGATGTCGAAATCACATGCCTTAGGGGCGAGGCATTCGATGCAGTTGGACAGGTCTAAGGGTAAAGAGCCGACGGGCTGCCCGGTAATGTCGTAGAGGGTGAATGTGACGGACGGGGAGGCGGAGAAGTCGTAGGTAAAGGAGAAGGAAAAGACAGCGGTTCCACCCGGAGCCAGGGAGACAGGGAGTGCGGGGGTGAGCGTGATGGGGAAAGCGGGTGGGGCACTGATGCTTGCCACAGTAATGGCAGAGGAGGACAAGTTGAGCAGCGAGATGTCGCCATAATATTCCACGCCGCACTTGTCGGGTCTACAGGACAGCTTGCTGACAGAGCATGCTATTCTTTGGTCGAGTGGGATGCTGCCGCCAAAGATGGAAGAGGAGCAGTCGAGGGGCGTGAGGGTGAGCGGGGGAGAGACATCGTGGCATCCGTTGCCATAGTCGTCCACTTGTAGCCGGTATGTTCCAAAAGTGGGCATGGACAGCTGTATGGGTGAAGGGCGAAGAGGGACAGTGCTTGAGGAGGAGGCATTGCCGTCGCGATACCATGTCCATGGGGTGTTGCTGGCAACGCCCAAAGAATATACTGCGGTTGGGGTGCTGGCATTGTCGCAGACGGTGTAGCATCCGGTCAGCAAGCCGTCGAAATTGGGTGCGCGGGGGATGATAATGTCGCCCAACGGGGAGCGGCATCCGTTGTTGTCGATATAGTAGGCGGCAGCGTGGCCGTCGGTATAGTAAGTGGAGGAGAATCCCTGTGTGCCGTTGCTCCACAACAGGTAGGGATAGGATGGAGGTGCGGTCAGCTGCACGGGGCCGTCGCTGATGCATGCGTTGGTGCCGAAACTGATAGTGGGTGTGTTTGGCAGCGGGTGGATGATTATGGGTTTGGTGGCAGTGTTGGTGCATCCGTTTTCCGAGACGGCGAGGATGAGCTTGCAGCTGACATCCTGTGGGACCGTGAAGCGGTAGTTGGCGTTGGACGAGGTGCCGAGCGTGGTGTTGTCGGAGGATTCCAAAGACCATGAGTATTGATACTGGTTCCCGGCATTGCCGAGGGCTAAGGCCTCTTCCCCGTTGCAGTAGGCATCGTCGCACAGGATGTTGGCGGGAATTTCGTTGGGGTATTTGATGTTTGCAGTGAATTCCCCCTTGCATCCGGTTAAGGGGTTCGTCTCCAATACACGATAGTCCCCTCCTTCATACAGGGCGTAATCAATATAGTTTGAAAATGAACTTGTTTCGGTGACGGGTGGTGTCCAGGTGTATAAACCATGGATGTTATCAAAAAATGTGTTGTTAAGCGTTATGTAGGTCATTATTCTCATGTCTCCAAAACATATTTGGTTGGCGTCTTGTAGTATATCTCGATTGCCCTTAATGTCATTTGATGAGATGTCTTTTTGTCGGCTCATTGTACGTTGGCATCCATTGATGTCGGTTACGGTGAGTGAGATGGAATATTGTGTTGGTCTATAGCCAAATGTGTGGTAAATGCTTTCGCCGAAATTGTATGAGTCGTCACCAAAGTGCCATAAGTATTTCAGCCCAGTGCCTACGGCAGTGGCGGAGAGCAGCGCCGGGGTTTGGCTGCATAGCGGCGGGACGCTGATGCTGGTGATGGTCAGAGTGGGGTCGAAGGTTTTCTGGTATTCAACCATGCAGTTGCTGTTGCCAATGGTGATGCGTATCCGGAATGGGCTTTGTGTATTAATGCTGTTGAGTACGGGGAAGGACAAAAGCCTGTCTGTGGGGTGAAAGCTGTCGGACTGGGAGGCATGGGTGTTGATGTTTGTGACGGTTACGTCTCTTGTCGGCCAGGGGGAAGAGGAGTAGGTGGAGTTGTCGGTGATGATGATGTTTCCGTTGCAGTCGCTGCTAATATTGAAGTCGAGCCAGTCGTTGTTAGGCAGTGGGGTAATGTTTATTGTTTCGCAGTAACCGGTGTTGTTGGAAGTCCAATTGAGTTGGAGCCTGTTGACACAAGGTTGGGGGATTAACACATTCTGGGTGTTGGAGGAGATGCGGACGCTATGACCCACTTCGACGGAGCCGCAGTAGAAGTGGAGGGTGGCAGGCAATGATACATTGTTGTTGACTGCTATTTGCACAATGTTGTAGCAGAGGATGGTGTAGGAGAATCCGGGGGCTGGTGTGCAGGCGGGGGGTGGGGGAGTATAGTGCAGGGTGGTACAGCAACTGTTGATGTTGCTGCACACAGTGCAATACACCGCTTCATTGGGCAGGAGAATGCATTGCTGGTCGGTAATCCCGTTGGACCAGGAGCAGTGGTAATCGGGGTCTGGTATGGTAACGCCCGAGAGGCAGAGGCTGCCGCCAGTGGAGTTCAAAGAGAGCGCGGGGAAGGGGTTTACTTGAATATTGGAGAGGGGGACTTGGACAGTGCAACCGTAACGAGATACATAATGCAGGGTGCCGGAGTAGGTACCTGCGGAGGGGAATACGATGTTGGCAGGGATGCCATAGGTGGTACCCACCCCGTTGATTGTCCAGTGGGAAAGGCTTTTGTCGGCTTTGGTGCGGTCGTCGTCAGACAGCACATTGAGCTGCGCATTGGTGTTGCTGCAGAAAGGGCCGGGAGAAACGGCGGGAGGGTCTATCTGCCCAATGAGGACGGTGACGCTTTTGGTACACCGGTTTTCGCAGGCGGTGCGTTCCAGAATCATAGAGGCTTGAGGGACGGCCGGTTCGCAGAAGTTGGCCAATACGGTGACATTGCGCTGCAGGTGGTCGCCTACCACGGTGAGGGCCTTTTCGGGGAGGGGAGTCCACACGTACAGGACGGGGACATCAGGGTGGTCGGGCAGTAGGTCAAGCTGGAATTGTTCCCCGTCGCAGACCTTGATGGGAGTGTTGTAGGGCCAGGGGTCGAATAGAAAGAGATAGGTGCTCCATACAACGGGAGTGGAACGGCAGCCGGTGCGGCGGTTCACTTGGTAGACGTTGATGTCGCTTGCTGCCGGGCCGAAAGTGATCATGACCCGCTCGCCAGTGGCAGTGGCGAGTGTGGGGGTTCCGTCATTCCATTCCCATAAGATGTAGTAATCGGGGCCGAGGGCTGAGGCAGAGAAGTATTCGGCACTGTTGGGGCATATCTCTTGTGGGCCGGAGATGTTGGTGGGAGCAGGAGGCGGGGAAGCCACTTCAACCGTCATTTCAGCAGAGTTGCAGAAGTCGGGGTTGGACACCTTCACAGTGTACAAGCCGCATTGGCTAAAAGTATAGTCAAGCGTGATTGATTGGGGAGGGGGGTTGTTGATTTCCTGTCCGTTTTGAAAAATGCTCCATTGGCATGCTGTGGTGGCGTTGGTGGAGAACTGCACGGTCTCGTTCTGGCATACGATGTTGGAGGAAGGTGCAATGATTGCCAGGTTGTCCTTGACGGAGATGGATTTGGTGACCTGATAAGGGCCGCAGCCCAGAAAACGGCATTCGTAGGTGGCAGTAATGGTATAGGTACCTGTTTGGGAAAATTGGATTAGGGCCTCGTTGGTGGAGTCGGCAGAGATGATGTTCACGTTCGATGCCGGGGTGACGCTCCAGTGATAGCCAGTTCCACCCCACAAGGGTAGGGAGAAGAGTTCGGCTTGGTTTGTGCATATAACATTGGGGCCGCTGATGGGTACGGCATCGGAGATGACGGGGATTTTGATGGCTTTAAGGGTTTTGCAGTTGCAGTTGCAGCGGCTTTCGTCCAAAGTTAGTGTACCGTATCCGGATTCGGGAGCATTCCATGCCACCCGAATGTGTCGTGTGCCTTGCCCGCTGACCAGGGTTCCCCCGTCAACATCCCAGGTGTAGCTGGAACAGGAAGGAAGGGACACATGGTATTCGGCTGTTGTGTGGGCACAGACGCTCCCGTAGCAATCCATTTGAGTAGGACAAGCATCGGCCACATGGATATAGATGGTTTCGGAATCGTAGCATCCGCATTCGTTGAAGACCTTGTGCCGGATTTTGAAATTGTTACCGATAGACTGGGCGGTGAAGGAATAGGTGTTGGAAGAGGATGTGCCCCAAGGGGATTCCCAATAGTAGTCTGTTATCGGGGTGGTAGAGGAATAACTGTTGTCGATAAACGTGATGCTGTCTCCCAGGCAAACATAAAGGTTTTTTATACCAGGATTGTTCAAATCGTAGGAATAAGCGGGGGCGGATATGGAGCGGCAGATGGGTTTGTCTTCCAGCGTGACTTCCAGTCGGTCAGAGCAATTGTTGCCAGAGGAGTTGGAGGCCGACACTTCCACGACGCCAAGGTCTCCCTGCCCCCATGTCACTGTACATTGGCTATTGCCTGCTGATAGGGAATAGCTGCCCCCCGAGACAGTCCATGTGAAGTTAGTCAGGTTTTGTCCAGTTGCGACGTAGGTTACCGCGTTCCCTTTACAAGCCCTGATAATTTGATCGTTAAGGATTACACGATCCCCATCCATGTTATACGTATAGCATTGGTTGTTGCCAAGGGGAATGATTTTTACCGAGATATTGTTTTGTGCAATACCTGAAATGGTGAAGAGGAAGCCTATGAATAATGAGACTATAGGCTTGTACCAATGTTTGTTGTGGTTTTTCATAAGGCTCTTTGTATTTGTTTTTCAGTTGCAAATATACGAAAAAGGGTTGTGCATATGTTTTTCTGTTTTTTTATGGAGAATGAGACATTTAATGGCCACTATGTTTGTTCGGGATGAGAGCGGGGAGCATTGCCCTTCCGTTGTATTTGGGATTGTGGAGACTAATCAGATGCCTGTCGCAGCGGACATCTATTCCACCACGAGTTTAAGGAGGTGTGTGGTGTGGTGCGTAACGACCTTGACGAGGTAGGTGGCGGCGGGGAGGTCGGCGACGTTGAAACGGGCGGAGCCTAAGGAGCGGAGCAGGGTTTGGCCGAGAGGAGAGATGACCTGTATTTCTTTGACAAAG
>Ga0310697_10003742_pt1 | contig 15271 bp, 12 predicted proteins | sample 172DNAGHGlowgp2_FD_203883 | JGI IMG/M metagenome (GOLD analysis project Ga0310697, IMG submission 203883) | Sheep rumen microbial communities from Palmerston North, Manawatu-Wanganui, New Zealand - 1728 DNA GHGlow gp2 (v2) (version 2) | ecosystem: Host-associated > Mammals > Digestive system >... | reverse complement strand
GCCAAGGGACTGGTGCTCTCGATGTGCTTAGGCGACAACGAGGCGCAGATAGCCGAGATGGCAGAGGTCATCCAGGAATGTCCGCAGCTGAAGGTCGCCATCGGACATTTCGGCATGCCGACAACGCCGTCCTTCCGCAGTCAGGTGCTCCTGGCCAGACAGGGCGACAACGTCATGGTGGAGTCGGGTGGCATCACATGGCTCTACAACCCGGAATTCTACCCTTACCCCACGGCCATCCGCCGCATTCGCGAGGCTGCAGACCTCGTTGGTTGGGAACGGCTGATGTGGGGCTCAGACTATCCGCGCACCATCACCGCCATCACCTACCGCATGTCGTATGACTTCGTCGAGAAATCGACAGAACTGACAGCCGAAGAGAAGGCACTCTTCCTTGGCGAGAACGCCCGCCGCTTCTATGGCTTTAAGAATCTACCCGAATTACCGTATATTAAAAATATGTCAGAATGAAAGCAATACAAATCTCACACAATCAGGAACTGAACATCATAGACATTGAGAAGCCGCAGGCCCCCGGCTACGGCGAGATACTGCTGAAGCTACACTACGTCGGCTTCTGCGGTTCAGACATCAATACCTTCATGGGTCGTAACACGATGGCATTGAACCCTGTCATCCCCGGCCACGAGGTGGGCGCTACCATCGAGGCCGTCGGCGACGGCGTGCCTGAGGGACTGAAGCCCGGCATGGTGGTGACATGCAACCCATATACGAACTGCGGCAAATGCGCTTCGTGCCGTAACCAGCGCGTCAACGCCTGCCAGCATAACGAGACACTTGGCGTACAGCGCCACGGTGCGATGAAGGAATATATCGTGCTGCCGTGGGAGAAAGTCATTCCCGCCGGACTGCTGACGACGAAGACCTGTGCACTGGTGGAACCGATGTCCGTCGGCTTCCACGCCGTCAGCCGCGCCCAGGTGACCGATATCGACGTCGTGCTGGTCATCGGTTGCGGTATGGTAGGCATGGGTGCCGTTGTGCGCTCAGCCATGCGTGGCGCCACCGTCGTGGCAGCCGACATCGACGACGAGAAACTGGCACTGGCCAAGCAGATGGGTGCATCGTACACCATCAATACCAAGACGGAGGATGTCCATCAACGCCTGTTGGAGATGACCAGCGGCTTCGGCCCTGACGTCGTCATCGAGGCTGTTGGCAGCACGCCGACCTATCAGATGGCCGTCGACGAGGTGGCCTTCACGGGTCGTGTCGTCTGCATCGGCTATGCCAAGGCCGAAGTGTCGTTTGAGACGAAGTACTTCGTACAGAAAGAACTCGACATCCGCGGCTCACGCAATGCCCAGCCCTCCGACTTCCGTGCCGTCATCCACTATCTGGAGCGTGGCACCTGTCCCGTCGATGCCCTCATCACGAAGGTCATCCGTCCGGAGGAGGCTCTCGACACCATGCGCTGGTGGAGCCAGAACCCCGGCAAGGTATTCCGCATCCTCGTAGAATTCTAATCATAGTGCCCTGCGGTTTTGCCGCAGGTAATCATCTCATGACAGAACAGGAGAAAGACGAACGCTTCATGCGCTTAGCGCTGGATGAAGCCCATAAGGCAGCCGACGAGGGAGAAATCCCCATCGGCTGCGTTGTCGTATGTCGCGACCGCATTGTAGCCCGCAGCCACAACCTGACGGAGACACTCTGCGACGTCACGGCTCATGCTGAGATGCAGGCCATCACCGCCGCCGCCAACACCCTGGGCGGCAAGTACCTGACCGACTGCACACTCTACGTCACCGTGGAGCCTTGTCCGATGTGTGCCGGAGCCTTAGGCTGGTCGCAGATTCCCCGCATCGTCTACGGTTGTAGCGACGAGAAACGCGGCTACCGTCTATATGCCCCACGGGTCTTGCACCCCAAGTCAAACGTAACGAGCGGCATTCTGGAAGAAGAATGCCGCCAACTGATGCTGGATTTCTTTCGGAATCGACGTTAGGACGGCTCCAAAGTGGTAGCAAAAACGCGGAATTGCGTAGTTTTTTGTTAACATTTTGCCCTAAATTGTATTTTTTTTATAAAAAAATTCTTTATTTTAAAACTTATGTATTATCTTTGCCGACTGAATTAACGTGAAACGTTATGTCCTTGTCCATAATGGGACTAATATAATAATGTACGCGTAAAGAAACTATAACCAATTAATTAATATCAAAAAAACGAGAGAGATTATGAAAAAAAGACTAACAATGTTTTTGGCAAGCCTGCTGATTTGTATTTCGGCAGCTGCTCAGACACAGGTCACAGGTACCGTACTCTCACAGGAGGATGGCCAGCCCATTATCGGCGCTGCCGTCCGTATTGAGGGAATCAAGGTAGGCATGCTGACCGACGTAAACGGTCGATTCTCGCTGACCATGCCTAAGGGCAAGACTCAGATTACCATTTCCTATCTGGGTTATGAGACAAAGACCGTTACTGCTAAGAACGGTATGCGTGTGTTTATGAAGGCCGATGCCCACTCGCTGGACGAGGTGGTGGTTACGGCTATGGGTATGAACCGTCAGCAGAAGACGCTGGGTTACTCTGCACAGCAGTTGGATTCTGAGGAACTGACGCTGGGTAAGATGACCGATGTCACCTCGGCTTTGGCTGGTAAGGTTGCCGGTGTGCAGATTAGCACCACCTCTACCGACCCTGGACAGGCCAATTCGGTGATTATCCGTGGTATCAGCTCTATCAATGGTAACAACCAGCCGCTGTATGTCGTCGACGGTGTGCCCCTCCAGCAGACCACGTTCTCAGGTACCCAGAAGGGACAGGACGAGTTTGCCAACGCTGTCGGTGGTATTTCGAGCATCAACCCCAACGATATCGAGTCAATGACCGTACTGAAGGGTGCAGCCGCTACCGCCTTGTATGGTAGCCGTGCAGCCAACGGTGTCATCATGATTACCACCAAAGGTGGTAAGAAGCATGGCGATAAGAACATGCAGATCAGCTACGACGGTAGCGTGCAGTGGCGCCAGGTGTCTCACCTGCCTAAGTTCCAGAATGACTTCGGTCAGGGTTGGAACGGTCAGCAGACCTTCATCGAGAACGGTTCTTGGGGTCCTGAGTTCGACGGCTCTACCCAGGTGTATGGTCCTATCTGGAACCATCAGCAGCTCATCCACAAGTATGAGGCTCAGGAAGACAATATCAAGGACTTCTTCGATACGGGTATCTCAACCAACCACAGCGTAGCGCTGAATGGTGTGTCGAACGACAACAAGATGACCTACTACCTGAGCTATTCTTATACCTCAGACAATGGTATCATCCCTGGCGACAAGGACACCTACAAGCGTAACACGATCGCCTATCGCGGCAGCTACGAGGCTAACGAATGGTTGAAACTGTCATCGAGCGTTAACCTGTCGAACTCAAAGACCAACACCGTGGGTACCTATCAGGGTACTTCGATGATTGACGGTATCTTGGAGTTCCCCCGCGACATCAGCCTTGTCGACCGTCAGGACCTCGATTCTCCGTTCGCTACGCCAGAGGCTTGGTACACACCTTACGGTATCACCAACCCTTACTGGGCTATCGAGAACAACTACAACCACAATGACGCCAAGCAGGTGTTCGGTAAGATTCAGGCCGACATCAAGCCTCTGAAGCAGCTGACGCTGACTTATCGCTTTGGTTTCGACTATACCGACTACGACCACAAGCTCGGTGTTCCCGAGATTGCACTGGATGACGCCCTGATCAACGAGGACTATGGTTATGCTCCCTCGAAGATGAACCAGAGCGGATATGTTTCTGCACAGTATCTGCGTAAGTATGAGTTGAACCACGACTTCCTGGCCAACTGGCAGGACAAGTACCTGGACGACAAGCTCGACGTGAATCTGATGGCTGGTGTGAACATGAGTGAGCGCTATGCCACCTATACCCGCAACCAGACTGACGGGCTGACCTTCGGTACTGGTTTCTGGCAGCTGAGCAACGGTTCTACCAAGACTGAGATTATGGAGAACCAGTCGAAGCGCCGCTCCGTGGGTCTCTTTGCCGATCTGACCTTAGGCTGGGACGAGATGGTCTATCTGGACATCACCGCCCGTAACGACTGGTCGTCGACACTGCCCTTGGAGAAGAACAGCTACTTCTATCCCGGTGCTACACTGAGCTGGATTTTCACGAAGCTGATTCCCCAGAACGACTACCTCACCTTCGGTAAGGTGCGTGTGGCTTACGGTAAGACTGGTAACGACGCAGGTGTCTATCAGGTATATCCCCGCTACGTCCAGGCCTACAGCAACGGCTATTATGCCTCTGACCTGACCAAGTTCCCGTTCAATGGCATCAACGCGTTCCAGGCTGCTTCTACCGCTGGTAGTAACGATCTGAAGCCTGAGATGACCACTGAGTTCGAGGTGGGTATCAACCTGGCATTCTTCAACAACCGCATCAACATCGACGCCTCTTACTACAACCGTAACACCGACGACCAGATCTTCACCCTGCCTGTTGACCCCTCTACAGGTTTCAGCTTCATGGTGACCAACTTCGGTAAGGTGAACAACAAGGGTTTCGAGCTGTTGGTTAACACCGTTCCCGTTCAGACTAAGGACTTCCGTTGGGAGTTGGGCTTCAACTTCTCTAAGAACAAGAACAAGGTTGTGTCGATGCCTGAAAGCCTTGAGGGTGGTATGGTCAACATCAACGGCTTCTCGGCTGGTGACGATGCTGTCTATATGCGTGCCGTTGAGGGTCTGCCCATGGGTGAGCTCTTCACTTATCTGCCCCAGTACACCGACGACGGTAAGCTCATCGTCGGCGAGAGTGGTCAGCCTCTGCTGACCGACGAGGTGAAGGATACCGGTAAGAACGTCAATCCTGACTGGACGGGTGGTGTCACCACGTCGCTGTCGGCTTACGGCTTCACGCTGAGTGCTTCGCTTGATATCCGTAAGGGTGGTTATATGTTCTCACGCACAAAGAACCTGATGCAGTTCACCGGTAACGGCGAGGCAACGACTTACAACGAGCGCCGTCCGTTCGTTATCCCCAACTCGGTCTATGCCGACGGTACGGAGAATACCACTCCCATCTATTTGAACAATAGTAGCTATCAGGACTATTTCAACAACTACGGTGCCGGCGAGGGTGGCGAGTTCTACCTGATGGATCGCTCGTTCGTGAAGATGCGCAACCTGACGCTGGCATACACACTGCCGAAGTCGATTGTCAGCAAGATTTATCTGAGCGATGTCACACTCTCATTGTTTGCTAACAACCTGTTCACCTGGACTCATAAGTCTAACCGCTACATCGACCCGGAGACTTCTTCTTACGGTAACGACCTTGAAGGCTTGTTCGGTGAACTCTATTCTAACCCTGCCTGCCGCAACTTCGGTTTCAACGTAGGTGTTAAATTCTAATTAAGAAGGAGGAAGAACATTATGAAGAAATTAGCTATTATATCTACCATCGTCATGGGGCTGGCCACCACTGCGTGCGACAGCTATCTGGACATTAACGAAGATCCCAACTCGCCCGCAGAGGCTAACATGACTACCAGCATCCTGTTGCCAGGTGCCGAGATGAACCTCGCTGGCAGCTATGGTGACTTCCTGCGCATCACAGGCGGATATTACGCTCAGCACTATGCGCAGACCTTCGGTACGTCAAACTATCTCGACTACTCCCAGTTCAAGATGTCGGCTACCCGTAGCAGTAGTACCTACACACAGATAAACAGCCGTGCGCTGAAGAACTTAGGTACTGTTCGCACGCTGGCTGCTCAAAAGGAGGAGTGGGGCACCTATCTGGCCGCCACCGTTCTGCGCGCCTTTGCCTATCAGGCTCTCGTAGACTGCTACGGTGAAGTTCCTTATACCCAGGCGTTCACATCGACGACGTCGCCTAACTACGACAACGGTGAGGTCGTCTACGCAGGTATCCTGGCCGAACTTGACGAGGCCCTGTCGAAAGCTCAGTCGTCTGACCAGGTGGCTACCAACTTCCTGTTCCCCGGCGAGAAGGCTGAGCCCTGGATTCAGTTTGCCAACGCCGTGAAGCTCAAGATTCTCATGCGTGAGGCTGACGTTGTCGGCGATGCTGTGGCCAAGGCTGGTGCCATCATCAGCGAGGGCAACCTGCCCTTAGGCGATGTGGCCTATGCAGACTGCTGGGGCAACGAGGCAGGCTCCATGAGCCCGTACTACGCTGAGGAATTCTCGCCCGCCTGGGGTTCTACACAGGAGAATGTCGTTGCCAACATCGCCATCATCGGCACCATGCTACAGAAGGATAGTCAAGGCAATGTTACCTATGAAGATCCCCGTCTGCCGGCCTTCTTCGAGAAGAATGCATCGGGCGCTTACACGGGTGCCATCTCTGGAACGAACTTCTCTACGTCAGATTCTTACAAGTCTACCTACTGGTGTCGTCCTGTTGCCAGCTACGACATGCCGGTCTACTTGATTACCGTCTCTGAGGTTGAGTTCTTCATTGCCGAGTACTATGCCCGTCAGGGTAATGCCGCTCAGGCCGAGGCTCACTACAAAGCCGCCATCGAGGCTTCTTGCGAAACGGCTGGTGTTGATGGTGCCGACGTGGTTATTGCACAGTTCCCCTACAACCAGAACGCCTACAAGCAGTGCATCGGTATCTCTAAGTGGATTGCACTCGCCGGTGTTAACAACTTCGAGGCTTGGTGCGAGGCTCGCCGTCTGAATTATCCGGCATTCGGAACCGTCACTGGTTCTCAGATGTATAACCTGAAGGATGACAGTTCATATCGCCCCGAGTACTACGAGCCAGGTACACTCTACACACCTATCCAGGTGGAAGACAAGGTGGGACAGAACAAGATTCTCGAGCGCTGGCCGTACGCAGAGAGTTCTTCGTCGCGCAACAGCAATACTCCTGAATTCCCCGGCTACACCACTCCCATCTTCTGGAGTAAGTAATCGGAGTTAAGTCTTTAATTCATCAAACAGAAAAGACACAGACATGAAAAAGAATATATTTTATACAATGCTTTTTGCAGCGGCTATGTTCACACTGGCCAGCTGCAGTGACGACGAGTCAGAAGGAAAGTCACGCATTACCTATTATCCGACCATCGAGCTGAAGGGCGACGACCCCTACCTGGTGGCTAAGGGTTCTACCTATCAGGATCCGGGCTACGAGTCAATCATGGGTGGACAGGACGTGTCAGACAAGGTGACGGTGACGGGAATCCCCAACACCGCACAGTCTGGCGACTACACCGTGTCATACACCACCGTCAAGAACGATGATGGATTTGATGCCAGCGCCAAGCGCCGCGTCATCGTTGCCGACGCCAACGACCCCATCGAAGGTCTCTATTGGATTGATCCTTCAAGCTACCGTTTGCGTCAGGGAGCCAAGAAGGCCTACGGAGCCGCCTATCCTTTGGTTGTTATGAATAATGGCGACGGCACCTATAGTGTCGACGACTTGCTCGGCGGCTGGTACTACTACGGTTCTGGTTACGGCAAGAACTATGCGATGGCAGCCACTATCTCTGTTGCTGATGATGGTACGGTAACCCTCCTTAAGAGTGCAGTTCCTGGCTGGGGCGACGCTCACGAAGACTTCAGTGGCACGTTCGATGCTGCTACGGGCACCTTTGAGATGACCACCGTCTATGCAGCAATGGACTTCGTTCAGACATGGGTAAAACAATAGTAAAGAGTAAATAAGAACTATGAAGAAAGTATTATATTCCGCAGCTCTGCTGCTCCTCGCTACACTGACATCGTGTGAGAAGGAGGACATTGAGAATACTGCTACCGTCAACATGGCTGGACAGTGGTATGTTCAGGTGGATGCCGTCGACGATGCCGGTAAACCCATTAAAAACGGTGAAGACTATTTTGGCTTTGGCCGTGTACTGATTCTCACCAGCAATACTGCCGCTAACTCCACCTCCGAGATGCTGATCGATGATCTGGGAAGTTTCGACGTTGCAGCTGGCTACGGCAACGGCAACTATCCCAGCTACTCGTTGAAGAGTAAGATCAATGTTGACCTTGGTGCATTGACGTTCTCGTCGAACAACGCCACCAACCTGTCAGACAAGAACAAGTTCGATTCTGATCTCTATCCCATCACCATTGAGGGCGGTAAGATCCTCCCGGGTGCTGGCAGACAGAACAATGGCTCTGTAGCCGACAGTATCGTGTTCTACGTGAAGTACGCCGGTGACCCCTGGTTCCCCGCTGACGGCTATGCCAAGTACAAGGTCAGTGGCATCCGCTACTCAGGTCTTGTTGAGAACGACTAACATCTCTTGACGCTTCAAGCGCAAGTTATCTAACATCAGCTGGCGGCACTCTTTCCGAAGGGTGCCGCCAGTGTTTTGTCGTATTTCACCGGTTCAAAAAAGAAAAACGAGCTACATCTCTGTAACTCGTTGATTTCTTTTGTAGCGGGAGCCGGGATTGAACCGGCGACCTCATGATTATGAATCATGCGCTCTAACCAGCTGAGCTATCCCGCCATCATTGCTGTTAAGCGGGTGCAAAGGTAGTATTATTTTTTGAATTAACAAAATTTCTACGGAAAATATTTTCAAATTTGACAAAAAAGTTGTATTTTTGCCCCCATGAAACATAATTAGCGCTAACCTACAAGATGAATAAAACGAAGAAAAGACTGAATATAGAGTATCCTTTGACGACCAAGTCGGCAAATATCGTCTGGGAACAGATAGGTACTATCCATGGGTTGCGTCGATGGCTCGCCGACCGTGTGGAGGAACAGGCAAACGACGTGATCTCTCTGACTTGGGGTGAGCCGTGGACCGATCATCACACGCTGGAGGCACGTATATTGGATCGGCAGAAGAATAGCTTTATCCGTCTGCAATGGATCAACGAAGAGGACCCCGAAGCCTATTGGGAAATGCGCATCGGACGTAGCGAGTTGACAGACGAGCTGTGCCTTTATGTGTCCGACTACGCTTTGCCTGAGGATATCGATGACCTCCGCGACTTGTGGGACGGCAATATGGAGAGACTGCACCAAGTAAGTGGACTTTGACCCTTCTTGAAACTTTAAAAATTATAAAATATGATATTTAAAGGCTGTACTCTGACTTTTTTATCGTAACTTTGCAGCTTAAATTGAAAGAGCGCAATGTTTCGGATTAAGAAACTTGATATATTTATGGCCAAACAGTTCCTGCAACTGTTCGTGGGAGCTTTTTTCATCTGCCAGTTTGTGCTGATGATGCAGTTCCTGTGGCGTTATGTCAATGAACTGATTGGCAAGGGGTTGTCGCTGGAAATCATGTTGCAGTTCTTCTGGTATATGGGACTGATGCTGATGCCGCAGGCCTTTCCACTGGCCATCCTCCTTTCTTCGCTCATCGTGTTCGGTAACCTGGGTGAGTCGTCTGAGCTAACGGCCATCAAGGCAGCAGGCATCTCGCTGCTACAGGCGTCGCGGTCGCTCATCGCCATTGTCATCGTTGTTGCGGGCATCTCGTTCTATTTCCAGGATGTCGTGGGACCCATGGCCGACAAGTCGTTCTACCAGTTGTTGCTGTCGGTGAAAGAGAAGAGTCCTGAGGTGGAGATTCCTGAAGGCATCTTCTATGACGGCATTCCCAATTCGAACCTTTACGTGCAGAAGAAGAACCTGGAGACGGGTATGCTCTATGGCATTATGATCTACCGCCGCACAAACAGCTATGAGGATCAGGCCATCATCCTGGCCGACTCAGGCATGATGCAGACGACAGCCGAGAAGAAGCACCTCATACTGACGCTCCACAACGGCGAGTGGTTTGAGAATATGCAGCAACAGGACATGGCAGGGTCGGCCAACGTGCCCTACCGTCGTGAGACGTTCGCCCTGAAGCGTATCGTGCTCGATTTCGACAGCGACTTCAATCTGGCCGACGAGAAGGGTATCGCCGCCGACGCTCGTTCGAAGAGCCTGGACGCCATCCTGAGCGACCTCGATTCGATTATCATCTTCAACGACTCTATAGGCCGCCAGTTTGAGCGCGAAGCCCGCTATCGCACGTTCAACATCGCCTCCGTCGGAAAGCAAGACTCTCTGAAGGCGTATGCCCAGGCGGCATCCGGCAAGGTGGCGTTCGACAGTCTGTTGGCTAAGTTGGATGATAACCAGAAGCGCATGGTCGTGCAGCATGCCATGGAACAGGCTAAAATGGAGCTTTTTGACCTGAACATGAAGAGCGAATACTCATTCAGTCTCAACCGCCATGAGCGTATGCACCGTATGGAGGCCATCAACCGCTTCACAGTGGCCCTGTCGTGCATCATCTTCTTCTTTATCGGTGCCCCGCTGGGTGCCATCATCCGCAAGGGTGGCATGGGGGTGCCGGTCATCATCTCGGTGCTGGTGTTCATCATATACTATATCTTTGAGAACTCTGGCATGCGCATGGCACGAGCGGACGAATGGACGGTATGGTTCGGCAAACTGATATCGACGATGACGCTAACGCCCGTGGCCATCTTCATCACCTACAAAGCCAACAACGACTCGGTGGTGTTCAGCGTCGACCTGTACAAAGACCTGCTACGTCGCATACTGGGCCTGCGCGTCAAGCGTAACATCATGCGTAAGGAGGTCATCATTGAAGACCCGAAATATGCCGAAGACGCACAGCGGCTGGAAGAGGTGAACATGCGTATCGCAGCCTACTCGGAAGCCCATAAGCTGATTCGCCTGCCGAACCCCATCAAGGTGTTCTTCAAGATTGAAAACGACCACGAGATAGAGGAGATCAACGATTTGTTGGAACAGACCATCGAGAATCTGGGCTACACACGCGACCGTCTGATACTGACCGAACTGAACCATTATCCCATCCTGATGACCCGTGCCCACACCCGTCCCTTCAACCGCAAGTGGCTGAACATCGCCATGGTCGTGTTGCTACCCTTGGGCGTTTTCCTCTACCTGAGAATGTGTCGCTTCCGTCTCAGACTGTACAAAGACCTGCACGCTATCCGCCAGACGAGCGACAAGATTATCCCCAAGGCTTTGGAATTGAGTCGCGCGTATAAAATAAATAAGGTATAACTATGGAGCAATTCAAACTGAACACAATAGAAGAGGCCATCGATGACTTCCGTCAGGGTAAGTTTGTCATCGTAGTCGACGACGAAGACCGTGAGAACGAGGGCGACCTCATCTGTGCCGCAGAGAAGATAACCCCCGAGATGGTGAACTTCATGTTGAAGTACGCCCGTGGTGTTCTCTGTGCCCCCATCACTATCAGCCGCAGCATAGAACTCGACCTGCCACGCCAGGTGGCGGAAAATACGTCTGTGCTGGGAACGCCTTTCACCGTCACCGTCGACAAGCTCGAGGGCTGTACGACGGGGGTGTCGGCCTCTGATCGTGCCGCCACCATTCAGGCGCTGGCCGACCCCGCATCGACGCCGAAGACCTTTGGCCGGCCGGGACATATCAACCCCCTCTACGCCCAAGATAACGGTGTGCTGCGGCGCAGTGGCCATACCGAGGCTGCCGTTGACCTGTGCAAGCTTGCTGGCCTTTATCCTGCCGGTGCCCTGATGGAGATTATGAATGACGACGGCTCGATGGCCCGCATGCCGGAGTTGCAGATGTTTGCCCAAGAGCACCAGCTGAAAATCATCACCATCAAAGACCTGATAGCCTACCGCTTGCGCAAGGAGTCACTCATCGAGGTGGGCAGTCGCGTAGACCTGCCTACCTGCTATGGCCACTTCCAGCTGATACCCTTCCGCCAGAAGTCGAATGGACTGGAGCACATGGCGCTCATCAAGGGCGAGTGGACGGCAGACGAAGCCGTGCTGGTACGTGTCCACTCCAGCTGTGCCACGGGCGACATCCTCGGTTCGATGCGCTGCGACTGCGGTGAACAGTTGCACAAGTCGCTCAAGATGATTGAAGCAGAGGGCAAGGGCGTTGTCATTTACATGCAGCAGGAGGGTCGCGGCATTGGTCTGATGAACAAGATTGCTGCCTACAAGTTACAGGAGGAAGGGCTTGACACCATTGATGCCAACATCCATCTGGGCTTCAAGCCCGACGAGCGCGACTATGGTTGCGGCGCACAGATGCTGCGCCACCTGGGCATCCACAAGATGCGCCTGATGACCAACAACCCGACAAAGCGTGTCGGTCTTGAGGCCTACGGTCTGGAGATTGTCGAGAACATCCCCATCGAGGTGACGCCTAACGAGTACGACTACCGTTATCTGAAGACCAAGCAGGAGCGGATGGGACACACGTTGCACCTAAAATGAAAGAATAAAACAAAATAAATAGCGCAATTATTCGTTTAAAAAGAATAAAATGCGTAATTTTGCACGGAAATTTAGACAAAAACATAAAATGGCACAATTATCCGACCGCCTACAAAGGCTTGCACCATCGGCCACTCTGGCCATGTCGCAGAAAAGTTCTGAGATGAAGGCTCAGGGCATTGACGTTATCAATATGAGCGTCGGCGAACCTGACTTTAACACGCCCGACCACATCAAACAGGCCGCCAAACTGGCTATCGACGAGAACTATTCACGCTACTCGCCCGTACCCGGCTACCCGAACCTGCGCCAGGCCATTGCCCGTAAGTTGGAGCGCGAGAACCACCTGCACTACCTGCCCAGCGAGATTCTCGTTTCGAACGGTGCCAAGCAGAGCGTTACCAATACGATCTTGTCGCTGGTGAACGACGGCGAGGAGGTCATCATCCCGGCTCCTTACTGGGTCAGCTATCCCCAGATGGTCAAGTTGGCCGGCGGCACCCCCGTCATTGTCGAGGCCAACTTCGAACAGAACTTCAAGATGACCGCCGCCCAGCTCGAGGCCGCCATTACACCTAAGACCCGCATGGTCATCATCTGCTCACCCAGCAACCCCACAGGCTCCGTCTATAGCAAGGAGGAACTGCAGTCGCTGGCCGAGGTCATCTTACGCCACGAAGACCTCTTCGTGCTGGCCGACGAGATCTATGAGCACATCAACTACGTGGGACATCACGAGTCTATCGCCCAGTTCCCCGGCATGAAGGAACGCGCCATCATCGTCAACGGCGTCTCGAAGGCATACGCTATGACGGGCTGGCGCATCGGCTATATCGCAGCCCCCGAATGGATTGTCAAGGGTTGCAACAAGCTGCAGGGCCAGTACACCAGCGGCCCCTGCTCCGTCAGCCAGATGGCTGCTTTGGCCGCCTACTCCGAGAGTCAGCAGTGTGTCGAGGATATGCGTCAGGCCTTTGAGCGCCGCCGTGACCTGATTGTCCGCTTGGCCAAAGACATCCCCGGACTGGAAGTCAACGTACCCGAGGGGGCGTTCTATCTCTTCCCCAAGTGTGCCAGCTTCTACGGCAAGACGACTCCCGATGGGAAAACCATCGCAAACTCCACCGACTTGGCGATGTACTTGCTGGAGGAAGGCCATGTGGCCAGCGTCGGCGGCGATGCTTTCGGCGACCCGGACTGCTTCCGCATGAGCTATGCCACAAGCGACGAAAATATCGTCGAAGCCATGCGTCGTATCAAGGAAGTATTATCAAAACTGCATTAAATTCGTTTTTTTTCAAGTTAAAAGTTATTAATTCGGCACGTAGTACGCTATAAATTATTATCTTTGCGCTTGATAACTACAAAATCGCACATTTACAAACTCTATTATTTAATAACTAAAAATTTAAATCAAATTATGGCAACATCAACAAAGGCTGCAGCCCCAGCCAAGAAAAGTTCGGGCTTCAATGGCGTTAAGGATGCATGGATCATTCTCGTAATCTGCTGTATCTTAGCTTATTGCTTCTATTTCTTCGTACTTGGTGACCCCAGTCACTTCGTAGGTGGCGACCGTGCCGGACACCCCGCTGATCTGATGGGTACCGTTTACAAGGGAGGTTTCGTGGTAGGTCTGATTATCACGCTGCTGCTGACCGTTATCGTGCTCGGTGTAGAGCGTTTCTTTGCTATCAAGACCGCTTCTGGTAAGATGAACCTCGCTAAGTTCACCACTCAGGTGAAGGAAGCTATCAAGGCTCAGGACTTCGGCAAGGCTAAGGATCTGTGCAACAAGATGCAGGGTTCTGTAGCTAACGTTGTGCTGGCTTCCATCAACATGTACGAGACCGTAGAGAAGGATGAGACGCTGAAGAAGTCTCAGAAGATATCTAAGATTCAGCAGGCTCACGAGGAGGCTACCCAGCTGGAGATGCCTACCCTGACAATGAACCTCCCCATGGTTGCTACCATCGTATCTCTGGGTACCCTGACCGCTCTGTTCGGTACTGTGCTCGGTATGATCGGTTCGTTCCAGGCTCTGTCTGCCGGTGGTGGTGCTGACTCTATGGCTCTGTCTGCAGGTATCTCTGAGGCTCTGGTCAACACGGCTTCGGGTATCTTGACGTCATGGGTTGCTACCGTGGTCTATAACTATTTCTCAAACAAGATCGATAAGCTGACATTTGCTCTCGACGAGGTTGGTTACACGATTGCTGCTACATACGACTCTAACCACCACGAGGCATAAGCTGTTTTACCTTTTAATTCCTTCGTAAATTATGGGTAAAATTAAAATTGAGAAAAAAGACATCTGGATCGACATGACTCCCATGTCGGACGTGATGACCCTGTTGCTCTGCTTCTTCATGTTGACATCAACATTCCTGACGCCAGAGCCCGTAAAGGTCAACACGCCAAGCTCCGTGTCCGAGGTCAAGGTCCCCGAGAATGATGTGCTCAATATCCTGGTATCGCCAGAGGGCAACATCTACGTGGGTTCCGAGAACAAGAACACGATGCTGGACATGATGCAGACGGTCACCGACAAGTTCGGCGTCTCGCTGACAGGTGAGAAGCTGAAGCACTTCCGCGAGGATGCTATGATCGGTGCGCCTATGAGCATGTTTGAAGCCTACTACGCCCTCGACACCGAGAAGATGGGCGAGGAGATCCAGAAGTTGAGCATTCCCCTCGATAGTATCGACGGCGGAAAGAGTGAGTTCCAGGAGTGGGTAACTGCCGCTCGTGAGTCGAATCCTGACATTCGTATCGCCATCAAGGCCGACGGTAAGACGTCGTACGCCGTGATTAAGAAGATGATGTCAGAGCTTCAGGACATGAACGAGAACCGTTATCAGCTCATTACTAATCTTGACACTAAAAAACAGGCGGAGATCTAAGATATGGCAAAGAAGAAAGCAAGTAAGCAGAAAAAAATGGATACCCGCGTGAACTTCACGCCGATGGTAGACATGATGATGCTTCTGATCACGTTCTTC
>Ga0310697_10003741_pt1 | contig 15273 bp, 7 predicted proteins | sample 172DNAGHGlowgp2_FD_203883 | JGI IMG/M metagenome (GOLD analysis project Ga0310697, IMG submission 203883) | Sheep rumen microbial communities from Palmerston North, Manawatu-Wanganui, New Zealand - 1728 DNA GHGlow gp2 (v2) (version 2) | ecosystem: Host-associated > Mammals > Digestive system >... | reverse complement strand
ACTTGTTGTTTTCGAAATTCAATCCGAGGAAAGTACCGAAATTATTGAGGCAGTTGAAGATGGCGAGTTGTCTGAGGAACGCTGATTTTCCGCAGTCGCTTTCCCCCGCCAAGCAGACGAGTCCGGATTTGGGGAGGATGTTGCCCCAGAGGTAAGGTATGTTTTCCGAGTACGCGGTGACTAGCTCCTCGCCAGCGTAATACTTGAGTTGTACTTTGCTTTTCTTTTTCTTTTCTTCGTAGTTGTCGGAGAAGACGCCCCATCGGTCGGCATCGTAGTATTCAGGTTCGTACATATTAAGAAATGGAAGTTAATTAAGAAATGGGAGTTAAAAGAGGGAGTACGGATAAACGGATAAACGAGTAAACGAAGATCACGACGGAGCAAAGTTATGAATCATGTGGGTGAGGGCGGGAATAAAGGGAAAGGGAATGTGAGAATTGGGGTGAAAAAAGTTGGGAAGGAAGGGGGGAGGACCATTGGCTTCGCCTAAAATGCTCACGCTCGGCATAGCTCGAACAAGTTCGGCTCTGCGCTCGCTTAATCGCATTTTTGACCATTGAGCATTGACCATTGGCTTCGCCTAAAATGCTCACGCTCGGCATTATTACCATTGAACATTGACCATTGAACATTGACCATTTGGCTCTGCGCTCGCTTAATCGCATTTCTGAACATTGACCATTGAGCATAGACCATTGATTTTAATTGGAAACAACAATTCACAACAATAAACAACAATATCCCTGACGGGATAGGGAAGGAGCCGCCGCGGACGCGACGGAACAACGGGGCACAACGTGGGATTAGGTTTTAGGTTTTAGCTGTTAGCTGCTATTGTTCGTAGGTCAAGAAGGGGGAGAAATGGTGGTGTCAAATGTTTCATGTTAAATGTTAAAATGAGGGCTTGTATGCAGAATCTGCATTGATATGCGTGAAAGATGGCGGTTTTTGGGTGTTTTTTTTGTATTTTCATGCAGTGTTATATGCAAAAATGTTTTATGGATATGACATTTTAAAACATTGGCTTCGCCTAAAATGCTCACGCTCGGCATTATTACCATTGAACATTGACCGTTGACCATTGACCATTTGGCTCTGCCCTCGCTTAATCGCATTTTTGACCGTTGACCATTGGCTTCGCCTAAAATGCTCACGCTCGGCATTATTACCATTGAACATTGACCGTTGACCATTGACCATTAACCGTTGACCATTAACCATTGACCATTGGCTTCGCCTAAAATGCTCACGCTCGGCATAGCTCGAACAAGTTCGGCTCTGCTCTCACTTAATCGCATTTTTGAACATTAGATAAAATGCTCACGCACATGGCTCGAGTGCTTGTGTTTCGTAGGCTGGCAGCCTGCGTACCCTGAATGCTTGTGAAAACCCCGTGCTTGAAAAGCCCGGGCACACGGTTCCCTTACTATGATTTACCCCTCCCCTAAAAGTGGCGGGGAGTAGAGAGTGCCGCTGGCACTCGATGCATGTGATGAAAAGTCAATGAGATATGGAGCTGTGTTGTGGGCGCAAACATCCATATATAAGTCTTGGGAAAAATAATTATAAAAAAGGTGAAAAAAAGTTCGTGAAAATTTGTTCATTTGAAAATTTCTTGTTTTCTTTGCAGCAGAATTGAATGGCTCCGTTGCAAACCTGCATATTTTTTAAGGTGCCTGTTTTTGGGATTAGTCTTAGGTTACGATATCAGAAATATCAAGAACCTCCTCTCATTTTAATGTCACTTTTTTCATCCAATCGCCGCAAGACGATTCATCATCATTTTAACCTAATTCGTGTATCATTATGAAAACTAACTCCTTAACCCTTTCGCAACTGCTATCCCATTATGACGGCAGTTTTGAGCAGACGCTCATTTTGTTGAACCTCCTGAAAAAAGAACCTGAGGAGACTCAGCTTCTCATCTTACGTCTTATCCTTTCTCTTTGCGAATTAAAGCATATCTCTCAGGATAGCGTTACTAATTGTTTTCCTCCCGCAACGACTTATGTCGAAAGCGTTCGTCTTTTGAAAAACACGGGTCTTGCCAAAGGTGTCATGGGGCACTACAAAGTGGTGGCGTGCAAGCGCTGTTCCGACGGTACCGAGGTTACTCCCCGTGAATTACCATTTTCCACTCGTTCCGGCAAGATGCTCTATCTGCTCACTTTGTCCCTGAGTTCTTCCGAACTGGGTATGGGTCAAGGCCTGAACAGGGCTGATATCCGTGTGAACAACATCCAGCAGTACGATGCCATCACCCGCTTGTTCCGTCTGGTCTATGGTGATAAGGTGAAGGATGCGGTCATCCGTAAGTTCATCGTCAACGTTTCTCGTTATGCCGATGACCACAACTTCTTCTCGCGCACCAAGCACGATACCAACATGGCGATTGCCAAGCGAATGACATTCGAGTCCACTCCTTTCCTCATCAATGGTGACAAGAACGAAACCCGTCGCATCAAGGCCAGCATCGATATCGAACGTTCCGAACCTGAGATTATCGACTGCCTCCGCGACTTCGCTCAGGCCACCCGTCCCTCATGGCCGAAGGCAGTGTAAGTCCTTCTTCTTTTCATAAAGTAAACGACTGCAAGTCCAGGACCTGCAGCCGTTTCTTTTTTAGGGGAAACAACATATCATAACTAGCTTTTAGTTTTTAGCTTCTAGCTTATTAAGGAAACAACAGGATTAGGCGTTAGCTTTTAGCTGCTAGCTAGCTTCTAGTTGCTAGTCTTTTTTGGGGAAACAACTTAGAACAACAATAAACAACAATATCCCTGGCGGGAATAGGGAAGAGCCGTCGCGGTCGCGACGGAACAACTTGGAACAATCAGCTTTTAGGTTTTAGGTTTTAGCTGCTAGTTTTACCCCACCCCTGCCCCTCCCCTTAGAAGGGAGGGGAGTGGGATAGAGCCGCGGACGCGACGGAACAACGTATTATTGCCATTGAACATTAACCATTAGATAAAATGCTCACGCTCGGCATAACTCGAACAAGTTCGGCTCTGCTCTCGCTTAATCGCATTTTTGACCATTAGATATAATGCTCACGCACATGGCTCGAGTGCTTGTGTTTCGCAGGCTGGCAGCCTGCGTACCCTGCGGTGAGATTTGGGAACATGAATGACCATGAATTGGCCTTCAAAAATTGAATTGTGTGAAGTTGTGAATAGTTGTTTCCCCAAAAAATAAGATAGTTCCCAGTTGTTTCCCAAATCAATGACCTACTAGCAGCGAATCCTCTTTTGATAATTGTGTGTTATCTTTTGCAGTTTTCGTTTTTTATTCGTATTTTTGCATCAAAAGCGATTGATATGGAAAGATTTTTCAATACAGCAGGCCCGCAGAAACCTGATATATGCTACACCATTGACCCTCTAAGCAGGTTTGACTTGGATGACATTCTGATGCTGATTCGGCAGCAGCGTTACTTTGTGCTTCATGCCCCTCGTCAGACTGGCAAGACATCGTGTATGCTTGCCCTTCGCGACTATCTGAACGAACAAGGCGACTACATTGCCGTCTATGCCAATGTGGAGGGTGGTCAGGCATCGAGGAATGACAAAAACACGGTGATAAAGTCAACCGTTGATACTTTGGTGGGAGAAATGAACCTAATCATGAAAGACGATAAGGCCAATAAAGCACGTGAAGCTGTGCGGGATATCGGTACAGATTCCATGCTGTCCCAATTCATTTCCTTGTTGTGCCAGTCGCTTGACAAGCCATTGGTGCTTATGATTGATGAGATTGATGCCTTGGTTGGCGACAGTTTGGTGAGCGTTCTTCGTCAGATTCGTTCTGGATATGCGAATCGTCCTAAGGCCTTTCCTCAGACAGTCATCCTTTGCGGTGTGCGCGATGTGAGGGATTATCGCATTGTTCTTTCCAATCAGGACATCATCACCGGTGGTTCCGCTTTCAATATTAAAGCAGAGTCGTTGCGCTTAGGTAATTTCTCCAAGGAGGAGATACATGAACTCTATATGCAGCATACTCGTGAGACCGGTCAAGTGTTCGACGAGGCGTGTTTTCCGATGATATGGGATGCCACCGAGGGACAGCCCTGGCTTGTGAATGCACTTGGACGAGAAGTGACTTACAAAATCAAGGCCAACCGCGACCGCAGCGTGCGCATCATTCCTGAGATGATTGACCAGGCCATCGAGAACATCATCTACCGCCGTGACACCCACATCGACATCCTCATCGACAAACTGCTTGAGCCCCGTGTGCGTCGGGTCATTGAGCCTATGCTGGCTAATGAAGACGATGTGGATGAGGCTCAGATTCCGACAGACGACATCCAATATGTGGAGGACATGGGCTTAATCAAGCGTGAGCGAGGTAAACCTCGACGGATAGCCAATGGCATCTATCGGGAGATTATCCCTCGTGAACTAACTTACAGCACACAAGACGTGCTCCTCCAGGAACCCCAGTGGTACCAGAATGCCGACAGCAGCATCAATATGGAGAAACTGTTGCTCGACTTCCAGCAGTTCTTCCGTCAGAATGCTGACGCCTGGATAGAAAGGTTCGACTATGCGGAAGCGGGACCTCAGTTGTTGCTGCAGGCATTCTTGCAACGTATCGTCAATGGCGGAGGGTATATCGACCGTGAGTACGGTCTAGGCCGCAAGCGTACCGACCTGCTCATCCGCAAACCGCTCACCGACCACTATGGAGGTCCTGTCCAGCGCATTGTTCTCGAACTGAAGATTAGGCGTGGCGACCTCGACAAGGTCATCGAGAAAGGGTTGGAACAAACCGCAGATTATATGGATACAGTCGGTTCTGTGGATGAGGGTCATCTGATTGTCTTTGACCGCACGCAGGAGAAGACCTGGGACGAACGTATCTGGCACCGTCCCTATCAATACGGTGGACGCACCATCATGGTGTGGGGAATGTAATGCCTAATGCCTTAAGCCTAACTATAAACGACATCAGGCGCGGCAATTGCCGCGCCTGAATGCTATGCAAGTTTTTAAGGATTATTTGTATTATATAGGGTCAAATCGAGTCGTTTGTGGTAAATTAATGCAAAATTAGTGATTTTTTTTAACATAGCAATGCGTTGTTAGATTTTTTTACTGCGTGCTTATGTTGTAAAACGTAATTTAACAATTGTGATTTTAATGAAAAGACTGACCTTTTGTATATATCATCTGTCATGCCGTCTTGCTACTAGCCCGCTGAATATCTCATTCTTGAAGGAGGCCACTAACAATACCCGTAGATACATGAGGCAAAGCCTCTTTTGATAATTGTGGGTTATCTTTTGCAGTTTTCGTTTTTTATTCGTATTTTTGCATCAAAAGCGATTGATATGGAAAGATTCTTCAATACTGCAGGTCCTCAGATACCTGCTATGTGCTACACCATTGATCCTTTAAGCAGGTTTGACCTGGATGACATTCTGATGCTGATTCGGCAGCAGCGTTACTTTGTGCTTCATGCCCCTCGTCAGACTGGCAAGACATCGTGTATGCTTGCCCTTCGCGACTATCTGAACGAACAAGGCGACTACATCGCCGTCTATGCCAATGTGGAAGGTGGCCAGGCATCGAGGAACGATGTGCAGAGCGTTGTCAAATCCACTGTTGACACATTGGCTGAGCAATTCAGGGGAATAGTGGGCAACGATGACCCCTTGAAGATTCGGGACGATGTGCAGCAAATAGGTAAGGACAGCATGCTCTCTACTTTCCTTCGTCGCCTTTCTGAGCATCTTCCCAAGCCTATAGTCCTTCTCATAGATGAAATTGATGCTTTGGTGGGCGACAGTCTAGTGAGCATATTGCGCCAAATCCGCTCTGGTTATACAGACCGTCCTAAGGCCTTCCCTCAAACGGTCATCCTTTGTGGTGTGCGCGATGTGAGGGATTACCGCATTGTTCTTTCCAATCAGGACATCGTTACCGGTGGTTCCGCTTTCAATATCAAAGCAGAGTCGTTGCGCTTAGGTAATTTCTCCAAGGAGGAGATACATGAACTCTATATGCAGCATACTCGTGAGACCGGTCAAGTGTTCGACGAGGCGTGTTTCCCGTTGATATGGGATGCCACCGAGGGACAGCCCTGGCTTGTGAATGCACTTGGACGGGAAGTGACTTACAAAATCAAGGCGAACCGCGACCGCAGCGTGCGCATCATCCCAGAGATGATAGACCAGGCCATTGAGAACATCATCTACCGCCGTGACACCCACATCGACATCCTCATCGACAAACTGCTGGAGCCCCGTGTGCGTCGGGTCATTGAGCCTATGCTGGCTAATGAAGACGATGTGGATGAGGCTCAGATTCCTACAGACGACATTCAGTATGTGGAGGATTTGGGCTTGATTAAGCGTGAGCGAGGTAAGCCCATACGGATAGCCAACGGCATCTACAGGGAGATTATCCCTCGTGAATTAACCTGGAGTACTCAGCAGATTCTCATGCCAGAACCCCAATGGTACCAGAATGAAGACAGCAGCATCAATATGGAGAAGTTGTTGCTCGACTTCCAGCAGTTCTTTCGTCAGAATGCTGACGCCTGGATAGAAAGGTTCGACTATGCGGAAGCGGGACCTCAGTTGTTGCTGCAGGCTTTCTTACAACGTATCGTCAATGGCGGAGGGTATATCGACCGTGAGTACGGCCTAGGACGCAAGCGCACCAACCTGCTCATCCGCAAGCCGCTCACCGACCACTATGGAGGTCCAGTCCAGCGTATTGTGCTTGAACTGAAAATCAGGCGTGGCGACCTCGACAAGGTCATCGAGAAAGGGTTGGAACAGACTGCAGGTTATATGGACACAGTTGGTTCTGTGGATGAGGGTCATCTGATTGTCTTTGACCGCACGCAGGAGAAGACCTGGGACGAACGTATCTGGCACCGTCCTTATCAATACGGTGGACGCACCATCATGGTGTGGGGGATGTGATGCTGTTGCTCATTTGCTGAGTGAGTCTATTTCCTTAGATGTTTTGAAACTACATTGATTAGCTTTTAGCTTCTAGTTATTAGCTGCTAGTTGCTAGTCCTTTTTTTGGGGAAACAACTTGATTAGGTTTTAATTTTTAGCTGCTAGCTTCTAGTTTGTTTTGGAAACAACTATTCACAACATTAAACAACTGGATATCCCTGACGGGATATAGGAAAGGAGCCGTCGCGGACGCGACGGAACAACTGGAAACAACGGAATAGGCGTTAGCTGTTAGTAGTTAGTAATACCCCACCCCGGCCGGAGGCCACCCCTCCCCTTAGATGGGCGGGGAGTTGGATAGAGCCGTAGCCTTTCCCGTAACCATTCCCATTAGATGGGAGGGAGAGTCGGATAGAACCTGGGGGAAGGGCTGTTTTATTCTAAGGAGATGGGGTGTAAAGGAGGGAATGCCTAACGGCATTTATGATTGATGAGATTAATGTCTTAGTCGGCGACAGTTTGGTGAGCGTTCTCCGTCAGATTCGTTCTGGATATGCGAATTGTCCGAAGGTCTCATGGTGTGGGGAATGTGAGACTTATCCCTTACAGTAAAAGACAAAATGCAATCAGGCGCGGTCATCTTGGCCGCGCCTGATTCTTTTTGTCATGTCCAACCAAAATGGTTGAATGATGCAGTGAGAGACTATAGATTACAAATCTACTAATGTCAAGTGAATCTCGATAGATGCAGGCACTTGATAAGGACCAGATTGGTGAACTGACTCCCCATCTTGTACAACCCAATCATCCCACACAATTGCAATACCATTTCCGTTCTGCAAAGCGGCAATCTTATCTGCATCAGAAACAAGTTTTGTAATAGAATTTCTTCCACTATCAGTGATTGAGAAAATCTCGTTTGGATCTTCTGGACTACCTGCAAGTCCTTTGATGAAGTGATTATCAGTACTCTTATAGTTAACCTTAAACCATACTTCTGTAACTTTCTTACCCTCAGGTGCTTTGAAAGAATCAGCCCAAATTAAATGGTAATTTCTACCATAAACATCAGCAGGATTTAACCAACCGTCCTTACCATCGTAAGTAGGAGTAAATTCAGTCCAATAATCAATTGTCTGGTTGATTCCAGTGCCACCAGAACTTGGTTTGTTATCAGGCCAAGCCTTTTCGCTGCCCCATTGCCAATCGTACCATCTCTTTTGTCCATGGAGGTTTTGATTTGCCACCCACTCGTTGAATCCGTCGAGATAACTGCCGATGAATTGGCGCTCAAATCCCGGATGTACACGATCTTCAGGATGTGCTTCGCTGACTTCCTCATTAGGAGCAGTTGATGGGAACCAGAAAGCGTAAGGAATCTTGTCTTCTTTGCCTTCGCCACCTACTTGGACATTCTTAGGACCTGAGATACATACTGTTTCTTCATCAGACTCACCTTCGTTGTACTTCACATAAATCTTGAAGTTGGGGATGTTTTCGATGATAGAGAAATCAGCAACTTCGCCCACTTGGAATTTGCTTTCATCAAAGTTTGTACGGATATGTCCGTATTCAGCAGGGTCTCCCAATGACCTCACATTCGTACATTTCACGATGGCTCCGTCGGTGAAAGTGACAGTGGAGATTTCTCCAGGAGAGTAAGCTGGCTCGACGGACACGGCGTTCTGTGGATTCTTGGGGTCACTACTACTTGGGTCGTAGGTGTTGATGGTTGACCTTTGTCCCACGGTAGCATATTTCATCTCGTCGTTGGCGTATTCCAAGCCGAATGCCTTGTGGACATCATCGAAGAGGGTCTGGTTGAGGTGACCACGTTGTTCGTCTTCGTATGTAATCTTCAGAGGCAGGATACCACCAGCCATATCGACAATCACTCTAGGAGTCTGACGTACAATCTTGGTGAGTTCAGAACCTTGTTCAGCAACCACTTCCTCCCATCCTTGCAATACAATCATATAGAGGTCGTTGTAGTCGAGGTCGTCTGTTCCTCCAAGGTCCTCCATGCACATGGAGAAGGCAAGGTCTCCATTGTTGATTTGTGGAATATCGAAAGGACCATTGACGATGAACACGCAGTCGTTCCAGTCTAATCCATTGTATTGCTCAATAGGAGTGTCCTCGAATCCAATAACATTTTTACCTGCGTACTGGAATGCCACCATCGGTCGGTAGTCTCCTCCGTACCATTCATTGATTCTATGGTCTGGCACACCGAATTTTGCATCGCTCCATCCAAATTCCATTTCCTCAATGCGATAAAGGGTCGGGTCGTTGATTCTTCCACCATGTGAGAAGCAGCAGTAATAAGGATTGAGTGTCCAGCCATTAGCCTGACCTGATGTTCTGTCGACCCATCGGTTGTTGGCTTCATCCCATTGTTTTTTAGCGTTGGCAGTGTCGTAGAACAACCAAGAGAAACGATTGTCGAGCCATTCGGGATGAACAATAGCATTGAGGCCATAACTCTCGCATGGATCCCTCGTCTCCCATTCATCTTTAATCCAGCCTCCGTTGTTTTCATACCAATTGTCTTTATTGCAGTTAGGGCCGCTGCCTGGATTCGGAGATTTGGCACCACTGTCCCTTCCGTGAAGTACGAAGAAGTGGATGTCATATCCTTTGGGGAATTCGAAATCAGGACTTCCAGTTCCATTCTCTCCATAGTAAGTGAGTGGGAAGGTGTCTCCCTGTGTTCTGCCTGCAGTACAAGTGGCTTCGAGTAGGAGATACTTAGGAGCCTTGTCGCATCTTTCTCGATAGGCTTCCTTGCTTTCACCATCTATGTGTTTCACGTAGTAATACCCCACATAGTCGCGTGTGGTGGTTTCGGAATAGAACCATGTTACAGACACTTCACCATCCTCTGTTGTCGTAAGACCATCGTCGGTGTTGAAACTCTTGAGAACTTCAGGATGAGACTCAGCAGTGATAACGATTTTCTGAAGTTGGTTGGCAAGTTGAGATGGCAGAACCTGAGTGTAAAATTGAGTTGTTCCCTGAAGTTTTCCACCGCCAGAGTTTGCGTCTGTTGCAGGACTACTGATGTCAATATTGGTCACATAGAAATGTCCGTAATCGTATGAGTCATGATTGAGGTTGAACCATGAACCACGCTTACCAGATGGGTTAAAGACATAGTACTCACCTTTAGGGAACCATTTCATACCCCATCGGGGGCTTGCGTCATCGTAGGTCTGGTCCGGTTTCAATGGTATGGTTTTTGCATGATTACCTCCTGGCTCAATGACTTTCGCCCATTCGCCATTAGACAATCCAGTCTTAGCCATGAAGTCATTGTCATCAGTGAACAAATAGGTAGGCAACCAATAAGCATATCCCATAGGTTTGTCTGGCGCATACATGTTGAACCAGTAATCATCACCAGGATACTGGGAGTCATTGAATACATTTTTGTCAGCTTTGAAATAGAAACAAAGGCCCAAATCCTCATTATAGTATTCCCATTGATTGTCTCCTGAGGTGGCTATTTGTCTCGCCTTGTCATGGTCGCACTCATCAAGCTTGCAAATGATTCCAGGGACGTTTGGTATATTGGTCTGCCAAGGCGCCATGGCGCCGTACTGGTTCCATACATTAGGTATTTCCTGACGTGGCTTCGCATTGAGGCCATGAGTTTGAGTAGCTCTTGTCGCCTCACTTAATAATATTACGACCTCGTCATTCTCGTTAGAGGGGTCTAATGCCCGATACTCATTCGCATGATTGTTGTAAGCGCGGATGATAATGTCCTTACATCCCATAGGAATGTCGTACTTCACCTCTTGCGTTCCCTCAACTACACAGCGCTTGAGACGGAGGGCAGTGTTGTCGCTGCGGCCGAGGCCGTAGACGACGATGTTGGCTTTCTCGTCGGTGGTGACCATCACCTTGCCGACTGTACCGTCAATCCATGTGTGGTTGGGGTCGATGTTCTCGAACCTCGCCTTGAAAGCCTCGGCGAAGTCACGTCCTCTTTGTGTCTGGCTCGCGTCCAGAATCAGTTCCTCGTTCGTACACGACACTGCTGCCAGTGCGCATACAGGAATCAGGATCCTAAGAAATTTTCTGAATTTCATTTTGACAGAATTATTTATGTTGTTATTAATTTTTGAATGCTTAGTTTGGTTTCGGGAATGCGTTTATTCATGGCGCATGCTCATCATTACGTTCAATAATATATTGGCGGTGCAAAATTAAACATTATATTATAATGGAATTTTAGTTTTTGAAACATAAGGTTGTAATTTCGTTACACCCGCTGTCAACGATAATTAACATATTTTTCGTTTTGTTACATCGTAAATGCGCAAAAAGGCACGACAGAGGGTTATTCGTCTAAAAATGAAAGGATTAAGTATGTTTTATCTGAATAATAGAAATCAGTATGGTGCAAAGATATATCAAAATTGTGGAAGTGAGCGCATTTTTTTTGATAATTTTTTACAATAATTGAAGAATAATATTAATGATTGTCTGGATGTGTAGTCGTTCATCCACTATGCATGGCTAAAATCGCAGCATAATTTTCATAAGATGTGCTATGCTTTGTTAAAGAATTAAGGATTTCTTTATTTGACTTGCTTATTAATCATTTTTTTTGTCTAAATTTGCCATCGTTATTTAATTATTAAAGAAGGAGAGTGATAACCTGTTATTAGCCATTAATCATTATGGAAACAGCCAACGAGAAGAAACTGGAGGCCATCTCGCGCCAGCTGGAGGCTCTTGTAGGTGCCTACTCCGGCGACATCGACGACGACGAGGTGAGGTCGGGCCTCAACAGGCTCTACCGCCGTTCGATGGAATATAAGAACGGGTCGTTCATCATGCTGGTGGTGGGTCCCGTAAAGTCGGGCAAGTCAACCCTTGTCAACCTGTTGGCACACCGTTATGTCAGTCCTACCGACAAGCTGGAATGCACCATACGTCCCTCCATCATCTCGAGCGTAGACAGCGAGGCGGAATGCGGCATAGAGGTCTATACAGCCAAGGACGAGGGCAGAAAGGAGAAAGACCTCGACCTCATCATCGACAAACTCAGGGGCATCATCGCCGACGAGTCTGAAATCAGAGAGCACCTCACCAAGGTCAGTTACCCGCTCAACAACGACAACATCGACGCTTACATCACTCCCTCCTATAACAAGAGCGACAACTCCATCATCACCTCCATCACCACCACAGGCAGCAAACTGCTCAAGAGCACCGACGCGGGAAAAATCTTCATCGCCGACATGCCGGGATTCGACGGCAACAGGGTCAATCTCTCCAACTCGCTCTACGACGCCATCTCCAAACGCGTTGACCTCATCCTCTTCGTGCACAGTTCTGTCTCCGCTTTCAACGTCACCTCCAACGAGTATCTCGACAAACTGAGGGAGTACAACGGGACGGTGCCCGTCTACCTCATCCACAACATCTTCGACTCCACCTACTGGAAGAACAAGGAGGCCCGTCAGCGCGACGTAGAGCGCCAGAGCAAGAACGAGTACGACGAAATCAAAGGCAAGGGCTTCAATATCGAGCCAGACTACATCAGTTGCATCAACCTCGGTATGGTCACCGACTACGTGAACCAGAGCGAGGACCGCATACACGACTTCGACGACGAACTCAAGAGCGAGCACAAGCGGTTTGAGGAAATCGAGGAGCGACTCTACCGGAAAATCACCACCAACATATCGAAGCTGAGGCTGGAGAGGTGTCTTGACCGCACCGACAAACTCCGCGACGACCTCATACGGCTCATCAACGCACGAAAGGCCGACCTTCAGACCAAGAAGAACGACCAGGAAACCATGGACCAGCAACTCGCTACGCTGGACAAGACCATGGGGCTGACCACTTCCGAAATCGACGAGATTACCGCCAACGTCTCTACCGACGCCAACCGCTCCATCTTCAAGAGCCAGGCCAAGAGCAGGGTCAACAAGTCGATGTCGACCAGCGAGTGCATCCAGTGCCTCAGGCAGATACTCGTCTCGTTCCTCGCCAATGTCGATGAGACGCTGACCGACAAACTATACCGTTATTTCGACGATAAGCAGCGGCAGCTCACCGAACGCATCAACAGCACGCTCAGCGCGCCAATCGACACCCCGCAGCTGGACGAGATAGCCGCAGAGACGGCCAACAGCATCTCGGACGAGGGGGTGAAGAGTTTCATGAAGACCTCGGGATGGGACTGGCTCTCCGACCTGATGATAGGTCACTCCTACAAGGCGGAGACTGTCCGCAACAGCATCGCCAACATGGAAAGGTGGTATTACGGCGACGAGAACGAGAAGGACACCACCAACCTCAAGATGCTCCTCAAGGACGAAATCAAACGCATGGCGCAGGCTTACCTCAAACAAATCACCGACCACTACCAGGCGCTGCGCAACGGCATCATCAACGAGGAGGAGCTGACCTCGCTGCTCACGCTCGACGACTTGCAAAGGAAACTGGCCAACATTATTATCTGATATGAAACGCAACCTGATTATCATCGTTCTGATTTTCCTCGGCATCATCGTCTTGATGCTGATGGGCAATGTCATCACCATTGGCGACAAGATCTATCAACTCACTCAGAACCGTTGGGTGGAACTGGGTTTTTACTGCTTGGTGGGGCTGGGAGTGTTCTACCTCATTCTCTGGCCGATGGTGCGACTGCATGCCACCCCGGAGTTCCCGCGTCTCTCGGTCGATGCATATACAGGTGAAACGGACCAGACCAAGCGCGAGCTGAAGCGGTTTGCCATATCGCTGTCCAAGCACCAGAGCTATCTGCCCCAGGAACAGCGGGAGGAACACCGCAAGGAGATGCGGCGCCAAATCGACAGTTTCTACGACATGGCTGAGCTCCGCGCTATCGTCCAGGCAGACCTCGACCAGCGGTTCGACACCGTGAAGTCGCACATCAGCGAGTGGGCCAAGACGGTGTTCATGCTCACCGCCGTCTCGCAGAACGGTAAACTCGATGCCGGCATATCCATGGTCATCAATTTCCGCATGATTGCCGACCTCATACGTTGCTCAGGCTACAGGCCCTCTCACGGACAGTTGTTCAAGCAATACGTGAGGATACTGGTGACCTCGCTTTTCAGTTACTATCTTTCTAATACCTTGGATAATCTTGACTTCACGTCCTTGGGCGGTGAGGAGGCAGCCGACACGGTCATTGCTGGAAGCACTGCGTCGGAGCCTGAGTTCCTGGCTTCGGTGGCGGGACTGAAGTTCCTCAACATGGTGCCTGCATCACTTGTCGATGGTGCGCTCAACTCTTTACTGACCTTGCGCATCGGTTATGTGACTTTGGCCTACCTCAAGGAGGGTGCTGAAGGACTGGAAGGACGCAGGGGCATGAAGGTGAGGCGCAACGCCATGCTGCAGGCCATCAAGGCCTTCGGTGTCATGGCCAAGGACACCACCATCAGCGGTCTCGCTCTGATTGGCGAGAAAATCAGCGATTTACTCAAGAAAGACGAGGAGCCAAAAGCAGAAACGACATAGTATGATTAGGTTCTAGTTGCTAGAAAGAAGAGACCCCACCCCTGTCCCATTCCCGAGCAAGCTCGCCCATTCCCGACGTTCCGTCGCCTACCCGTCGCCTTTCCCGTCGCCTTTCCCCTGCGAGGGGAGGGGAGTTTCCTCCCAGCCGCACACTAAAACTCACATGCTATCTAAGGGTAGGGGTGGTCATCGGCCAGAGTGGGGTGCTTTCCACCTAAGTGGGGGTAATCCTCATCTCTCAGCTCCCCTCCCATCTAAGGGGAGGGGTAGGGGTGGGGTAGGTGTGGTAATTATTCATCATCAAAACACTTTAACTTAATATGCATTATAAATCAGCTAAGGCTAACGACAAAGAACAGAAGTTGCAACGAAAATCCTTACGTAACAACATGACACCAGCAGAAGCAAGTTTATGGCGTTGGCTACGTGGTCGAGGTGCAGGTGGGTGGAAGTTTCGTCGTCAACAAGGAATAGGTCCGTATGTACTTGATTTCTATTGTCCTGAGTTGCGTTTGTGTGTAGAGCTTGATGGAAGTTCCCATGATTATAAATATGAATACGATGAACAACGGACTAAGTATTTGAATGAACAAGGCATTCGTGTCGTTCGGTTTCCTAATGAACTGGTATGGGATAATCCAGAGGGGATTGTTGGAGAAATAGTTCGTATTGGGGAAGAGATGAATAGATGAATTGACGTCAATGGACCCAAGGAGGTTTTATTACGTCAATGAACCCCACCCCTGCCCCTCCCCTTCGAGGGGAGGGGAGCTTCCCCAGCCGCACACTAAAAGTTCCTCTCATCAATAGCAACGGCTCTATCGACTCCCCTC
>Ga0310697_10003740_pt1 | contig 15280 bp, 13 predicted proteins | sample 172DNAGHGlowgp2_FD_203883 | JGI IMG/M metagenome (GOLD analysis project Ga0310697, IMG submission 203883) | Sheep rumen microbial communities from Palmerston North, Manawatu-Wanganui, New Zealand - 1728 DNA GHGlow gp2 (v2) (version 2) | ecosystem: Host-associated > Mammals > Digestive system >... | reverse complement strand
AAGTGATTGGCGATTTGCGATGTTTATTATTGGTGCGATAATGCTTAGTGGCTATTATTTGACATCAAAATTATATTCCAATATGGTTTGGTTATCTGTTCTGATAATAATGGTTGATCCCTTTTTACAGTCATTATTTGTATTACGTCAACATTTAGCGATGGGTATTATTTTACTATCTTACTATTTTGTCATAAACAGGAGGATTATTCCTTATCTCCTTATTTGTTTTCTTGCAATATCTATTCATCAATCAGCAGCGGTGTTTTTGCCAATTTATTTTATATACAACTTGCAGTTGAATATAAAAATCCATTTATTATTCATCATTATTGCCATCATTCTTTATTATAATTTTGCTTATTTTTTGACAACTGGGGCTTCCTTTGCTATGGCAACCGCATCTTATGATGAGCATTTCTTTGAATATGATTTGCAACAAGGCACAAATAGCAAAATGGCTATACTCTTATCGGTTTTATTGTTGTTAAGAATTTTTCTTTTGAAGGGAGATTTTTACAAAGAAGGTATAAATAAACTGCTTAGTATAATTCTTATACTGGGTACGACAATATCTATAATTGGAACAGGATTTGTAGGTACTTCTCGCTTAAATATGTATTATAGTTCTGCATCATTTCTATTAATACCAAACACTTTGGAATACGTTCGTCATAAGAATGTACGTACCTTATATGGCATTTTATATTTTTTATTCTTACTATATTTCTTTGTTAAGAATATAGAAACTCAGGATTTGAAAGAATTCTGGTTCTTTTAATTATATTATATAGTTTATTCTTTATAGTTTATATAAATCAAGTTTTTAATTTTTTTTTCTTTTATGAAAGTATTGCTATGCTCACCTTATAAAAATGGTCCAGACGTTGTAAGGGGCGGTATCAACCAATGGGCGCAGAATATCCTCTCTTATCATGAGGTACATAATGATGGCATAGAGCTTATACCCATATCCTTTGATAGGCATATTTCTCTTATTCATTCAAATAATGCTATTCAAAGGTTTATTAATGGAGTCAGGGAACAGATTAATCCAATACGTGAAGCTATAAAGACTCTGAAAAGCACAAAACCAGATGTTATACACATCTGCACAAGTGCAGGAATGGGTTGTCTTAGAGACTTAATTTTGGTAAAGTTTGCTAAACGATATCATGTAAGAAGTTTAGTACACTTACATTTTGGCCGCCTGCCAGAATTAGCATTAAATAAGAATTGGGAGTGGCACATTCTAAAGAAAGTTTTGAGGCAATGTGACGTAATCGTTCCTATGAATAAGCCAACTGAGAAAGCCTTGTTTGACAATGGCTTTAACAATGTGCGATACCTTCCTAATCCACTTAATGACTCTATCGTAAGGCAAGTTACAGAATTGGAAGGAGGTTTCATAAGGGAAGCAGGACAACTCCTCTTTGTTGGCCATGTTTATGACACGAAGGGAGTATTTGAGTTAGTAAAAGGGTGTAAAGATATTGAGGGGGTGAAACTCATAATAGTTGGGAAATGCACAAATGAGATGAAAGATGTTCTTCTGTCTACTGGCACCAGTTCTAGTAATAAAGATTGGATAGATTTCGTAGGAGAAATCCCTCATGAAGATGTATTAAAAGAGTTTTTAAAAGCAGATATTTTTGTGTTCCCTAGTTATACAGAAGGATTCCCCAATGTGATTCTTGAGGCTATGGCCTGTGGGTGTCCAATAATTGCATCTGATGTTGGGGCTATCCCTGAAATGCTAGACATTGATAACGAACCTTGCGGCATTTGTATAAAACCCCAAAGTGATAAAGAAGTGCATAATGCGGTTGTCTCGTTACTTAATGACAAGGCACAGAAAGAAAAGTATTCGGAGAAAGCAAGATGCCGTGTTAACTCCGTATATACAATGCCAATGGTTTGGCATAAGTTATTAAAGATTTGGGAAGAATAATGAAAAATATATTAATCATATCAGCTGTATTCCCTCCCGAGCAAGTTACCTCTGCATTTTTAAATTATGACCTCGCAAAGGCACTTGTCAAGGAATATAAGGTTACTGTGCTGCGACCTAAACCAACACGACCTATTGGGGCTAAATTCCAGGAAGGCTGGAGTGATCCTGATTTTGATACTATCTTGATAGATTCCTATACACACCCAGAATCAGAATTGATAGGCAGGTTCAAAGAGGCGACGGGTTTCAGTAAGAAGGCGGTTGAATACCTTAAGGTGCATAAGGACGAGATAGATTTTGTTTATAATGATGGTTGGCAACTATTTGGTTTGTATATCATTGCTAAGACCTGTGTGAAGTATGACATACCATATATGGTACCTATTCAGGACATATACCCTGAATGCTTGCTTACAAAGTCACATATCCCGGAATTTGCAAAAAAAATAATTAATTACATCCTATTGCCAATAGATAAGTACTACCAGAAACATGCTTACCGTGTACGTACTATTTCAGATGAGATGGCAGATTATCTTTCAAGTACTCGTAAGATAGACAGGAATAAGTATTTGGTGGTAAACAACTGGCAGAATGATGATGATTTTATGAATCTGCCTGCTGCAAAGGAATCTGATAAGATAGTATTTGAGTATGTTGGCAGTATCAATGTTCACGCTAATGTGGATTTGATGATAAAGGCATTTACAGAAGCAAACATCCCTAATTCAGAACTTAGAATCTATGGCGGTGGCAATCAAAAAGAGAATTGCCAGCATTTTGTGAGAGATTTGGGCCTAACTAACGTTTCTTTTGGCTTTGTTTCGCGCAATGAGATTCCAGCAGTTCAAGCTGCTGCGAGTGTATTAATATTGGCATTGCCAACAGGTAACGGAAACTTGTGTTTGCCTTCTAAGCTGACATCCTATCTTCTCTCTGGGAAACCTGTTCTTGCGAGTGTGGATCAAGACAGTTCGACCAAACGGATACTAGAAAGAGAAGGATGTGGTAAAACCGTGATTCCAGATGATAAGGAAGCTCTTGTCTATGGATTCAAATACTTCGCAGAATTAACCTCTGAAGCGCGGGAAAATATGGGTAAGAATAGTCGTGAATATGCTCTGACGCATTTGACGAGAGAGGTGAACCTTCAAAAAGTTGTATCTACAATAAAAGCAATCTTAACTAAAGAATGAAAAAAGTAATCACTTACGGAACATACGACCTCTTGCACCAAGGACATATCAACTTGCTTCGTAGGGCAAAGGAACTTGGCGACTACCTTATTGTGGGAGTCACCAGCGACAGCTTTGATCGGGGGCGTGGAAAGTTGAATGTCCGCAACAACGTTCTTGAACGTGTAGAGGCAGTAAAAAAAACCGGCTTTGCAGATGAAATAATAATAGAGGACTATCTTGGACAGAAGATTGACGATATTCAAAAATATGACGTAGATATCTTTGCAATTGGTTCTGACTGGGAAGGGAAATTTGACTACCTTAATGAATATTGTAAGGTAGTGTATCTTCCCCGAACAGAAGGTATCAGCTCAACAATGCTTCGCGCTGAGAGTACGACTAATGTGAAGATTGGTATCATCGGGTGCGGACGTGTTGCAAATAGATTCCCAAAAGAAGCCGGGGTTGTCAGTGGGGTGGAGGTTGTAGCAGCATACGATACAGATATTGAGGCTAGTCAAAGTTTGAGCTCAAAAAACGAGGGTACTGTTGCTTACCCCGAACTGGCAGACTTTTATGATGCGGTTGATGCAGTCTATATTGCTACACCACATTTGTCGCATTATGATTACATCAAACAGTCACTGAAGAAAGGAAAACATGTATTGTGCGAAACTCCAATGGTCTTAAAAGGCGATGAAGCCAAGGAAGTATATCAGTTAGCAGAGTCAAAAGGGCTTATTCTGATGGAGGCAAACAAAACTGCCCATTGTCCCGCTTTCAATCACCTTATGGTAATGATCAAGTCTGGTGTCATTGGAGAAGTTGTAGATATTGAAGCATCCCTGTCACAGCTACTTGATAAGAATGGCCGTGAGTTTGACCCCAGACAAGCTGGTGGAGCATTGTTTGAGCAGGGAAGTCTTACATTGCTGCCAATTCTTAAGTTGATGGGAATAGGCTATGAAAACCTCAATCTTTATAGTAGGATGGAAAACGGCGTTGACATTTATACTAGAGGTGTGTTCCGCTATCCCAAGGCCACGTGCTCCTTTAAAGTCGGGTTAGGTGTGAAAACAGAGGGGAATCTGGTTATCTCAGGAACTAAAGGTTATGCGTACGTTCCTGCACCTTGGTGGCTGACAGATTATTTTGAATTCCGATATGAAGATCAGAATGAGAATAAGAAATTCTTCTATAAATGGGACGGATTTGGTTTGCGGTATGAAATACAGGAATTTATAGCTAGTATTTTGAATCATCGCTTTTCAAGTTCCAGACTCCGCAGAAGAGAGTCAATCCAGATGGCAGCAGTAATGCAACAGTTTGTTGAGAGAAAGAACTTTATGGAAATATAAATAATACAAGAATAATGGAAAAACAAATGCATGGATTTAGGGCCAGGCTTGATTACTGGCTTAAGCATAACTATGCTTTCTATAAGCTATTTAATGTTACTGCAAGTGCTTGTATGAGAGTATGGGGATGGTTTGTCCCGATGGATGATAAGATGATAATCTTTAGTGCTCATTCAAGGAAGTACAACGACAGTCCACGTACCATATATGAATATATGTATGGTAAGCCACAGTTTAAGGACTATAAATATGTATGGGCGTTGGAGGATCCGGACAATGTAGATGTTCCGGGGCCGGCAATCAAAGTAAAAGCGGACACACCTGCGTATTTCAAACTTACTTTAAAGGCAAAGTACTGGATAACTTGTGTGAATATTGAACGTAGTCTTCATTACAAGAAAAAGAAATGTATATACTTGAATACTTGGCATGGTACAGCATTTAACACTATAGGTAATGAGGCTGGCGGTAGAAAGGACTATGATTTCAGCAATATAGACTTCTTCTGTTATGAAAGCGAGTTTCAGAAGAAGCATTGCATGGCTGCATTTAATACAAGAGAGGATGCTATGATACCTACTGGTTATCCCCGTAATGACACCTTGTATTATGTTACGCCGGAGGAGGTAAAATCATTGAAGGAAAAGATGGGGCTTCCTCTTGACAAAAAGATTATCCTTTATGCACCTACTTGGAGAGATAGCACTGATAACGGAAAGACTTGTGCCATTAAGCCTCCAATTGATGTTAAATATTGGGAGCAAAGACTAAAAAATGATTATATTGTCTTGTTCCGTACCCACGCATATACAAACAAACTGCTTGGGGTTGAGTTCAATGATGTGATTAGAAATTATTCCACTTACCCCGTGGTAAATGACTTGTTTAAAGTTGCGGACGTACTGATATCTGACTATTCCTCTTGTGTGACAGATTACTGCATTCTCGAAAGACCGATTGTATGCTTTGCATACGACTATGAGGAGTATAAAGCTGCTCGTGGTTTAAATATAGATTTCGAGACAGAAATGCCAAGTGGCATTAAGAAAACGGAAAAAGAAGTGATAGACCACATCCTCACTATGAATTATGAGGAGGAGTGTAAAAAGACTAGAGCACTTAAAGATAAATACACATACATTGGAGGTCACGCTACCGAGATTTGCGTAGAAAAAATGTTTGGAACAAAATAAAAGATTATATATGTACTATTTAGATTCAAAGATAGAGAAACTCTATCGTATTTTTGATCAAAATGAGCGTAAAGACTATTTACGTCTAGACCTGAATGAAAACCCTAGTGGCCTTCCGCAAGATTTCATTAATGATGTTCTTAAGGAAGTTGATTCGCGTTTTGTCGGGCAGTATCCTGAGACGCTACATTTTACCGAGGTATTGGCTAATTATCTTGGCACCGACATTTCTCATCTATGTTTGGTGAATGGCTCTGCAGAGGGTATTCGTTATATCATTCAGGCTTTCACCTCTCCAGAAGGAAGAGTTGTAGGTGTTGTGCCCAGTTATTTTATGTTCCAGGTCTATTCCGAGATGTATGGGCGTAATTTCGTCAAGGTTCCTTATAACGAGGATTTGACGATGGATGTGAAAAATATCATAGCAGAGTTGACGGAGGATACCCAACTGCTTATCCTTCTGAATCCAAACAATCCTATGGGTAATGTCTATTCTGAAGAAGAGTTTGAGTGCATCATGAAAGTGGCAAAAGAGAAACAGATTACTGTTCTCATTGATGAGGCTTACCATTATTTCTACCCTGGTACTTTTATCAATTATGCGTTAAATCATGAGCATGTGTTTGTAACACGTACTTTTTCCAAGCTCTTTTCATTGGCAGGATGCCGTTTGGGCTATGTGGCAGGTTGGCCAGAAGGTGTAAAAATGGTGCAGAAGCTATGCACTCCTCATAATACTAATGCTTTTGCCATGCTGTTTGCAGAAAAGATTCTTGAAACCCCAGGTGTACTCCAGAATCTGATTGATAAGTTCAACGAAGGTCGTAAATATCTAATTGACCAACTTGACGCTAATGGCTATGCCCATAAAGGTGAAGCCGGTAACTTTATTTTCATAAAGACAAAGACTGATGCAGAGAAGATTGTGGCAAGAATGAAGGCAGAGAAGAAAATACTGATAAAGTCATATCCTAATGTGGGTGAATTCGGAACCTGTCTTCGTGTATCAATTGGTGAAAAGAAGTGCATGGAACAGTTTGTGAAAGCACTTATTGAATTGGATATGTAAATGAAAAAGTTGTTGTTTACCGGAGCGTCCGGTTTTCTGGGGTATAACATACGTCCCATATTGGAAAAGACATATGATGTTCACACCATTGGTCTGACAGATGATGATGACATTAAAATAAATATGGCCAAAGAAGTGCCACCTATCAATACGCATTACGATGTGGTGCTGCATGCGGCAGGCAAGGCCCATACGGTTCCTAAGACAGAGGAAGAGAAACAGGTGTTTTATGATGTGAATTACATTGGAACCATACATCTTTGTGATGCATTAGAGAAGGCAGGTATACCTAAGGCTCTTGTATTTATTAGTACGGTGGCCGTATATGGTTGTGAGTTCGGTGAGAATATAGATGAGTATCATCCGTTGAATGGAAAGACACCATATGCTGACAGTAAAATCAAAGCAGAAGAATATTTAATAAGATGGTGTTTGGATCATCAGGTAAGGTTGTCGATATTACGCCCGTCTCTTCTCGCGGGAAAGAATGCCCCTGGAAATCTTGGTGCTATGGTAAAAGGTATCAAGAAAGGATTCTATATGAACATTGCCGGAGGTAAGGTGGTGAAAAGCATTCTTATGGCCGAAGACATTGCTAAACTTGTTCCAATTTTGGAAGAGAAAGGTGGTATTTATAATGTCTGTGATACGCGCCAACCTTCTTTTGGTGAGATATCAGCATCGATAGCCAAACAACTTGGTAAACATAAGCCCATCAGTATTCCTTACTGGATGGCATGGTGTATGGCTAAGGTGGGGGATCTATTAGGTTCTAAAGCTCCGATTAATTCATACAAGTTGGAAAAGATGACCAAGTCTTTGACTTTCTCCAATGAGAAGGCACGTAAAGAACTTGGTTGGGAACCGCTGGATGTGTTAGATAATTATAAGATATAATAGATTAATAATTATAGAATTATGTCAGTATTTAAGGACAAAGTCCTCCTTATCACTGGAGGCACAGGTAGCTTTGGTAATGCAGTGTTGAACCGTTTTCTGCGCACGGACATCGACGAAATCCGTATTTTCTCCCGCGACGAAAAGAAGCAGGACGATATGCGCCACGACTTCCAGGCACGTATGCCGGAAGTGGCTAATAAGATTAAATTCTATATTGGCGATGTGCGTAACAAGAGCACGCTGAAGTACGCCATGAAGGGCGTGGATTATGTATTCCATGCTGCAGCCCTGAAGCAGGTGCCCAGTTGTGAGTTCTTCCCAATGGAGGCTGTGAAGACCAATGTGATTGGTACTGACAACACACTGGATGCAGCGATTGATGCTGGTGTGAAGTGCGTGATCTGTTTGAGCACGGACAAAGCGGCTTATCCTATCAACGCCATGGGTATCACCAAGGCTATTGAGGAGAAGATAGCTGTTGCAAAGAGTCGTTTGAGTGGTGACACCAAGATCTGCTGTACCCGTTATGGCAACGTGATGTGTAGCCGTGGCTCAGTTATTCCTCTCTGGATTGACCAGATTCGTAAGGGAAACCCCATTACATTGACCGAGCCCAAGATGACCCGCTTCATTATGTCGCTTGAAGAGGCAGTGGATTTGGTGCTGTTCGCCTTCGAGCACGGCAAGAACGGTGACATCTTAGTACAGAAAGCACCCGCTTGCACTATCCAAACTCAGGCAGAGGCAGTGTGTGAGCTGTTTGGTGGTAAGAAGGAAGAAATCAAGGTGATTGGCATCCGTCACGGTGAGAAGATGTATGAGACGTTGTTGACCAAGGAAGAGGCTGCCAAGGCAATAGATATGGGTAACTTCTATGCAGTGCCGGCTGATAACCGTGACTTGAACTACGATAAGTACTTCAAAGAGGGTGATGTGAAGCGTGCATTGATAGATGAGTTCAACTCTAACAACACGAGAATCCTGAATCTGGAGGAAACGAAGGAGAAGATTGCTTCTTTGACTTACATCCAGAATGAACTTAATGGTATTCCTAATCTTGTATAACTATGGCAGCATTTAAAGGTAACGGAAAGCTTAAGCTCCTCATCATCGTAGGCACACGTCCTGAGATTATCAGATTAGCAGCTGTAATAAACGAGTGCCGAAAGTATTTTGATACTTTGCTGGCACATACCGGTCAGAACTATGACTACAACCTGAATGGTGTGTTCTTCAAAGACCTAAAGTTGGCAGATCCTGATGTTTATATGGAAGCTGTGGGCAATGACCTGGGTGAAACTATGGGAAATATCATTGCCAAGAGCTACCAACTGATGGTAGAGGTGAAGCCGGATGCCGTGCTTGTGTTGGGAGATACCAACAGCTGCCTTAGTGTGATTGGTGCCAAGCGCCTGCATATCCCCATCTTCCATATGGAGGCAGGTAACCGCTGCAAGGATGAATGCCTGCCCGAGGAGACCAACCGCCGTATTGTGGACATTATCTCTGATGTGAACATGGCATACTCCGAGCATGCCCGCAGGTATCTCGCTGACACCGGTCTGCCTAAGGAGCGTACATACGTTACCGGTTCTCCTATGGCTGAGGTGTTGCACAATAACCTTGCAGAGATTGAGGCCAGCGATATTCATAAGCGTCTGGGCTTAGAGAAAGGTAAGTATATCCTTTTGAGTGCGCATAGAGAAGAGAACATTGATACCGAAAAGAACTTTATGAGCCTCTTCACCGCTATCAATAAGATGGCAGAGAAGTATGATATGCCCATTCTCTATAGTTGTCATCCACGTTCACGCAAGCGTTTGGAGGCATCTGGATTTCAGTTGGATAAGCGCGTCATTCAGCATGAGCCGCTTGGATTCCACGACTACAACTGCCTCCAGATGAACGCATTTTGTGTGGTATCTGATAGTGGCACCCTGCCTGAGGAGAGTTCGTTCTTCACTTCTGTTGGTCATCCTTTCCCGGCTGTTTGTATCCGCACCTCTACAGAGCGTCCTGAGGCTTTAGATAAGGGTTGCTTTGTGTTGAGCGGTATTGATACGGTTGGATTGCTGCAGAGCGTTGATGTGGCTGTAAGTCTGATTAAGGATGGTCATCAGGGTATTCCTGTGCCTGACTATGTGGATGAGAATGTAAGTACCAAGGTGGTGCGTATTATTCAAAGCTACGTAGGTGTTGTCAACAAAATGGTCTGGCGTAAGTTTTAACGAACACGAATCTCACGGATAACACGAATTATTCTATGAAGATATTGGTGACAGGAGCAAAGGGGTTCGTAGGCAAGAACCTCTGCGCTCAATTGAATAATATCAAGGACGGCAAGGCACGTTGCTATGGTGACGTGACGGTGGAAGCGGTCTTTGAGTATGACCTGGATTCAACACTGGAGGAGTTGGATCAGTGGTGCGCTGAAGCAGACTTTGTGTTCAATCTGGCGGGCGTGAACCGTCCGCAGAATCAGGAGGAATTTATGCAGGGCAACTTTGGGTTTGCCAGCACCCTGCTGGACACCCTGAAGAAGCACAAGAATACTTGCCCTGTGATGTTGTCTTCAAGTCAGCAAGCTTCGTTGACGGGACGTTTCGGTAATTCGGAGTACGGGCGCTCGAAGAAGGCTGGTGAAGACTTGTTCTTGGATTATGGCCGCGAGACGGGTGCCAAGGTGCTGGTGTTCCGCTTCCCGAATCTGTTTGGCAAGTGGTGCAGACCTAATTACAACAGTGCGGTTGCTACCTTCTGCAATGCGTTTGCCAACGACCTGCCTTACACAGTGAATGACCCGTCTGTAGAATTAGAGTTGCTGTATATTGACGACTTGGTGGATGAGATGATAGCCTGCCTGAAAGGGGAGGAGAAGCATTGTGAGTTTGAAGGTCTGGAGGTGCTGCCGTCTGCTGAGGGCCGTTACTGCTACTGCCCGGAGACGCACCACGTGACGCTGGGTGAGATTGTGGAGCTGCTGAAGAGCTTTGCAGAACAGCCTAAGACCCTGATGATACCGGAGATTCCTAATGGCTCGTTTGCCAAGAAATTGTACTCTACATACTTGAGTTATCTGCCTGCTTCGAAGGTGGCGTTCCCGCTGAAGATGAATGTGGATGACCGTGGGTCGTTTACGGAACTGGTGCATACCCTCAATGCAGGTCAGGTGTCTATCAACATCTCCAAGCCTGGGATTACTAAAGGTCAGCACTGGCACAACACCAAATGGGAGTTCTTTATTGTGGTGGCCGGTCATGGACTGATTCAGGAACGCAAGTTGGGTAGTGATGAGGTGATAGAGTTTGAGGTGAGTGGCGACAACATCCAGTGTATCCATATGTTGCCTGGATATACGCATAACATCATCAATCTCTCCCAGACGGAAAATCTGGTTACAGTGATGTACTGCAACGAGATCTTCGACCCCAACAAACCTGATACGTACTTTGAACCAGTGAAGTAGTGGATTCTCATTTCACGAATACATACCAAATACTCCTGCTATTACTCCAAAAGGCATTAGACAATTCTTATCAAGTGGAATTGCCTAAGGGGGGTGATTGGACAAGTGTCCTTGAATTCGCATCGGAACAAGGAGTGATAGGCCTCGATGCCGCTGGCATCGAGGCGGTTCAGGGTGAAAGGTTAAAGGTGAATGGTTCTCCGCATAGCGAAGCGGCAAAGCCGAGCGAGTCTTTAATTCCAAAGATGTTGTTGCTTCAGTGGATTGGGCTTTCGGAGATGCAGCGGCAGAAATATGAGCAGACTTGGAGGGTGGCGTGTAAGCTGGATAAGCTTTGGGCTGCAGAAGGTATCCAGGCTACTGTATTGAAGGGACGTTCTATCGCGAAATTCTATCCTGTGCCATCGCATCGCTACAGCTGTGATCTGGATGTGTTCATAGGAGGTGAGTGGGGACGTGCCTGCGAGTTGCTGGAAGGGCAGGGAATACGGCTGGAACACGAGGTGTATAAGGAGGTGGAGTTTACGCTGGACAATGTCTATGTGGAGTGCCACAGGTATATAACACCGGTAAGGGGCAATAAACACTTGAAAGAGTTTGAGCGCTACTTGCGTTCGTTGCTGGATAGTGAGCCTAAGGAGTGTTTTGAAGGAACTACACTGGTTTGTCCTCCGTTGATGTTTACCGTGATGCTCTATATAGAGCACGCCTTGGGGGATTTGCTGCACGGGCATCTGACACTGAAACATATCGTGGACTGGGTGGTGCTCAGGAGGCAGTCAGTGGACTGGGATGTTTTCAAGGCAAAATGCAAGGCGTTTAAGTTTGACAAGTTCCTGCCGTTGATAGATGCCTTGGCAGATGTGGTGGAGGGCAAGTTGGAATATCAGGACCTCCAGCCATCGTATCAGGAGGTATTTGATGAGATATTCAAGACCCCGGTAGCAAAAAGCCACTGCTCTTGGTTCGGAAGACGTGTGGAGCTGTTCTTCAGCATCCTGCGCAACGGCAAGAAGTACCAGCAGTTTGGTTACACCTCTATGCCGTCTTTCCTTTTTAATAGCGTGTGGGCACATTTCTTTGATAAGGAAGTATAATTGTGATGTGTATAGTTTGTTGATAGTTTATAAGCTTAAGTGCGTGTAAGTAGTTTTAGAATTATGTGGATTATATACGGAGTCATTGCCTTTCTTCTACTGATGGTAGAATTAATTTATTTTAAAGTAGCTGACAAGTTCAATATTATAGATAAGCCTAACGAACGCTCGTCACACAAAACGATAGTTTTGCGTGGTGGTGGTGTTATCTTCACCATTGGGCTTTGGATATGGAGTATTATGTTTGGATTCCATTATCCATGGTTGTTAGCAGGTGTAACGCTTGCAGCTGGAATATCGTTTGTGGATGATATTCACTCATTGCCAGACTCATTGCGTTTAGTAGTGCAGTTTACGGCGATGTTCTTAGTGTTTCAGGAGATAGGTCTACTGCATTGGGATATGTGGTGGATAATTCTGATTGCATTGATTGCTGCAGTTGGTGGAACGAACATATTTAATTTCATGGATGGAGTTAATGGTATTACGGCTGGTTATTCACTAGCAATGCTAATACCGATAACGATGGCGAATCGTAGTATGGCATTCGTTGAAGAGTCGTACATGATTGTGACCATTATCGGAGTATTGGTGTTTAGCCTGTTTAACTTCCGACCAAGAGGAAAAGCTAAGTGTTTTGCTGGTGATGTGGGAAGTATTGGTATGGCGTTAATCTTGGTGTTTTGTGTTGGCAGGTTGATGCTGTTCACAGGGGATATTACTTGGATAGTGTTGTTCTTGGTATATGGAGTGGATGGAGTGTTGACAATTTGTCACCGTATTATGCTTCATGAGAACTTGGGGCAGGCCCATCGTAAACATGCGTATCAGTTGATGGCGAATGAGTTGAAGATGAGTCACGTCACAGTTTCCTTGATTTACATGGGATTACAATTGATCGTTTCGCTCGGATTTATATACCTAATTCCGAATACGATTGTGGCGCACTGGATTTATCTAGTGACAGCTGCTTTGGTTTTGGCTGTGGCGTATGTGCTGTTCATGATGAAGTATTATCATCTGCATGAGGAATATCTAAATTTGCTTCGCTCAAGTGAATAAGGAATAATAGTATGGACATCCAACTGATAAACAAAGATCTCCTCTCAGATCTGCATGCTAAGGCTCGCGAGTCAGATCGTCTTCGTATGAACTTCGACCTGCGCACCTCGCCTGCGGATACATCTCAGCGTATGCTCAATGCCCTGCAGCCCGGCACGCACGTTCCCATCCATCGTCATCTAAAAACCTCCGAAACAGTCATCTGCCTCGAAGGTTGCCTTGATTGGGTATTCTACGAAGAACTCCCTAATATGGATGCTGGTGGTCCTATCCACGACGGCGAAATAGCCCATGACGAAACCAACTTCAAAGAAACTACCCGTTTACGTGTCTGTCCTCGCGAAGGCACGTATGGCATCCAAGTACCGCAGGCCGCTTGGCATACGGTCATCGTCCATGAACCCAGTACAATCCTGGAGACCAAGGACGGAGCGTATGTACCCCCGAAAAAATAAATAATAGATCCATGATAAACGATGAAGGGCTTTCGAGAACATCATATAACTCGAGAGCCCTTCGTCGTATGTATACCGAAAAAGTACAATAAAGATCGACCGTAGTCCGTTATAAATCAGAGCAATTACTATGTCCTTACTAAAAATCAAGAAACAATGGATCAAATTACTATTTATTTTAACAAGTGCTTACGTGTTTTTGACGTTAGTAGAAAATCTGAATCGATTTACCCCCGACTGTTACGTTACATCGAAGAAGCCCATCGTGATGGGGTGATGGGGTATAGCCGGTATGCAATAGCTTTGGGCAAGGCCGCCAAACTTCGAAGGTTCCTCATTATTATCAGACGACCATCAATGTCGATAAGGGATTTTACGACCGATATGGTGTTGCGATTCCGGCAGTTTATCTATGACGAGTACAAGTATGTAACCCTTTACCCCAATCTGTACCCACGAGGTGCAGGACATCATTATCCTCGAAAACGTCTCCGCAATACCACGGTGGTGCATGACCTAAAACTTCTGCAGGCATTCTTTGCAGAATTAGAGAATACTGACGAAATACGCCGCTCTCCATTTAGGAAAATTTCCTTGGAGAAGCGGCGTATTTTGATGCATGTGATGTACGATGCACCGGTGTTTCTAAGGGCCGATGAGTTGAAGCGGGTGATGGTGGCGGAGGTGCCAGAATATCTTCAGTGGGCAAAAGATATTTTTGTACTGAACTGCTGTATCGGCTGTCGCATCAGCGACTTGTTGAAACTAACAATGGATCATGTGACTAAATCGGAAGAGGGAATACCGTATGTACATTATTTGCCATCGAAAACAACACGTCTACAGAGCGTGAATGTGGAGGTGACGACACCACTGATAGAGCCAGCAATGGAGATTATCAATCGGACTGGATTGAGGCTGATGGAAGGCAATCCTCATTATGGAAAACAGCGGTATAACAAGGCGTTGAGAATTTTGTTGAAATACTGCGGTATCACGCGTCGTGTCTGCCTTTACAGTCAGGAAGCGGAGACTAATATTTATAAATCTGTCTGCGAGATTGCGACCTCAAAACTGGCCAGAAAGACGCATATCGATATGCTGAACAAGGTGCAGATCAATTACTATGCTGCAGGATTGCATAGGCAGGGGAGTGATGCGGTGTTCAGGTATACGAGCATGGAGTTGAGGGATAGGTATGAATTGATTCGGGCGGCGTTTAATCAATCGCTGCCATGATCCCTCTGTTCCTTGATCTCCCACAAATTATTAGGAAGATCTTCAGACAACTTCTTAAATGCATAATCATCTTCTGGGAAATCGATTGCACGGACAAATGGTGTGATTTTGACAATTATTCTTTGTAGTCTCACTAAATACTTGTACCTTTGCAGTCCTTTTTTAAAAAATTTTATAAAGTATGAAGATAACGAATTGTAAACAAGACGGTTGCGTTAATGATTTGCTCCAGCGTGTGCTGGACTATGGTGAGAGAATGGCAAAAGAACCCCCTTACTCATTCTATGAGATGGAAGGGCGGTTGATGTC
>Ga0310697_10003739_pt1 | contig 15282 bp, 7 predicted proteins | sample 172DNAGHGlowgp2_FD_203883 | JGI IMG/M metagenome (GOLD analysis project Ga0310697, IMG submission 203883) | Sheep rumen microbial communities from Palmerston North, Manawatu-Wanganui, New Zealand - 1728 DNA GHGlow gp2 (v2) (version 2) | ecosystem: Host-associated > Mammals > Digestive system >... | reverse complement strand
CATTATCAACATAGGTTGAGGTAATGTCAGTTGTTCCTACTTTTATACCTTTTATTATACTCATTTATCTAATTACTTATTTTATTATTAGGTTTGTTTCCCACATTGCTGTGGGAAACAAACTTAAATAGATTAGGATATAGTAACTATACCTGTTGGATCAGTTGTGTATGTTGCACTTGATGTTATATCCTTAGGATCACTACCATTGTTGTAATTTGCATAAACAACTGCGGTTGTTGTTCCACCAAATGCAATGGTTTCCTGTGATATTACCAAATTGATACTTACAAGTTCTACTGCATTTATAACAACTGAAACTGTCTTCTGTACAGATGCTGCATTATAATTAGTTGTTGTAGGTGCAGTTGCAGTGATTTTAACACTGTATGTACCTGCTGCTGTACTCTTTGGAACAGTAACTGTCTGACCATTTGATGAAACAGTCCAACCGGTAAATGAAGAACCACCCTTTGTAACACTGTCAATAATATATCCAATTGTCACACCTGTGTTGGTTGAACTTGATGCACTTGATGTAGCGACAACTACACTCTTGTTTGCATCTGTCTGTGACATTGCGGCTGCTGTTGATGTACAGTATTCAGATACTGATGTAACAGTATTGTATGTGATAGAACCATTTGCCTTACCGATTGTGATTGTTTTTGATGTTGCAGTATATGCTTTATAGTTTGCAGTAGCAGCAACAGATGCTGTGACTGTAACTGTACCTGCCTGGGTTGGAGTAACCACACCTGTTGAACTGATTGTGGCAGCACCAGTACCAGCGGTTATACCCCAAGTAACTGTACCAGATTCTGTATTACCAGAAACAGATGCCTGTACTGTTGAACCATAAGTAACATCATTACAACTTACAGCACCAGAGCGGGATGCTTTGTCAACAACAACAGAACCAACATATGTCCAGTCTTTATTGTTACTGTGACTTGCATCAGATGTAAACTTATACCAAACATAATATGTTCCAGCATTTGTTACAGAAAGTGCTGCATCTGTACTTCCAGCAGATGATGGAGCCGATGTTGAGCTTGAACCAAGTCCCAATGAATAAGTTGCAATACCTTCCGCTGTACCTGATGTCTGATTTGCAATAACCTGAGCAGAACCAGTGTAAGTTCTATTAGTTGTTGTAACCTCCATTCTTGCATCTTCTGCCTGTGTGATGGTAAGGGTTACTGCTGATGACCAACCAGTACTGTTATGGTTTGCATCTCCTTCTACCATACACTGAACAGAAGTGTTACCTACTGCTGTTCTTGTTGGTGCAGTTGTTGTTGCAGATGACCAACTTGTACCTCCATTGGTATCATATCTAAACTTAATTGTACCTCCGGAATATCCAGTATATGTAAGACTGGCTGTATTGTGATATACCTTTGAATCACCCTTCCAGTTTGTAGGAAGAACAGCATCTGCCTTATTGATAGTTATTGTATATGAACCAGTCTGTGTAGTATGGTTAGGTGCTGTGACCTGCCAGTAAACTGTAATAGGAGATTGAGATACATTAGTAATCTGTGGAGCAGATGTTAATGTATAATCACCACTTGATGCAGTTCTATACTTAATTGTTGCTGTCTGATTACCCTTCAAGCCAGATACTGTAACACCTGTACCCTGTGGTGAACCAGTCCAAGTATAAGTTTTATTTGATTTATTTCCAACTGTAAATGAAGCGGCTGTGACAGTCAATGTACCTTTAGCATATGTAATATCATAGTTGTCTGTTACAGTTGTACTTCCAGATTTGATGACAGCATCACTGACTGTACTGTTTGATGAACCAACTGTTGTTTGAGAACCACCATAAGTTGCTGAATAAAGTGTATGTCCACTAACATTACCACTCAAAGTAGCACTATTGATAGTTAAAGGATTACCATCATATACTTTTGAATCAGAAGCAGCGGTGACAGTCAATGCCTTTTGAGCGATTGCCTTTGAACCAGTTCCAATCTTTGTTACACTATTGATTCCAGAACCACTATAGTTATTTGAATCAACACTTACATAATACCAAAGATAATATGTTCCTGCATTTTGACCTGTTGGCCTACTTGTACTCCAGGTTGATGTACTGAATGTAGGTTCTGTTGAGGATGTTGATACATAATAATATATTGTACCAGCAGATGTTGAACCAGCACTTGAGAGATACTGATTTTCACCATTATATGTAATTGTACCAGATGTAAGAGCAGGTGCTGTAATAGTTACAGACTGTTTAGTTACTGTCAATGTACCATTAACATATGTAATATCATAGTTTGCTGTTGTAGTAGTACTACCACTCTTTATAACTGCACCACTAGGAACATTAGGTGTAGAACCCACATTGGTTATTGAACCTGTAACAGTACAAGATGTCATTGACTGATTAGATGCAAGACCTCTATCTGTACCTGTTTCTTCAGCAGTTGCTGTGTTATTTGTCAAAGGATTACCATCAAATATCTTACTGTCAGTTGCAGCTGTGACCTTGATAGGTCTTTGAGTAATTGTCAATGTATATGAACCAGTCTGTGTGTTGTGATTAGGTGCTGTAACCTGCCAATAAACAGTCCTGGAATCTGCTACTGTTGTTGCCTGTGGAACAGATGTTGATGTATAACTTCCAGAAGATGAACCATACTTTATTGTTGCAGTCTGACTACCCTTTAATCCTGATGCACTAACACCTGTACCCTGTGCAGAACCACTATAAACATATGATTTATTACCTGTTCCACTAACTGTAAAGTCAGCAGCACTGACAGTGAATTGTACAGCAGATGTTGTATATCCATTATAATTAGTCGTTTCCCCTATGACAGCATACATGTAATATGTACCAGCATTAAGTGATGTAGATGTCATATTAGACCAGGCAGTTCCACCACTACTTGAATTAGATGTGTTATAATAATAAGATACAGAACCACCACCCGGATTACTTGAAACACTAGGTTTACCTGATGGCAATGAACCACCATATGTATAACCAGACATTGAAACGGTAGCTGTGATATCTGCTTTATTAATTGTGATTGTCCAAGACTTACTTGTTGCACCAACAGCATAGTAGTTTGTTGCTTCAGCAACAGTTATATTACCTGTAACTGTATATGTTCCAACAGTCTGTGATGCAGGGATTGTAACAACACCAGCAGATGTACAAGACCATCCACTCACTGATGTACCTCCACTATTCTTAACTGTAATAGATGTAGGATATGTAACTGTACCTGTTGCACCACTAATTCCCAACTGAGCTGTTTGACTACTTGTACTGAATTTCTTTGCAGCAGGATTACTTGCTGAACCACTTTGACCAGCAGCCTTATCACAGTATATTGTGAATTGTGATGTTGCTGAATTATAGTTTGTTGTTGCTTGAGCAGTAACTGTGATTGTTGCAGAACCATATCCCTTTCTTGTTACAGTGATTGTTGTTCCAGATACAGATACTGTTGCAATGTTTGTGTTACTTGAAACTGCACTCAATGCTCCAGTATTTCCTGTTGCTGTCTTTGTACCTGTTGTATTAGAATATACAATATGCATATCTGATGTTGACACACCTGTAGAACCAGCAATTGCTGACCTTGTTAATGTACCAACCTGTGTATATGTGCTACTATTACTATGGTTACTGTCAGCAGTCCACTTCTTATAAATGTAATAAGTACCTGCTGATGCAGATGCTGCCAATGTAAGTGCTGTACCTACATTAACCCAAGTAATCTGATTATCTGCTGTTGCGGCACCAAGTTTATAACCTATCTTTGCTTCTGAAGTACCATGTGATGATGAATTTGCAGCAGTAACAAGAGTTGCAGCAGAATTATATGAACCTGCACTTGATTCAAGTGTTACAGATACTGATGCATCAGATGCCTGGGTGACTGCTGCTGTAATTGTCTTATATCCAGAACTTGAACTACCTACACTATTATAGTTAGTTGTATCAGTAGGTACAAAGTAAGCATATATTGTAGTTGTACCAAGATTAGTTCTACTTGTAATATTTGTATTTGTATTTGCTGAAGCAGAAACAGTAGATGTCATTGAACTTGTTGATGTGCCCCAGTAAATTGTACCAGCAACACTAGGTTTACCTTGTGCATATGCAGTATTATGGTATGTAACACTACCATTTGTTGTTGTAAATGTAGGTGTTGCCTTTGACCTAGTTAATGTTCCAACTTGTGTATATGTACTACTATTACTGTGATTACCATCAGCAGTCCACTTCTTATAAATGTAGTAAGTACCTGCTGTTGCTGTTGCAGTCAATGAAAGTGCTGTACCTGCATTAACCCAGGTAATCTGACTGTCCGCTGTTGCAGCACCAAGTTTATAACCTATCTTTGCCGCTGATGTACCATGTGATGATGAGTTAGCAGCTGTAACAAGAGTTGCAGCAGTACCATATGTACCAGCATCTGAAGCAAGGGTTACAGATACTGAAGCATCATTCTTCTGTGTTATTGTAATTGTCCAAGTCTTACTTGTTGCACTAACAGCATTGTAGTTATCAGATTCAGCAACAGTTATATTACCTGTAACTGTATAAGTCCCTGCTCCCTGTGCATATGGAACAGTTAAAACTCCACTACTATTACAAGACCATCCAGTAACTGTTGTTGACCCATTCTTTACTGTTATAGATGTTGGATATGTAACTGTACCTGTTGCACCTGTAATACCCAATTGGAATGAGTAATTGGTTTGAGTACCATCCTTATATGCCTGTGAAGCAGGATTTGAAACAGTACCAGAACTACCAGCAATCTTACTAACTGTAAAGTTTACATAATCAGTTTTGGTTACACCACCATCAGTGAAACTGGCTGTTATCCTTGTTGTTCCGGCCTTTATACCTGTTATAGTTTTTGCCATATATTTATTTTGTTTTTATATATTATTCTTATATGTATTTATGGTTTTAACACCTATTTAAGTTATAGAGATTATTGTTGTATCATCAACAACAATTCTATTTCCACTTGATGCATTGACAACCAAACTATCAGTAACATCTTGTGTTGCAGTTGATGTATATGTTGCTATCACTGTTGCATTTGTGGAAGAACCAAATGAGATTGGATTATTACCAACAGTCAATGAAATGGATTCAACCGCATTGGTCACAGACTTTGAACCAGTACCTGTATTTGATGTTGCATTAGCATTGGTTGCCTTCACTGTGACAGTATCTGTTCCAACATTAGTACCCATACTTGAATGAGATACTGTTGAACCGGAGATTGAGAACCTTGTGGTTGTTGAGGCGGAACCTCCATCTGGAGTGAATGTCTGTGAATTAATACTCCAAGTAATGGTTGATGCATGAGTATCTGTCTGCAATGATGTGTATGTACCTGATGTGTATCTCAAATAATACTCGAATGTATCATTGCATGTACAACTTGCAGTAGCACTACCACCACTAGCCAATAGTCCAGAACCAATGGTTACACTCGTTGGAGTACCAAATGTCTGACTTTTATAACCAGTTAAACCATTGTATGGTAACCTATATGGTTGTGTTCCAAGCTCATTAGTTACACTTAACTCTGATGAGTAGGCATAATTTGATGTGGCATTAACATTGGTAGCCTTTACAATAACCTTGTCTGTACCAACATTGGAAGTCATATTTGAGTGTGTCAATGTACTATCAGAGATTGAGAACCTTGTGGTTGTTGAGGCAGAACCTCCAGATGGAGTGAATGTCTGTGAATTAATACTCCAGTCAATGGTTGATACACGGATATCTGTCTGTAATGATGTGTATGAACCTGATGTATATCTCAAATAGTACTGGAATGTATCTTTACATGTACAACTCAATGTTGCACTACCACCACTTGCTGAGATTCCAGAACCAATGGTTACACTCGTTGGAGTACCATATGTCTGACTTTTATAACCAGTTGTACCAGATGTGTCCTTATATGGGTCTGCTCCAAGTGAGTTGGTCACAGTTGCAGTTGCAGTCTTTGTCTTTGAGGTATCACCCAAATTGTATGCTGTAACAGTTACAGTATCTGTTCCAGCATTTGTAGTCATAGATGAATGTGAACCTTTGTATATAGAACTAGTAGGATACAATGTCATAGATGAATATGATCCACCACCATTTGTCGGATTAGAGAATCTTGTTATTGCTGTAGCAGTAGAACTACCCTCTGGTGTGAATGTCTGTGATGTAATCCTCCATCTTGCATTACCACTTGCTGTACCACTCGCTGCTTTATATGAACCAGATGTATATCTATAATACCAACTTGTATTATTTGTCACATAACAGTTAACATAGAATGTACCTCCAGCAGCGGTAAGAGCATCACTGTTGATTGTACAAGAAGGTACAGTATATGTTATGTTTGTTCCTTCTGTTCCTGATGTGTCCTTATACTTGGTAGTACCCTGAACATTTGCCTCCCTCATTCCTGATGTGAATGTCTTGGATTCGGAATGATTAAACCTACTTGTAAATGTCAAAGTCAATGTATTAATATTCACAGATGACCTTGATTTCGCAGTAGTTCCAAGAGATGAAAGACTTGTATTACTTCCTGTCCATTCTCCAGGTGAAGACCATACAGCAGAACCAGACCCTAATGATTCAAGTGAATAATGACCACTTGTATAAATCACTTTCTGGAACAGTTCACCAGCAGGTAAACCAAAATATGTTCCAGCATTTGATGTACTTAAGGTCAATGCACTTGCAGGTAAATCAGTCTTTTGAACCCCTGCAACTCCTGAGAATAGTTCTTCAGTACTATTTCCAGAATATTTGAATATAAATACATCAGCACTTTCCCCATTTGCTTCTTGCTTACAGTTGGCACAAGTAACTGCTGATGATGTCTTACCATTGGCAGTTATTGTTAACTTCAAATTACTTGATGCATCTCTTTTATCACCTACTGTTGTTCCTCTGTCTGCCCATACTACAGTACCTGTTGTTGAGAAATTAGATGCTTTTGTACATCCAGTAGGTAATGTACCAGTTGAAGAATAACTGTGTGTGGCAAATGCACCATCATTATCATAAGTATATATACCTCCCGAACCGGCAACACCATTCCAAGTCCAATTCTGATAATATGAAAAACTATCTGGAGTTCTGGTTTCACCTGATGCGAGAGCTATACCACTATATGCCCAACCTTCTATCACAGGTGTTTCATATACCTTTGCACCAGCTGGTTGATTGAATGTAACATCCTTGGTTGTAGATGCACTCTGATTCAAACCACTTATGTATGTTGAATTTGTTCCAGTCTTACCTTTAGATGTAATGGAAACCACAAATCCATTCCTTGCTGTGGTGGATGTGTTGTTTGTAACAATAACTTTATTTGCATCTGTTCCTGTTCCCAATGAATATCCTGTCTTTGCTGTCTTCACTGCATAAGTAAATGTACAGGTGTATGTATCAGTTGAACCAGATGTATATGTACCTGTCTGTGTCGCTGTTGGAGACATTGTATATGTCTGACCAGCATTTGATAATGGTACTGGAGTAGTATGTGTTGCAGTTGGAGGAGCACCCCATACCAGATAGTTTGCAACCTGTGTACAAGCAGTACATGCCTTTGATGATGATGATTTTCCATTTACTGTGACAACAACTGACAACAAACTGTGAGTACTTCTCGCAGCTCCTGTTGTCTTACCCCTGGTTGCAACACTCACCTTACCTGTTGTGGCAAAGTTTGTTCCCTTTGTGAATCCAGTTGACAATGTACTTGATGAAGAACTGAATGTCATGCTGTGACCAGATGTCATTGGATCATCTGGACCATATGTATATTCATCTGAATCTCCAGAACCAGAAACACCATTCCAGGTTGACTCCTGTTCATATACAACATATGGTGTTACATTTGACAAGGCACTTGCAGGGAAATCATCATAGTAATAAGCAGTAACTACAGGATTTCCATAAACAACAGAACCGGCAGCCTGGGTGAAGTTAATGAAAGCATCCTTTGTTGTTTCATTTTTATAAGTAACTCTTGCCCTGATAACCATTGTACCTCGTGTTGAAGTACTTGTATTATTTGTTGCAGAAGTCCTTATACCATTTGTTACGCCACTAGATGTGGCAGTCATTCCTGTTGCTGTTTGAGTTCTTGCAAGATTAATATCAGAATTTCCAGGTGTAAAACTTGCACTTGAACCAGATGTCCATGTTCCTGTTTGTGCCGGAGCATTAACATTTGACTTCAGAACATCATATGTTCCACCAGCCGCCGGGAATGTATATGAACTGATTGAATATGAAACTTCCGGTGCAGCATTCCAGGTAACTACATTAGCTGATCTCATTGCACCATTAATCTGATCAATTACAGTACTTTTACCTCCCTCACCAATTGCTGTAAATGTCAATGTGTTAAAAGAGACAGCAAATTCTTCAGCATATTCAGTTGTACCAAGAGAACTGAATGATGTAGAATTACCAGACCAATCATATGCAATAGTACCCTGACGGCTTGCACCATTGTTATAGGTAACCCATTGCCTATAATCAGCAGAAGATTCAAAATAATTTGTAACTGTACTTGTTGACATCGTAAATGCACTGGCGGGTAAATTATGTATTTGCATCAAATATGCAGATTGCACTACCCCATCACCGAGATCACCAGGATCAATACCCTCACCGGATGCATCCTCACCAAAATAATAATCATAGACATTTCCATAATTAGTTACATATGTGGCAGTAACATTAACTAATGCAGATGCTGTTTCTATCTCACCTTTATAGTTTGAACCATCAGGTGAAGTGTAAGTTATATTGATTTCATAATTTGCCGCAGAAACACCAGCAGGTACACTCAATTTTTTACCATCAGGTGATAGAGTCCATTGACTTGATGGAAGAGATGCTCCAGTATCATAATTGTATATACTTACTAATGTAGCACTCAACGTACCTGTTCCACAACTTGGATTCATTGCCAATATTGATTCTCTCTTTGAAGTTGTAGTAGTAGCCACTTGAGCAGATAGAGTACAATAATGATATGTTGTATTATCTGACCAAGTTACACGATTCCACCACCTTGCATACAATGTGTAAGTACTTCCAGTCTTATCCCAGTCCCTTACAGGTATACCACTTGAATTATAATACTGTGTTCCACCAGATATTGCAGATGTGTCATAATAACCCAGAAACTCAAGTCCGCTTCTTGTAGGTACGGTTATGGATGGGAGTGCTGAACCATAACCTCCTGTCACACTACCTGTACCTCCTGAACCACCATTTGCATTCAATGTAATAGTAGTTGTTGAACCAGTAACCCAAGTAATTCTACCATATGAACAACCAGTACTGTTGTAATTTGAAATTGAACTACTATCAGTTCTGAAATATACATATATTGTACCACTTGATGTCGGAGTATATGTTGCTGTTTTGGTTGTTCCTAAACCTGTACAATGATTGATATATCCTGATGTACTACTTGCAGAAGAATTTAAATATATATTATCATATGAAAGACTTCCATTAGTTGAAATCATTATACCATCATAATTATTCTCACTGTAAGTATAAAGACTGAATGTATATGTGGTATTGGCAGTAACATTGATTGAAAATTTTATAGCAAGATTATTTGACTTTGCATATATGTCCTTTCCTCCGGATATAGTTTGCCAGGTATTTGTTGGACGGGCCATATATGAGTCACTAAAAACATAAATTGGTACATATGGATCTCCCTCATCTTCTCCAAATGTAGGTGTCCAATAATTCTCACCAGCATAGTCCCAAGCACATTCTCCGGGATTTATAGAGGTCGGACCACCATTCACTACTGATGGATTGGTATGGGCAAACAAACCATAAGTGGAACCACTAGTAAAATCAATATCTGTATCTACTTCATATACTGCATATTCGCTATCACCAGTAACCCAAGTATAGTCATAATAACCGTTACCCAAAGGTACATATTCATCACCACTATAAGTTTGAAGATAAGTAGGTGGAGTCCAATTGTGTAATCCATTACCATCAGTTTTTATAGCAACATAATAATTAGCCATATATTTATATTTTAATTTTATTTTAAATTTAAATTGCTTTGAGTCTTGCTTCTATAAGACCTATCTCATCATATACACATTTTGCTGATGGATAATGATTGTCATCTGAACTTGAATTGATACTGGTGACAAGCATACTCTTATCCTGGAATTCAGTTGCAGCCTTGCCTCCTAATGTGACAGCATCAATAGGATGGTTCTGACCATCACCTAAATTGATGTAAGAAATGGTTTCTATCTCATTTGCCATATTATTAGATTTTTATTTTATTCTACCTATATATGTATTTATGATTTTGACCAATCATCCAATATCATTTAAAAAATATCCGGAAACTACTTTGTTTTTGTTATTTTTAGTGTATGAATAACATACCAATAGAATTAAAGAATGGATACATACTTATCCAGGATGTGAAGAATGAGACTGTCACCCAGTCAGGGATTTACATTCCAAACGAGCAATACAACAGGTTTGCCAGGGTGATGAAAGTCTATGAGGGTTCAATACTCAAGGAAGGTGACATTGTGATAAAACCGATAAACAGAGACACACCATTAAAAATAGATGGTGTTGTTTACCGTGCAATAAAAGAATCATTCATATTTGCAAAACTGATTGATGATGAAGATTAAACTCACAGAACAGGAAATTACCGACATCAGGGACATCATTGAACAATACAGGAATGTCTCCGGTGAGTTGTATTCATACCAGGACAAGGCAAAGGAGATTCAGGATAAGGTCACAGAACTTGAATCTGAAATGAAGAAGATAAAGGACAGGGAAGACAAGTTGATGGAAGAACTTCATTCCAAGTATGGAAAGTTCGGGATCCAGGACATTTATGATACATTGAATGGCTGATAATGTAAATACCACACTGGAGAACATAAAAGATAAACTCCAGAACATACTAAACAGGAAGTTTGCCAATGACAGTTACATCAAGAGAAAGATTGATGTATATCATGACAGACTGAATTTTTGCTGTCCATATTGTGGTGATTCCAGGACTGACATAAGAAAGAAAAGAGGAAACCTGTATCTTGACTCGATGAGGTTCCATTGTTTCAATTGCTCCCACTCCACAGGTATTAATAGACTTCTTTCTGACTTTGATGAGGAACTGACAAGTGAAGATAAGATAGTTGTCCATAAAATCCAGCAGAACTCCAAGAAGTTTGAAAAAAGGGTGTCTGGAAGTCAGTCATCTATGTCTATGACCCTCCTTGAAAGACTGGCAATCCCGAAGATGATACTGTTCAAACAACTGGGTATCATCTCTCCATACAAGAATGAAAGGGCATCATCCTATCTGAAATCCAGGATGATAGACATCAGAGACTGGAAGTATTTTGCATATGATGAGAAAGGTGATGAACTCTATATTATGAACATCACTCCTTCCGACAGGGTGATAGGATACCAGGTGAGACAACTCAATCCCAAGTCAAACAAGCAGCGATACCTGTCCAGCAGACTGACCAAAATCTATTCAGATGTGTTCAGCAAGGACATCAATGGGATTGTTGAGAGACTCCTTCTGAAAGAACCACTGGGTCAGAAATACATTGAAGAGGAAGATGGTATTGAGAACATTGTTGCACACCTGGACAGACTTTCAGGGATCTTCAATATTATGAATGTGGACTTCACCAAACCACTCACCATCCTGGAGGGACCGATTGATTCCCTTGCAGTAGCGAACTCCATTGCCTTACAGAGTGCGGCAAAACATCTTGACGGGTTCTTTGACGAGATAGAGACTGTGAGGTATATATTCGACAATGACAAGACAGGAAGGGAGATGACATTGAAGAAGTTGAAGGAACACAGGACAGTCTTCCTCTGGGGAAAGTATCTGGATATGATAAATTCAAAAGTGAAGGTGAAGGACTTGAATGACCTGCAAAAGACAAACCAGTTCAACAAAGACATCCTGGAACAGTGCTTCACGGATGATGAGTTTGATGCAATGTATATATAGAAAAAGAGAGAGCATCAAGTTCTCTCTTTTTGTTTAATCAACCTTGAGGTCATCATAGTATTTAATGTCGTCACCATCAATTCTCCAAGGGAAATATTTTCTCATCAAATCCTTTTCAATTTCTAAACTATTTTTAGGCCAAGGATTGTTTTCCCTTGTCTCTCTTTTCTGTAAAGTTTTTTCAAGATCTTTTGATGGATATGCAGCATCCAACATCTGAAGTACTTTTACATAGTTCATAAGTTTGAAATCTGTGTTGTTTTTGAATACATTGTCAACAAGTTCTTCAATGAAATTCTGAACAGCATATACATCTTCTTTATAGTTCATACCCAACCAAGCAATAATATTTGCAAGCTGGTCTTCAGAACAATCACCAGGATTATCCTTATACCTTACCTGAATATCCTTGCTGAGTTTCCTGATGAGCTGCTGGCTTCCTGCCGGGTCATTGACATACTTCTTTGGAAGATAAACTGATTTAGGGTCTTTCATAACAGCATCAAGGTTAATCTTGTCCATATTAGTCTCCAACCAATCAGTGAACACAGCAATGAAATCTGTATCAAATACACCTTCAAGTGCTTCCCTGATTTCATCGATACTCAATTCTGAAATGTCTGAAATCTTCTTACCTTCTTCCCTTGACTTTGCAATCTTGGCCTTACCAAGACGGGAGAATGCCTTCTGCCATCTACGAGGAGAGATAGGTGCAACCTGCTGTGAATCTTCTGATGCATCCTTTACCATAGTATGCCATCTTACATACTCACCGTTACCATCTCTTGCAGAGTCATCATTGTCATCAAAGATGAATTCAAGAATGAGTTCATCACATCCCTTCTTTCTTGCCCATGCCTTCCATGATTCGGGATCAGGAATCAACTGATAGAATCCTTCCCAACGGTCTTTTGCAGCAGGTGTTGAACTCCAACTGTTCCATACTTCTGCAACCTCGGCATCATCACATGGTCTGTTTGAACAAGCAATGATAGCCCACTTGGATCCAAGTCTCCAACCATTGAGTTCCCTGTCAAGGAGGAAGTTCATCAACTGCTTGAACACATCAGGGTCACATCTCAACAACTCATCAAAGAGGATGATACCACCGCCACCTGTCTTATAAGTGTGTCTGTCCTTATCCATATACACACCGCCATTGGAATAGTCATCAAGCATCTTGTCAATCTTGTCATTACCTGTCTTCTTCCAGGAAGGAAGCCAACATTTAGGAGCATCGCTTGATTTGAACTGTCCGCTGTTCTGGATAGTTGCTGCAACCTGTTTCTGCTCACCAGCATCCAACTTCTTGAAATATTCACCTGATTCAGGGAATGTGTCTGCAAAATCATTTATTGTTGAAATAACATCACTCTCCTTTGGCATGGTAGGCATCATAAAGTCACCGGCAGCGATATTTGCACAGTTGATGGAGATAATGGAAATCATCTTTGAAGGATCACCCTTTGCCACATTCTTATTGAATTTGTCAACAACCATCTGTGGAACTGTTGACTTACCAATACCAGGAGCACCAAACACCAATATGTTACCCATAGGGTCACCAATCTCAACATCATCACCATCAACACTGACAGTACTCTTACCACTGTTGATAGACCAGTCCTCAATAAGACCATTAATCAACTTTTCAAACTTATCTACATTGATTGCCTTTACCTTACCCAATTGAGACTTATCCAAATAAGATACTCTTTCCTTTGCCACATCCTTCCATGCCTCATTGAGTTTTTCAAATTCCTCATCAGAATAGTTGTAGTGTTCCTTGATGATTGAAGGAATGGACATAAAGTTCTTATACTCAATATCATTCTTGTATTCTTTCTTCAATTCCCAATCAAAGAATGCATCACCATCAGGACCGTCATCATAAGTACCCTCATCAAATGTAGGAGCACTGGTATTGACATTACCACCTGCTTCTGTAACTGAATCATTCAATGCATTCGTTCCCAATACTGTTACTGCGGAAGAACCGGAGAAATTATCCATCACAGCCTGCGGTGATACAACTGGAAGAAGATGACCTTCACTGTCAAAGATTGCAATGAAGTCCTTAATCTTCCTCATACAAACTTTAAAGAATGACTTTACCTTCTCCCATCCCTTCTTGATTGTATCTTTGATGAAACCCTCATTCACTTTCTGAAGGTATTCATCTCTACCCATTAAATTTTTCATATTCTACTATATGTTAATATATTTTATTTATGCTTATTTGTTATTCTTCACCACCTCTGTATTGATGAAAATAAGTGTTCCTTTCTGTATTTCATTCTCCCACTGTTTTCTATATGATTCATCAGTATCATACAACATCCAGAATGTGTTTTTAGGAACAATGTCAGAAACATCACCTCTACCAAATGCCCTTTGAATGGATGTTTTCATCTTTGCTTCAATATCCTGATAATCAAAATATCCATCGGTTATGACAATATGAACATCATCCTTAATCTTCTTCCTCTTGTCATCAAGTGATTTTTCAACACCATCGAGGATCGCAGATATGGCAGCCTTCGAGTCAGTACCTCCACCACACTGTTCTACACCTGTCGACACAATAGAAAGTATCTCCTTGACAACTTCCTTCTTGTCCTTATGCTTACTTGGGTCAACAGAGAACACACCATTGTTGGTAGAAGCCCAAGGACAAATGTTTATACCTGAATATTGATAGGTGTCCATATACACCACAAGTGACTGACAGATGATTTCAAGAAGTTCCATATCTACAGAACCTGACACATCAACATATACATTGATGTCCTGTGGGTCCTGTGCCTGCTGCTTACGGTGAATTGCATACTCACCCCTTGCAATATGACGCTTGTTCAACCAGTCATTGCTTCCTGTTGCCTTGTCCTTACCTGCCCTTCTTGTCCTCTTTGCAAGGAATCTGTCCAATATCTTTTTCCAGATATTCTTATATTTGGCGGATTCAACTTCAATAGCATCAAGATATCTCTTCAATATATGACCACTTGAAAGGGCTTTCTTCTGTTTCTCAACAACCTCTTCAAGTCTTTCCTTTGAATTCTTTGACTTGTTCTTTTCCCTGGTCTTGTTAATCTCTTCTATATCATCATCACTATAACCAGATTCTCTCAATTCATCATCACTCAATCCTTCTTCTTGGAATGAACCTGTACCTCCGATACTCTTCTTGTCAGTTTCTTTC
>Ga0310697_10003738_pt1 | contig 15282 bp, 17 predicted proteins | sample 172DNAGHGlowgp2_FD_203883 | JGI IMG/M metagenome (GOLD analysis project Ga0310697, IMG submission 203883) | Sheep rumen microbial communities from Palmerston North, Manawatu-Wanganui, New Zealand - 1728 DNA GHGlow gp2 (v2) (version 2) | ecosystem: Host-associated > Mammals > Digestive system >... | reverse complement strand
GTCGTTCCAGTGACAAGCACGGAATCCTGGTTGGTCAGCAGATTGTTGGCAGGAGCAGTCACATTCAGTGTCGGAGGCGTTGTATCAATCTTGAAGGTGCTTGTCACTTCGCTGGCAGTGTTGCCGTCATAGTCTGCACCGTTTATCTTGATCGTATGCGTTCCATCCGCCAGGTTGCTGGTTGGTGTGTATGTGCAAGTCAGCACGGTTCCATCCGCATTGAATGACGCGGTTGTAGGCGCATGATCTGTTCCATCCACATTGATCTTGACAGTTGATTGCTTGATACCAGAGCCTGAATCCGAGAATGTGAATTTGATGGTGGGCTTTGCATTGTTCCCGATGTTTGCACCGCTTGCAGGATACTGTATTGCACCCGTAGGCTTGGTCTTTTCCAGGACATACAGTTTAAGGCTGTTTGCAAACGACCCCGATACTGTTTCTTCGGTGACATTCCCAGCGTTATCCGTGGCTCTGACAGTTACAGGATAATATCCGTTCTGTGCATTTGCTCCAACGCCTGGGCCTTGGCCGTTGTTGTTTTTTCCAGAGGTCTGACTCGGAGCTGTCAGCGTACCCTCGTATTTTCCAGTTGATGAATTATAAGTCAGTGTGGTGGTTACTCCGTTCACCACGACCTGAACTGTTGATATGGCCATACCCTTCTATCTTTAACAGTGTTAATAAGGGATGGTGGCGTTTTAATCAGCCGAACAGCCATTGAAATATGGAATGGCCCAATATCATCCCAAGGACGGCCCCTATGAAAATGGGGATATATTTTAACAGCCAGCCTCCTGCGCCCCCGTCAGCATAGCCTCCAGAGTTATGGGGTTTTTTAGGGTCATCAGGGGAATCAAAGACCAAGCGTTTGGATGTTACGGTTTGATGATCTTGGACCCATGCACGGGTTTCAGCGTCGCGTTCCTCCTGCGTCCTGGTGTCCTGCTTGTATTGCAACGTGTTCCTCTGCATGGTGGTTTTATGCGGATGCTTTGTATTAAACGTTGCTCAACCGACCAGGGTTGTATCCTCCTTCAACATCCCGTCAAAGGTGATCTCCCTTTTCAGTGCCCGATATGTTGCAGGCGTATCGTTCAGCGTCCATATAGAGAACACATCCACCGTATCCCCCAGGTCCAGCACGGGGTCGGATGCCCATTTTATGTTCATGCTCTTATCGTATATCCTGCTGGCCAAACGGTTGCAAATGGCGACGGCCTGCGCCTCTGTCGCCACAAGCCCGTTATTGACGCTCAATACAACCCTGGCCTGGTTGGGCGTTGGCCTTAAATCCCTGATATAATGGTCGCCCTGGCCGTAGATTATGTCGATGTAATTGTAGCGGTTCATCTGGTTGGGCGTTGGCCATTCGAATTGTATCGTAGGGGGGATAAGGCCATAGGCATCGGAGTCGAAATCCGTGCCTATGATCATGGTTCCCACCCTGTTGGGAATGAAGGTCAGCCCGTATGCCTGCAACACTTGCATGATGTCCTCCAATACAGTGGACTCCGTGTCGAATGTGTGGTTGGCTGTGGGGTATATCGAATAAACATCCTGGTCTATCGTATGCGCCACCTCCAAGCTTGTCAGCAATGTATCCAGCGTTGCCCCCAGGCTCTGCGATGTGCTTAGGCTCCAAGAGTTATACATCTGTGACAGGTACCAGCGCGTATCATAGGAGGTGACGGTGATACAGTTGCCGTTTGATCTTTTTTCGGCAATGACGAAACGGCCCATCGGGATGGTGTGCCTGGTGCCGTTGCCAAACAGCGTGTATGATAGGTTAATGGGGTTGCCTATTGCAAGCCTTTGAAACAGCGTATTAGGGTTATCCTCGTCGTACTCCCCGTTCACATTGATCAAATCAAAGTCCAACTCCCTCATTGGGAGGCCCTGCTGGAATGGGTCGATTTCATCTATGTATGTGATGGCGTTTGCAATGGTGAGGGTGCTTATGGTGATGGAATCCCCGAACTCGAATTCAGCGATGCGCAGGTGCCTGTATGGCTGGTCTATCTTTGTGATGGTGATGGTTATGCTTGTGTATTGGTGGTTGCCTGATGCAACACAACGCCCGTTATGCCCCGTCAAAGGCACTGTATCGGTGTTTCCGTTATAGGTGAATGCAACCGACCCTTCGAGGATGTTAGGCCCGTCGGTGTAGATAGTAAGGGCCGAGGAATGGGCTTGTGAAAAATTGATCGTGATGGATGTTTCTATATCCCCTTCCGCGTCGGACATGGCCTGCGACCACCATGCGGTCCTGACCTGCCTTGTAGGCCCTACGGGGGGAACTATCATGCCTGCGCTTTCCGCTGTGGGGATGCCGTCGGCCTCGTATGTGGCCAGTTCATGGTCTATCTCATACATCGCATCGACAAGCTGGTTATTGTTGGTCATGGGCAACGTATCGGCCACATAACTGGTGATTTCATCAGCGGCTGTATTGTCTATGTCCACTCCCAGCGACATATAGACGCTTTCAACCCTGTCGGTGCTGTGCGCAATATCCCTGTATCCTTCGGGTGCGACATACATGCTATCACTTCTCTATCAATGTCATGGCGACATCGTAGTATTGGAACTGGTTGGTGCTGGCGTTGAACAGGCCGTACCCTGTGACGGTCTGGCCTGTGCCTCTATACATGCGCAACCCCGTTTCAATGGTATCGGTATCCATGTCCAGGTAATCCACGATGAACCACTCACCGCCCGTGGCGTTCATTATGGTGGTCTTTTCCTGCGCAGTAAGGGCCACCCATTTGACATCTATGGTGTGTTTCCATGCTATGTGATGTTTGATCAATTCCCCAGCCTCTGCGGAATATACTGCGCCCTGGATGGCCATGCTGACGATTCCGCCAACGTTGCGCTCTGCTTTGACCAACTCTTCCTTCTTGGTCGTGTATCCCTTGTATGCTGGGCTGGGCATGGGAACTTTAATGCCCCCGTCCTTCGGTGCTATCCATAAAATCGTCATAATACCACGCTACCGTTCCTTCTGCGCCTTTCGCTTTCCAGGTCATCATAGACTGCTCTTGCGATGACCTTGCCGTTAAGGCTGACAGGTACCTCTATCTTGGTAGGGCCTGTCATCGCGCCCTGTGCGCCCTGGTTGGCCCTTATCGCGTCACCAACAGCCTGGACGATAAGGTTGTATGGGGCCGCCACTTCGGGCTGTGATCTATTATCCCCCAATATTGCAAGCTGTGGCCTGTTAGGCTCGAACACTCCACCCTCTGCGAAACCGAAGATGCTCCTTAGCCCATCGACCGCCATAGATGCAACGCCTATTATCCCTGTGGTCTTTGCAATACTTTTGACGGTATCCCATACCTTGGATGTCTTTTTCTCCGTCTTTGCAAATAGATCATCCATGTCCACAATATCCGCGCCCTTCTTGACTTTTCCGACGGGTATGTTGGCCGTGCCACCGCTGTCAATGAACGGGTCGCCCCTGATTCTAAGATAAAGGTCCTCCAATTTGGATGTGGATTTCCTGATAGATTCCTCTGCCGTGACTGCCACTTTTTCAACATTTTCAACTTCCAGAACTACGGCCTTGGATAGTGATAGCCTGGCCTCTTCCTCGGCTATCATTGCCTCGCCCCTTGCTATCTCTGCCTCGATGGCCCTCCTGTTCGCGTCAGTGATGCCATTCATAACCTTACTCGTCTTTTGGACCCCGTCAGTAGTGACTGAAATGGATTTCTTAACCGATTCCTCTGCAACGTTAGTTGTCGCCTTGATAGCATCCGTTGCCTTATCAGCGGCCTTTAAGACGGTCCTGGCCCCTTTGACCGCGACCCCTCCGCCCAATGTGGCGACTTCCAGGGCCGTGTCGATTGCGGCCCCTGCCATTTCCTTCTTGTATTCCTCGACTGACAGTTTGCCCAAGCGGTCGTATTCTATCCTATCCAACTCACCTTTCATCGGATCGATGTAAGATAATGCACTCATTCCCTTCAGCGCGGTCTGCGATATGGTTGCCAACTCGTCAGGGATTGCGCCAGCAATGCCGTCTATAACATCGTTGTATCCGTCCATGATGGCCCCACCAAGGTCGCCCAGGGGGTCGGTTATTGCGTTCCACCACTCCTTCTTTACTTCGGGAGCAGGTGCTTGCGGTGTAGCCCTGCTGATGGGGTTGCCATCCTGTCCATATAGCAATGCACCGCCAGCACCAAGCGCATACTGCTTTCCGCCCTGTGTGAACCAATTATAGCCTCCTTCTTTGGTGGCGATTTGATCTACTGACGCATAACTGCCAATGGGCATTATCGTTCCCGATGGTGTCATGTAAAAGCCCTCGGGAACAACCCTATTGTCCTCTTTCTGTTGTTTGTTGATCTTAGCCCTGGCAGTCTGGACTATCTTATCTGTGGCCTGCTGGGCCTGCTTTGCTGGCGTTATGGCAACATTGGCCATTTCCTTGACTTTGGTTAAGGTGCTTTGCGCCTTGCTCTCATAATCCTGCCATACCCTTGTATTGGCCTCTTTCTGGTAGTTTTCCAGGCCGTTGAATATATTTTCATACTCGGTGGCAGGCACTGATAAGCCCACTGCAATGGGAACAGCAACGCCCCCCTTGGGGCCGTCCATCTTAGTGTTAATTGCGGACGTAGCCTCTGCGGTCTTTTCAGTATTATCGTCTATGCCTTTTAGATAGGGTATGATCGGGTCCAATATGGACGGTGAGCCTAATGTATTGAGTTTATCAAAGCCTGCCAGTTTAGAGCCTGAACCTGTTATTGCGTTGAAGATCATAGACGCGGCCCCAGCCGCGAGGGCAACGCCTGCAACCTTTGCGCCAGTGCTTATCCTGCTTGCCTTGCCAGCCTTTGCATTGCCCAACTGGTTCGGCATATCCGTCATAGTGCTGTTTTTGACCTGCGCATCGTAGCGTTTCCAGGCCGTTGTCATCCTGTTAATGGATTGCGTTATCTTGCCCAATGTGGGGGATAACTTGCCAAGGTTCTGCGCCAATTTATTCACGTTGAGGGCTGATGCGGACATCTGCCTGCTGGCCTTTTGTGCCGTCTTTGTGGCCGTTTCGGTCTGCTTTTGCACCTGGGCCATTTGACCGCGATACTTTTCTACGTCCTCGGTGCCCTCGACCTCGGTGCGCAGTTTTATCGTGACTTCCTCTGTCATACTTCAACCTCAACATTGCAAGCTGTGCCTGCTGATACGCCAACTGCTGGCGTTCCTCGCGCTCTCCTTTGATCTGCTCGATTTCATCCTCGGTGAACATGTGCGCAACGGCATCCAGGTTATCCGATGTTGTGGAAAAGCCCCCGAGGATTAGGTTGGCCGTTGCCAGTGCTAAGTCTATTTTGTCCTGTCTGCGCCTGTCGTGTTTGATCTTGGCAGATTGGACGACCAGCGAAGGGGATGCGGTTAGTGGCATCCCCTCCACTAAGCAAATGGTTTGTATAGCGTCGGTCACTCTGACGATTCTTTGGCCTCTTGTGAAAACCCCAGGGTTTCCAGCCCTTTGTTTATCACGGTAAAGAGGTCGTCAGTGGTGAAGCCATCCCTGCCTGTCCAGTCCTGCCATGTGCCCTTATATGTGGTAAGGGCCAGGAGGTTGGCAAGGCAGGTGAATCTTAGGGTCTTGGTGTACTGCCTTATTTCCACGAAGATGGACCAGTTCTCATGAGTGGCCTCATAGTCACATACCGTGTCGAAATCCAGGCTGATGTCAGCCTCTATGCCTTTGGATGATGTGATCATGACCATTTCGCTCACTCCGTGCTGTTATCCGTCACCCATATTGCATACAGGGTGTAGTTCGCATCCATAAGGATGGAATCGTTTAGATCATAACTGACCCCAGTTCCGTCAGACTCCGTATTCCAAGAGCCGAACACTTTGCCCTCGGGTGCTGTGAATGTGCAAGCAGGGGCCTTGATGGTTGTGCCTGCGCTTGCGACCTGCGATGTCATTTCACCAGTACCTGTTCCGCTATCGCTGACAGGGTTGAATGACAGGGTGTAACTGTCCACTCCGTAGTCTGTGAAGATAGGTGCCGACCTGGGGATGATTGTGAGTTCCACATCCATGACCTGCGATACTGCGCCTGCGCCCATATTCCAAGACCAATCGCCCAGGATAGTGACCTGCTGGTTTAAAGCAGGATAAAGCACGACCCACTGATAGGCCGCATTCTTGTCCAAGGACTGGATAAGATTGAGATTGCTGGCCTCTGCGGTACCCCCTGAAATATAGGGCTGTGCATTCATTGTGAATGTCAAATCAGCCGAAAAATCGGGGATGTCCTTGACGTACTCATGCGCGTTGCTGTCGAAAGAGGTTGCGTCCACCTTTGCAGGGCTTTCACCGATTGCAGGGCTGGCCTTAACCTCTTCAAAAAAGACAGGTGCCTGGTTGGAGCCATTTACATAGACCCCCAGCTTGATACCTTTTGCCGTCTTTGCTTTTGTTACCATTTTATCACCTTAATTCGTGAATGTGTTTCCTCTTTTGTCCACCGTGCCCATGAAGGTGAGGACGCGCCTGGATGCCTTTGCATTGTCGTCGTATAGATCGGTGTCGCCAGTGCGGTGGAAGTTATACCTTGCCAGCACATTGGCCACGCTATCCGCCAGCATATCGACCTCGTCTGCGGTCTTTGCATTGATGTCCACGGAGTAGACCAGTTCGGCAACGATTTCCTCGCCTTGGTCGTCGGATAATTTTGTATAGCCCGATATACGGTATATTATGCAACTTGGCAGGGTGACGTTCTTTTTGGGCCACCTGCGATATATCCTGCCGTCGAATTCGTTGATCGTGCGCAACTGCTCCACCAAAGATTCCAATACATCTATCATGCAAAGTCCTCCCCAAGCACATCCGCCAGGATTTCCTTGGCCCTGGGGATGTTGTCATAAAGCGCAGGGCGCATGAACTGCCTTGGGTGCTGTGCGAACCTTGGTATCCATTCCCTCGCAGACGGGTCGTTGTCCTTGCCGAAATCCCCGTTGTATTTGGGGTTGTGCTGATACCAGCGCGATTTCGGTGAGAATGTAACGCCCTCGGCTGTGTAGGTTTCCCCTGTGACGGGGCTGGTGTAGTCCGCTGAACCCTTGGTTCCCGTTCCGAACTCAATGTACTTGGCGTAATCCATACGGGTGGTTATGCCCATAGAAACGGTCACATCGTCCTCACGCAATATGATGTCCGATGCCCCTTCTACGGATGATCTTAATGCACCCGTATCGACTGCCTGCTGATATGTGATCATGGCCACGGCCACGTTCCTCATTTCGTTGCATATTTCGGGAGCCACCTTCTTTTCTACCCTATCCGCCACCTTGGCAAGCCTTGCCAGTTTGGCATCCAGTTCCTCGAAGGTGGTCATAATCCCCTCACATACATGGTCTGTTCGGTGGGCCAGTCCTTGACGATTTGCACCTGATACAGCGCGTTGTTCCCTGCCTTATCGGAGGTCAGTATATCGCCAGGCTCAAAGCAATGCACCCCGTCGGCAATAACGAAGTATTGCGTACTCTCACGGGTGTAGCCCTGTTCCCCCAGGGTCCTGGTCTCACCGCCAGGCCTGAAAGCCAGGGCATACGGCCCGTCCACCTTGTAGGTGGGCACAACATCGCCCGTGTTGCTCACCACTTCACCAGTGGCGTGCTTGCGGTAATACCTGCGAATGTCATGTGAGAGGGGTTGCATTTACTCCAACGACCTGACGATATGCCTTTATGCGCTTTAACAGGACAGCATCAATGCTCCCCTGCTGGTCACTCCATTCGCGTTCAAATTCCCCGTCCTTGGCCTTTTTGATGCCCTCCTGTCCGCCCCTTGCCAACATCGTCTTGGCAATGTCGCATATAAGGGAATCAATGGCCTGGCCTGGGTCCTCGGAACGGTGGGTGATGTCGAAGAACACTTGCAGAGCATCCTCTAAGGTAGCTATGATTTCGGGGTCCGATTTGTTAGCGTAGGCTGGGTACGCTTTAAAGCGTCCAGCCCTCCTAAGTGTATGCTCTGTTGCGGTCATTCACTCACCTCAACTGACGGAACCGCCAACGCTGATGTAGACCCCAGGCTGTTTATTCTTGGGGATGATCAAATCATGCCACATGCGAATCATTGCCTGGTCTGCGTCGTACTGCTCGGACTGCTCCTTGGTGATGATCTTGGGCCTGTTGATGGCTACCATTCCCATGCAGGTGTTCGGTGCTGTGATGACATAGTTCAGGTATTTTGCGCCTGTTGCCTTCTTGTAACCGAACTGGTTGTAGTCCACGGTCTTGGTAGTGGTGTCGCTGTATGCGTTGGTGAATCCATCATTGAGGGTGATGGCCGACATCATGCGCTTTTTGGGAACCCATACGATGCTGTTGCCGTTGATCTGCGTGATATTGGTGTTGAATCCACCTACTGCGCTGATGTCCTTGGTCTTGTCGTACTCTGTGGATTTGTGCAGGATGTTCCTCAAATTCTGGTTCATGTAGATGGTCAGGCCAGTGTCAATACCAGTTTCGTCGCTGACTACATCCAGGCCCTCGATGACGGATGAAAGGATGTCCGCGCCTGACAGACTGGCCTCTGTCTTGACATGTGTGGCCTTGATCGCATTGTTGCCGTTGATGATTGAGTAGATTTTACTGAACCTGTACGCATCGATTTCGGGAATGAACTGCTCCCTGGTGGCGTTCGCAAAGAACGCGACTGCGGTGGCAAGCCCTCCGCCCAGGATGTTCTCCTTGGGGTCGGCAAGGTACCTGATACCTCTGTCGCACTGCAACTCGTAGGACTCCCAGGTTACTTCTCCTGAACCTGTGGGGTATCCCTTGTGGACATCGTAGTTTCCGAGTCCTGTGGTTTTCATGGTTGCAAGCTTGAAAACGCCTGCGTTCTCCGATGCTCTGGCCAGCGTGGGGTCGGGTACCATTCCGCTGGTCTTTGCCTCGTATTCATACACTTCATCAAGGATTGTCTTGATGTATTCCGATACAGCTGGGATAGTGTTAGGTAGCACTTCCTGACCGCTGTATACTCCGTTTCCTGGTGTCGGGTCTGGCATTTCTTTTTCACCCCTTTGTAGGTGGCAGGTGTGCAATCTCCCTCAACTGCGCCAATACAGCGTCCTGCTGTGTGAGTGTTGCTCCGCCTGTCTTTGGGGGGCCGCGTGCCAATGATTCGTTCACCTTTGCAGTGACCAGTTCATTGACCTTGGTGTTGAATGTCTGGATGTTCTTGGTTGTCTGCTTGTCGTCATCGCCAAGCATGTTGATGGCGAAATCTGTGGGCAATCCGAGTTCCGCAAGCTGGGCCTGCGCCTTGCTGATAGCGAGGTCTCTTTGGGCAGCCTTTAACTGCTCCATCTGTGCCTTGCTTTCGGCCTGTATCCTGTCCAGTTGGGCCTGATACTCGGCCTTGATGCGTTCTTCGCCCTGCAACGATGCGATACGCTGTTTCTCACGTTCCTCCGCGAGTGCCTTTGCAACTGCATCGTCTGCGTATTTCTGTTTGCCAGCATTTGCCTCATTCACGCGCTCCTGAACTATCGTGTTGATCTTTACTTTCTGTTCAGGTGTGAATGTTATTTCCTCCGACTGATTCGGAGTTCCAGAATTATCCGTTGATTCTCCTGCCAAGTTGAAACCCCCTTGTTGGGTGATTCTATGAGCATTAACGGTGTTAATAAGGGATGGTGGCGTTTTAAGAAAAACAAAGGGTTTCGGGGGTCGCCCCCCTAAAAAGTTTAGAAGGATAGCACGGGAGTGTTAATCTGCTGTTTGCGTAGCACTTCCTCGTATTGGGCCTTGGCCTTTGCGCCTGCGTTGATCAAATCCTCCAAGTTGTCGATGCCCGTAATCAGCCTCTGCGCCTTGTGGGATACGTCGGTCTTGCCCCACTCTGAACCGCCTGTGTTGCCATAGGTGTTGTATGCGGTGGTTGCGTTGAAGATGTCGTAAACGGATACATCCGTTGCAAGGTTGGGGATTTCGGGGTTGAGCCTTGGCAGGTGGGCCATTATGCCCTCCGTCTTGAAGGGGTCCAACTTTATGCCCCAAAGCGCGTTCTCCGCATCCTCCATGGATATGATTTCGTTGCGCATTGCGGTTATCCTGTCTTGGAGGATGGGCACCTTGTCCATGTATCCCTTGATCATGCCTGCGATGAGGTCCACCACGTTCTCCTGTTTCACATAGTGTTTCCAACTCACCTTCCCCAGCACTTCGCCAAAGGCGCACATGTTGGAGCAAAGCCAGCGAACCCCGATGATTTCCGCGCCAAAGCCAGTTTCACCCGTGTGGCTGTTGTAGGCTCTCACTCCCAGCATGTAGGGGTCGGAGCCAGCCCCGTGATGCTTTCCGAAGTCTACATTGCAGTCGGGGTCTGCGAAAAATGAGTTGATGCTCATGCGCCCGTTGCACTGGTCCATCTTGCCGAATACCTGGATGCCAGTCACATCCGATGCGGTTGCCAGCGATTCCATCAGCATCTGATTCTGAACAGGCTGATAAAGGTTTGATCTGATGGAATAAACCTTGTGGCTGTTGTCGCCAACGATTGCCTTGTACTTCTTCTGAACCTCACCGTCCACGATAACCTCCATAGGGGTCACGGTTTCGGGCACCAAAGCCCTCAATTCGGTCGCGTTGATGAAGTCGATGTGGCGCAGGCTTGCAATCCAGGAGGCGTTTCCGTCTCTGATCTTGTTGCCCTTGCCCAGCGATATGGGGGTGTATGCCCTGTCGCTGATGTCCGCGTTCAGTCCTGCCATTGCAAAGAACTCTTGTCTTGTCATGCTGTTTTCTTGCATTTCGTGTTCCTTCCTAAGCCCGTAGGCTTGTATGGTATATGCACGGGTTGAGTATATAACGGTTATTACATAGTAAAACTATGTAATAACTAAAAGTTAAGGTAAAAGGTTTATTTTAGATTATCCTTTTTGCTTTGGCTGGATGACCTGCTTACCGACCCATTCATTGAATGTTGTGCCTGGCGTTATCTTGACCGTCTTATCGTTCTTATGGGCCTCCAATATCCTGTTCACGTTTGCCTGGGCCTTTTTGCCCAGCACCGCGACGGTGGTGCATCTGCAATTCGGATGTATGGGCGGGTAATTGCTGGACGATCTATCGGTGATCTTGAACTCCCGACCGTCCAGGTCGCCGCATACGGGGCAAGTCCTTTCGTCAAAGGTTGCGACAAAGCGGTATCTCTCCACCCCGTCCTTCTTGTACTGCTCCATGTGGGCCTCGTTGGCGACTGCTGTGGTGATTGTCCTTGCGTTGCGGTTGGCACGCACATCGTTTATTTCCTCCACCCTTTGCATCCTTTCAGCGATCTTGCTGGGGTGTTCGCCAAGGAACAGGCCTGCCTCCACCTGCTCCCTGACCGCCTGCGACATGGGGCGCAGGTATTCGCTGGCATCGTTCTCCGTCCACCTGTCCTTCAAAAAGGTGTCCACCACTTTAAGCCCAGGCGTTTCCATCTGCCAGCCTACGCCCACGCCCTTCTGAACCATGAACTCGCCCCTTAGCATCCCCTCCTTGGCCGTATCCCTTAATACGTCCTTGCCTGCCATATACAGGTCCTTGCTGTATGCCGTGGAACCGTACTTTATGGCGTTGTTTATGGCCTTGCGCACCGTCAAAGACCCCGAGCCAATCTGTCCGTATAGTTTGGTATTGAATCTCTGACGGTCGCTTTCAGGCAGTTTTTGGGCCAGCAATTCCAGGCTTTTGATTGTCTTGGGGTCGGCCTTTTTGATCATTACGCTGGCCCTGTTGGTGCCGTCATACCCTGCATCTTTCAGGATATTGGTGACGGTCTGCATCATGCCCTTGGTGTTGCGGTCTGCAAAGGATTTGAGGATTTGCTTTAAGGGCCTCTCCATCTCCTTATAGACCAGCACGTTGGCCTCGGGGTCATTCCTCGGTATTATCTTCGATGGCATCAGCACCCTCGTTCTTAGGGAATTGGCCTGCGGTCACTGCATCGTAATCGTAGGTTTCCCTCGTCCTTTCGGCCTCTTCGTCGTTCTCCTGCTGGACCAACTCGGTTTCCTTTTCGGGGTCGGGAATGACCGATACCAGCGTCCTGGCGGTCTGCAAGGACATGACCTTGCCCCCACCTGTTAGCTGGGTGATGGCTGTGGCCACATAACTAAGGTCCTGGGGCGCGTTGAGGTTGAATGTGATCAGCATATTTTCAATGTCTGCGACGGGCTTGTAGTTGGGGTTCATGGTGGGGTTGTTCATCCTATAATCATACAGTTTGCAGAGCCTTGTGAATCCCTTTTGCGTCTGTGCCTGTTTCCTGCTCACTATTTGATCTGTTCCGAACAGCTTGTAGGCCATAGCAACGCCCGACGCATTGCCTGCAAACTGCTCGTCGCTTAGGTCGGGCACCATAGCGAACTTGTGCATATCGCTGGCGTACTGGTCCTGGATGATCTGCACGCCCGTTTCGTCTGTGGTCTTTACCAGGTACTGCGCAACTGCATCATCGTCGAGTTGGAGTACCTTGTGCTTTTTGAGGATGGCAGTGCCGTCCTGTATTTCCTCCTGCGTCAGCCCTATCACCGAACCGCTTAACACAAGCATGGCCTGGGCAAAGCTGTCCTGGTTGTCCTGCCTGTCGGATAGCAGGCTGTTGTATGCGTCCTGTAACTCCATTATGCCCTCATAATCGGATGTGGCCGCACGGTTGTTCTTGTACTCAATCAAGGGCACGCGCCCGAAACCGTGGGGCACTGGCCCTTCAACCATCTTCCATGTCCTGGGGCTTTCCTGCGCGGAATCCGCTTCCCATACCGACATGTCTGCGGTGTCATACACATACAAGCGGTAAATGACCTTATCATCGTTGTTCTTGTAGCTGAACACTACAACCCCGAAAACGCTGTCCTTTTCCACATCCCCAGCGTATGCGACGAAACCATGCAGGGGGTCGATCTCTATGCTCCTGGGCGTATCCTTGTCCTGGGGCATGAATACCAACTGATTGGTCCTGCCGAACTTGGACAAATCCTCACCGATGTCGATCAATACGCTCCATATATCTTGCGATTTGAACAGGTCGATAATGGCCTGGCCAGCATTGTCGCCCTCTGATGTGGTGTATCTCGGCTCGTTCCCGAACTGGTAGCCCACCAATACATCCGTGATGTATTTGCAATGGTTGGACACTATCATGTTGTGGTCGCTGTCGTGTATCTTGGAATTGAAATCCTGCTTGCCGTTGTAATAATCCTCTAACTTCTGGTATCTGGTCTTGTAGGCCAGCCATTGGTTAAAGGCTATGTCTATCGTTTTCGGTGTAACCTCGGGGTCCACCACTATATCCGCTGATAACTCTACTTTCATTCTATCAACTGCCTGTAATGGGTTTCATGAACGTGTTGGCAAAATACCTCAACGCATCCATTTCGTCATCGTTCTGCTTTATGGGCTTTTCATCCCCCCTCTCGGATGCCTTTGCATCCCATGAGTAGGACGAGAACTGCTTTAACATCCTGATGACTGCTCTGGATAGGATTAATACGCCTTTGTATAGGACATTCCTTGTGTACTCTATGCCTGGCAGTACCTCGTTCTTGGCCTTTATCACTGTCAGGCCGTGTTTAAGGAACTCCTGCCTTAGCACCTTGGCGGCTGGGTCGATTGCTATTGTGATCTTGTTCGGATTAACGCCCAACTGCTGGCAGATGTCCATGAATGCGCAGTAATGGTCGTATGTCGTTTTATCGCTGTTTTCGTCGTAGTATTCGGCCACTATGCGCCAGTCATTGCGGTTGCCCTTATACATGCCCCCGAAGAGCATACATGTGGCGTGAGTGGCACCGAAATCTATGGCGCAGTAACGGACATCAGTGCCTATCATGTCCTCTTCTGGCCTGAAAAACGATTCGGTGACCTGCGGATAGATCAATCCCTCGGCCATTACGCGCAGGCCCAGGATATAGCGTTGGTATAGATAGGAGTCCTTTGGGTACTGCAACTCCATCGCCTGTATCATCTGCGGTGTCAGGCTGGGGTTGTCCGTCGGGGTGTAATGCCACCAATGGTATCCCCCGATTGCCTTGCGTTCCTCCTTGCTCATTGTGTCGTACCTGTCCAGGTATTCGGTATAAATCCAGGCGTTGGGGTTGTCGGGGTTCAGGCTCCAAAAATGTTTCCTATCTGCTGATTTGACAGTACGGTTAAAGGCCTCTTCCACAAAGCGTTGGTCGTGCATGTTGATCTCGTCAGCGAACCAGCCTGCGTATGTGTTGCCTCTTAACGACATGTATGCCTTGATGTCAGCGGCTCCCGAAACGAATATGACTTTGTCCTTGCCGTTGGCCCTGAACGTGATTGCGGTGCTGTTCCCTACCTTGCCATATCTTGCACCTGGTATCAACGCCAGTATGCCGTAGTCGCCCAATATGGCGTTCTTTTCGATGGTGGGCAATGTACGGCCCGACAGCAGGAATACGGTTTCGGTGGAACGTGTGACATACAGGCAGAACGCAACCAGAGCATAGACCGTCTTACCGCTACGCACGGCCCCCTCCCATACATTCAGGAATCCAGCGTTTGCTATTGATCTAAGCGATTTCCTCCTGGATACGGGGTCGCTGGATACCATTATGTCAGTCATCGCCATCCTCGTCCTTGTATTGCGCAATGGTATCGGCCAGCCTATCCAGTGGGCTGACCTGCTGGACCTGTTGCCCTTCACCAGTCAATTCCATAATGATGCGCATGGCCTTCATGTCGCCTTTTAGGGCCTTTTGCAACGTGGCCAGTGCAAGCAACTCGCCCGATGTGGGGTTCACTTTGGCAAGGCTCTCCTTATTGAGTGAATCCGCGCCTGCAATGGTGGTCACGGGGCCGTCTTTCACAGGCATCTTCATAAGGATTTCCAAGGATTCCTTGATGCTCTTCTTTTCGGCCCTCGCCCTTGCCGATGCCAAGCCCCCAGCCCTACCCCTTTCCCTTGCTTGTTCCTTGGTTGCTACGGGTTGCAGGTTCTTATCGGTTGGACGGGGTTTCTTTGCCATTTTATCACCTGCTTAGGTCGCAACAATCGTCGGGATTCGCGTTCACATGATTCTTGTAATAGGAGTGGAATTCTTTCATCTTTTCCCCTCCTCGGACAATGCAAAGGACGATTCCACGAGTTTGCGTTTATCTTTTCTAAACTTATTCATTGCAAATGCGAAGGATTGCGCATCGATGTATCTGCCATTGAGTGTATCCTGCCAATTAGGACGGAAACAACCTGCGGTCTTTGGCAGAGTCATGGCCTCGGTAG
>Ga0310697_10003737_pt1 | contig 15291 bp, 7 predicted proteins | sample 172DNAGHGlowgp2_FD_203883 | JGI IMG/M metagenome (GOLD analysis project Ga0310697, IMG submission 203883) | Sheep rumen microbial communities from Palmerston North, Manawatu-Wanganui, New Zealand - 1728 DNA GHGlow gp2 (v2) (version 2) | ecosystem: Host-associated > Mammals > Digestive system >... | reverse complement strand
TTGGTGCCGTATCGCGAATGGTACACGCCCAAACGGTCGCCGAAATATTCCTTCAATCGATTGATAATCTGTGCAGTGAGGGCAATTTCGGGCAGCAAATACAGAACCTGCTTCCCCTTGTCAATCGCCTCCTTGATGAGTTTGATGTAGATCTCCGTTTTGCCACTCGAAGTCACGCCGTGCAGCAAGACGGGCTTGTTCTCTTCAAATCCAGCCTTGATGCCCTCGTAGGCTTTCTGCTGTGCTTCGGTGAGCTGTATGCTGTCAACGTCGGTCTGCACCTTGAATTCCTTCAGTCGGCTGACCTTGCGTTCATAGACTTCGAAAATGCCCTTCTCGGCCATCGCTTTCAAGATTGTAGAAGTCGCGTTGGCTTTCTCCAAAAGGCTTTTCACTAGGATTTCGTTGTCGGCATTGCCGCCCAAGGTGATGAAAGCAAGTAACACTTCCAATTGCTTATAAGCACGTTTGGTCAGCTGGTCCATCAGCTCTTGCAACCTGGCCTCATCGCGGTATTCAGGCGCAAGGCGTGCAAACCGCTCGTATTTGGCCTTGTATTTCTCGTTGAGTTCCTCCTCCATCACGAGGATGCCTTTCTCCATCATCGAGTGGACAAGCGGCATCACCTTCTTGAAACCGATGATTTTGCTCACCTCGCTGATGGCAATCTTGGGCTTGATTTGCAGGGCTTCCACAATGAGATATTCAAAGTCGTTCAACGCAACGGAATCCAGCACATAGTCAGGCGAGAGTGCCACGGTGGTCTCGCTGCTGAGTTTCAAGGCGGAAGGCAAGGCGGCTTGCATCACCTCGCCGGGATGGCACATGTAGTAGGTCTTCACCCAGTCCCAAAACTTCAGCTGTTTCTCGTTGACCAAGGGCTGGTCGTCGAGCAAGTCCATCAGGAATTTCACCTCCACCGAAGGAACTTTTTCCGTCAAGCTGACGATGAGCCCCGACATGATTTTGGTCTTGCCAAACTGCACCACGGCCCGTTGGCCCACGCGAACATGTTCGTTCAAGTCGAACGGCACGCGATAGGTGAAGGTGCCTGGCACGGGTATCGGCAGCAGGACTTCGGCAAAGAGGGTGATTCGTGAGTCGCTCATGGAATTGTTTTTAGCACGCAGAAATCGCAGAATTATGGGAAGAAAGCAATGCCTAATTTGTGTCCGGAAAGTTCTGCGTATAATAAAAAAACATCTCTCGGTGTGTATTAATGTGAATTCACCACGGTATAGCCAATCAGTTCATCGTAGCCTTTGATGGCGTTGTAGTAGTAAAAATAGAGCTTGTAGACGTTATTAGTTTCCCAATGGTTGCCAGCGGTAAGCTCGGTAGTAATCTCATAGGTATTGCGGTCGACCGTGACAAACATGAAATTGTAGTAGCCTTGCTTAAGCACCATCGAGCAGATGTAACCATGCAGGCGGTAATCGTAGGTCATCTTGTTGCTCTCGTTGAAGCACCAGTCATTGAGAGCACCCATAATGTAGAGGTCTTCATGTGTCAGTGGGGCTTCACTCTTATAGAAGAAGTTGACACGGCAATAGTCTGCCTCGGTAGCGTTGTCCAAATTCTCGTCTTCCACATAGATGAATTTCTCGCCATGGATGTCTTCATAAGAGGCGTATGCTAGCCTTGCCCGTGACTCACAAGTGGCGATGTCAATCTCAAACGACTCGTCGGTTTGCCTGATATGAGCCAGATTCTCTGACTGGAAATAGAAGTTGCTTGTATTAAATCTCCTGTATTGGTTGGTAGCTTCAAACACGGTCTGCGGATGATGTTCGAACGAAAGATGGTCGGGATAGACATAGGTGGGTTTCAAGCCTTCGGCAGCATTGTCCCATCGCCCGTTTTGTCGGATGGTCAAATGGCTGTATTGTTGTGTGTTGCCCGTCAGATAGTTGTTCATATTCACCCTAACATTGAGTTGCTGATGCGTGTCGGTAAGCGAAAGCTCATCGGGATATCGGGGAACAGAGGCGTCCACATGAGCTTTCTCGTCAATCACCATGAAACGACGTGTGAAATAAAGGTCGTTGATGTCATCGCCATAAACGACAAGCAGGTAGTTGCCCGAGAGGAGAGGCATCATGTCGTCTTTAGGAAACTTAAGGCGATAGTTGACGTATTCGATTAGGGTATTGCGCGAGAAAGCGTAGTCGTCCAAGCGATCGGAGTCGAAGCCCGAGACATACTGCATACGTTGCAGGTCAGTGGGTTGCCAGTCGTAGCTGCAATGGATGATAGTATAGTTGAGCACTTCTCCATCGCCATTGATGATGTCGAACGAAAGGGTGAGACGCTCCGTCATGTCCTCCAAAGGGATGATGGGGTCGTTAAGCTGGTTGTCGTCAGCATAAAGTAGCACGGTCTGCACCTGTGGCTTGTAGTTGAGGTTGCCGCAAGGCAGAACGAAATCCTGGCCAAAGAGACTTGCCACACACAGAAGCAAGGTCATCAAGAAAACACTTTTTTTCATCACACCATACATTTCCGCAAAAATACTCATTTTTCCAATTACCATAAACAATTTCACGCAGAATTCGCCGAATCATGGGAAGCATTTCGCGACGCAAGATCAGCGTCCGACAGGCTTCTGCGTATTCTGCGCATTCTGCGTGAAACAGAAACTTCAGTTAAATCAAAAATGCTCGACGATGCGTTTCTGCACCTCGCGGAACTCCTCTTCGCTCAAATGGGCATGTTCTTTCTTGAAGTCCATGTCGCCTTCTTGGGTGATGGGGATGAGATGGATGTGAGCGTGGGGCACTTCCAATCCGATGACGGCCACGCCGATGCGCTTGCAGGGCACGGCTTTTTCAATGGCTTTGGCCACTTTCTTGGCGAAGACCATCATAGCACCGAGTTCCTCATCATCGAGGTTGAAAATGTAGTCATCCTCGTGTTTGGGCACCACCAGAGTGTGACCCACGGTCACAGGGTTGATGTCCAAGAAAGCAAAGAAACGCTCGTCCTCGGCAATCTTATAGCAAGGGATTTCGCCTTGTATGATTCTAGAGAATATGGTAGACATGATTATCTATATTATCGGGTAATCTCTATGACTTCGAAATTCACTTTGCCAGCGGGCACCTGAATCTCAGCAACTTCACCCACCTGTTTTCCCAAAAGGCCTTGACCAATGGGCGAGTTGATGGAAAGCTTCCCTTCCTTGAAGTTGGCTTCTTTCTCAGGCACAATGGCATAGGTCATCACCATACCCGACTTGACGTTCTTGATCTTGACCGTCGAGTAGAGCAGCACCTTTGAGTTGTCCATCTTCGACTCATCAAGGATGCGGGCGTTGAAGATAAGGTCTTGCAGTTCTGCAATCTTGGCTTCAAGCAGACCTTGTGCTTCTTTAGCGGCATCGTATTCGGCATTCTCTGAAAGGTCGCCCTTGTCACGTGCTTCCTGAATGGCTTGCACGATGCGCGGACGTTCGCGGAGGATCAGGTCGTCGAGCTCTTCCTTCAGTTTTTGTAACCCCTCTGGGGTAAAATACTTTATTTCAGACATAATTCTTGTTATTTGATTTCTAAACAGGTTGCAAAAAAGAGACCCTTACCGAAATAAGGGTCTACTTTTGGTTTGCGACTGCAAAGATACGAATAAATTCTTAATCCGATGTCAGATTTAGAAAAATATTCTAGCACCCACGCTGTGTGTTCCATTGAAGACATAGGTGTCTCTATAGGAGTAATCCACAGCGAGTTTCAGGCCGTTTTCCTTCTTTGACAACGGGACTTGCACAGACACACCAGCACTAAGGCCACGGTTGATGTTCATGCAGTCTTCGTTGTCTTTGAAGCCACCCTTCGACCAAATGCCGTTCTCATAGGTGTAACCGGCACGGACCATGAACAATTCCTTGAAGCCATATTCCATGCCCAAAGTGAACTGGTCGTTGGTGAAGGAGTTGGAGCAGAAGTTACCAGCAACCGTCAGGCGGCTAGTCTCACCCAGGATGAAGTCATAGCCGGCGGCGATGCTCAACTGCGTGGGTAACTCGAAGTCGTCGACGCGCTGCACCATCGTGAACTGCTGGTTACTGCTATTGTCCATGAACACGCGGAGCGAGATACCGTCGCCCGAGAACTTCATGGTGGGTCCAATGTTCTTCAGCGTGATGCCGAAGTGAACATTGTCATAGGGACCAGTGACATACTGAATACCAGCATCCAAGGCCACGCCAACACCGCCCATGTCCTTGATGGACTCGCTGATGATCTTCAAGTTGAAGCCGCCGCTGATGCTATTGGAGAAAGCCTTGGCGAACGACAGGTTGATGTTCATCAGGTTGGGTTTGTAGGTGCCGAGGGTACCCGGATCGGGGTTCTGGACTGTGGTAATCGGAATCTCTCCGATGCTAAACGACATGATTGACAGGCCCAACACGCTCGATTCACCGACGCGAGCCAAAAGGCCGAACGATGAGATGCGTGTATCGTTGCCCACACCAACCAGCCAGCTGGTATGGGTAAAGTTCAGGTCGAGGGTGTTGCAAGACGAGATGCCTGCCACGTTGCCGTAAATGGCTTCCACGCCGTGGACAAACGACATACCAGCGTTGCCCCAGCCTGACGAAGCAGCCCAAGGGTTAATCAACAATTCTGCTGCGCCTGCTTGGCCTGAACGGTCTTTATTACCTGCAAATGCTTGAGGAGTACTTAATCCCAAAAGGATTACGAAACTCAATACGATATATCTAAATGATTTCTTCATGATGATAAATTATTTACGGTTAGCAATTACATTTGTTTAGAATGTGTTCAGGTCAACTTGACGCATAGCGCCGAAGAACTTGATGACGCGCTCGCCGCCACTGGTCAGATCCTTTACATGGATCAAGTAGAAGCCGCTGGCCACAGGCGTATTGGCGAAGTTGGTCAGATCCCAATCGATGCTCGTGCTTTCGTTGTCCTTACGGAACTGACGCACCTTAGTGCCGCTCATCGTAAAGATGGACACCACGCACTTGTTGGGCAGGTTGGTAATCTTCACCTTGTTGGTAAGTGCATTGCCCTCGTAAGAATCGTATGCATAGTAGGGATTGGGCACCACCGTGATGAGGTTAAGGTCTTCGTCAGTCTTCTCAGGATCATTGAGAGTCGGATCCCAGCCTTCGATTGTGAAGGAGTACTTCGGATTCAGGTTGTTAATCATCAAGTCATTATTGGCAGTCTGCATGTTATAGCCGTAACCAGGAGCATAAGGTTTGGCAAGACGGATACGGATGCGGCAGGCGTTACCTTCAGGCAACCACTCCATACCTTCGATACCCATCGGCATGCCAATCCATTCAACCAGTTTATAGAAGTTGGCATTCATGGTCTTGGCAGAACCAGTATTGGTCATTTGCTCAATGAAGTGCATGGTGTTGTACAGCAACTGGCCACCGTCGTAACCGTAGTTCTTGACGTGCTTCCAAGGTGACGAGTTAGGCATCACGATGGAGTCCATACGCCAAATGTAGACGAAGTGCTTGCCGCCGAAGACGGGCTCACCGTCGGCGCCACGGAAGATGGCAGGATCCATCGTCTGCATCATACCAGTGTTGTCCTCAGCCGTAACCTTTTGCACCTTGGCGGGATTGAAGATCATGTCGCGGCCATTCATATCAGCGAGATAGGAGTCCTCACCGAAAGCCACATTCATGCGAGCACCAGTTTCCACATCGATGACATAGCCAGGGAACCATCCCATACCATTCTCACCGATGAAGGCCGGGTTATTCGGGTCGTTCGGGTCGGGATTGACGCCAAGTTGAGCGCAAGTCTTACCATCTTGGTTGACAGAAGCATGTTTACGCAGGAAGAAGCGGTCGGCACCACCTTCGTTCAAGCTCTTATCCATACCCATCTCAATGACCGGGCAGCGACTCCACTTCGACTTGTCGGCAGTCAGCACGATGTCGACACTGGAAGTGCACTTGAAGACATCGTCAAAGCGTGAGTTGGCAGAATACAAAGGACCGGGGTTCCTGACATCAACACCTTGACTAGAGAAGGTGGTCAGCAGAGCGGGAGCCCATGTACGACCAGCAATCTTCTCAAAGTTCTCCGTCGGGTCCCAAGGTTTGCTGTCGCCCTTACTGGTCTTCTTTGACGACATGGCGTAGTCATTGTTAGCTGCGTTGTCCATATCTACATAGGTACCAGAACGGATCCAGTTCAACATGGATTCAGGAACATCGACGTCCTTGATACCATCGAGCCACACTTGAGAGGGATTCTCAAACTCGATAGAGGAAGTAATCACACCATTGTTGGGAGCAATCACAGTGGCATAGTCGTGATAGTCTTCAGGGCCGATGCCTTCGGGATCGACATCCTCAAAGTAGTAACCAATCTTCACGCGACCAATGTCATAGGTCTGGCTCACATTGATGGAGATACCACGGTCGATGAACATCTGCTCATTGGTGTAGATAGTAGTGGTATCACTTGCGATAGGATTGACACCATCTACTACGGGTTCGTCCAAATCTTTCAGATACCAGCGGTTCACCAAGCGGGCGGCGGAATCGCCAAAGATCTCAGCATCGCCAGTGATACGCTGCGTGTATTCCTCGGTCATGTCACCGAACCACAGTTCATAGCGGTGCGACTTGACATTCAGCGGGTCGACAATCTTAACGTCGATAGGACCATAGCCAGCCTTGTAAGTCGGGTGGTAGGCAATCGGGTAGTTGGGATTACCAAAGCGGTTGGTCGAGTCGTTAGCCATGGGCTTGCTCATGATTTCGTCGATAGTCTCTTGCGAGAGCTCGAGTTCGTTACCACCGTTACCAACACCAACCAAACGAGTGATAGCGGGCTTGTCGCCATAGGTGGCGTTCAGCACCGTGCCGTTAATGGTCTTATGAGGCACTGCGGCATAGACTTGGATGTTCTTTCTACCTTCGAGGTAAGGCTTCTTCTGACCAAGCAGACCATTTTCAACGCCAGGTTCCTGTGAATAGGTAAAGTAGTTATTATAGGCATAAGCCACAGCCATGAAGTAATAGGTCTTGTGATTGACCAGGTTCGGGTTGTCGCCCTGGGCGAACTTGTCTTCAGTGATGACGAAGCTGTGGGTGACGCCGGCATCGCCGCCATTGACTTTCAGCTTCGGTACGTTGGCTTGCAACGACTCATCAAACTCATAGTTCATAATACGACCCACATTGTTGCGGATATCGCACTGGAACACCAGACGAGCCTTATCGGTGTTGTTCAGCTCATCGGCACCAACTTCGCCGTTAGCCAACTGATACACCTTATAACCTTCGAAGCGGTACTGTCTGTCGCACTCCATTTCGATAGAGTGATTAGCAACGGGAACGAGGAAGACGGTATCGTTACCATTATCAAGGGTAGCGTGAATCGAGTCATAAACAACTTCAACAGCTGTAACGATTGAAGTCGGAATCTCAGGATCGACTTCGACATAACCTTCCTTGTAGTTGTTGGAGATAGCCGTATTCGAGAGATAGATGATCAGTTCTTGGTCAAGTTCGCGGATGGTCAGGTCAGGAGCGTTGGGGCCATCGATAACTTTGAAGCAGTTGTCGAACAAAGCTTGGCACTTGTCGTCGACCACGCGCAGCAATTCCACAGAGGCCCAGGCACCGCCAGAAGTGGCACGTGCCCACGGCACACCGAAGGTGATGTAGTTAACAGCACCAGGTTCCAGGGTGAAGGGACCAGCCGACTGCATGAAACGACGGTCGTTAGGAGCGTTTTGGCACTGTTCTTCCGACCAGTAGAGACCATCGGTATTATAGCCGCCATTGGGAGGTGTACCTTGGGTACCCCAATTCCACGGGTCAGAATCGCCAGGGAACATGAAGTCGCACTCAGGACCCACCACATCGTTGCCAGTGAAGGCATTGCCACCGTAGCGCATCTTGGCACCGTTCTTCCAAATACCACGCAAGTAGTTGTAGTATTGAGGAGCTGTGTTCGGGTCACCATTATCAGCCGAACTGTTGTTATGATACACGAAACGGCGCATACCGAAACGTTCATCATCGATGATGCCGTTACCGAAGTTCACACCGTTGATGCTCTCGTCAACCACTTGCAAAGCGGTGGTCGAGTCGTTGACAAAAATACTATCACCCGTAATGGGATCGACATGGTCGAAAACTTGTTCAAACGTATACTTGGGGTTATCGATTCCATCAGCATCCATGTAGGGGCCCTGGAAGAAGTCGATACCGATCGCCGGAGGCTGAGAGCCGTAGGCTTCGGGTTCACCGCTACCGTCAACGGACGAGCCATTATAACCATAACCGAGACCACGAGCAACATCGCAACCTACATAGTCGTCCCAACCGTAGCCGAGGTCAACGTCGGTCCAAGGTGAGAAGTAGGTACCCGTCAAGGTATAGGTCGAACGGTTGATGATTTCATAGCTGTAGAAAGTCATGTTGTTGATTTCGTCATTCGTAGCGAAAGCGAAAGCTTGGGCACGGACTTCGATACCAATGGCTTGACCACCCGACTCAGTGTGCGAAGCACCTTTATCGTTGAAGATCCACCACAGGGTTTGGTCACCTTTCAGCACCTGGTCGGCAAGGATGGAGCCGTGCATGGTGCCATAGACTTCCTCTTCCATGGCCGGAATCTTGGTGTGGCAGAGTTCGTTGGAGATGTCGTAGTAAGGATAATCACCTTTTTCTGGGACATAATCACCGTCGCCGTCTGCATCATAGAAAGGAGCCAGATAGTAGGCAATGCCATCCGGGTCTTCGGCAGAACGCGTAGCGGGCCAATTCTTGATGATTGAGGGGATGTCAGACGTATTGCCGTTTTGGTAGTCCATGAGGAACTGGTCCACTTCGGCACGGGTGATCTTGAAGATCTTGTCCCAACGGGCGCAGGTCTCAGGCGTGATTGAGGCCATGCCGTCGACAGTCAGAGGGCCAGTGTAGTAGTCGTTACCGACCTGACGGAAACGCAGGGCAGCACACTTCAACTGGTTATTAACGTCGACACCGGCGATCCACAGAGAACCAGCGAACAGGGAGGTGGCAGAGCCGTTGGCAGGGATGAAGTACTTGGAACCGGTACCTGCAGGGAGGTCCCACCACATGTCTCCACCAGAGTTGATACGCGTTCTAACGTTGTTGATGTCGAGCCATTCGAACGATGACGAAGGCGTACATCCGGCTGCGGTCTGAGCGCGCTGGCCTTTGCCCTGCTGCTCATACTTGTACATTTCAGCCTTTCCGGGAATCACAGCGCCAACCATAATCAGCGCCGCAAGCAAAATTCGAAATATATTCTTCATAATACTTATAATTTATCGTTATGAATTGTCTCGCATTTTAGAAGTTGAAGCTCAAACCGACTCTGATGTGGCGAGGCATCGAGTAGTTACCTCCAGCGTTGACATACAAGGAGTACATCTGGATGAAAGCCTGCGGGTCAATCTGGCTGTTGATTTCACGCTGCCATTCGGGAGCCGACAGATAACCGTCATCATCGGGGTTACCAGTGGCATTATACACATTGACAATGTTCTTCGAATTGAGCAGGTTAAGCACTTGCAAGTAGACGTTCACGAAAGCTGCACGGCCTTTCTTTCCTTCAGCCTCGTTGCCACCCATAGTGAAGTTGAAGTCCTTGTCGACACGGAGGTCGAAACGGAACGAAGCCGGGATACGAGAACCGTTGTAGGTACCTTGCAGCAGGTTGTTACCACCCGAAATCGGGGAACTGACCGTACGAGAAGCGGTGAAGGGAGTACCCGAACCACCGTTAACCGTCAGAGCGAAACCAGTGTTCGACAGCACTTGGATATCCTTACCATTCTTGCGGTGAATGACAGGACCGTCATAGTTCTTGCCATCAGCAAAACGATAGTCAAGGGTCAGGTTGAAAGCGTGACGACGGTCGGCGTTGGTCGGGAAGGTGGACCTCAGGTTAGGCACACCAGCAGCGATCAGAGCCGAAGCCGTGGAAGTCGACGAACCGGTCATGTCAGCATATTGAAGGGTGTAGCTAGCACGGATACGAGCGTTCTTGGTACGACGCATATCGAAACTGGCAGTCAAACCCTTGACAGTACCAAAGTCGAGGTTACTGAAGGAGTTGTAAGCCTTCGGGAAAGCACCATTGAAACGATACATCTGAATCATGTTACGTAATTCGTGGTAGTAACCCGAAATGGTCAGAGAAGAGGTGTTGGTCACCTTTTGGGTGAAACCGAGTTCGTACTCAATGGTCTGAGCAGGCTTCAAGTTCGGGTTGGCGATATCGTCGGAGAGTTCGTTGAAGCGATAGTAGTACAGCGGGCTGCAGTAGAAGGCACTGGAAGGACGCTGGGTCAGCACATCGTAATGAGCGAAGAACAAGGCTTCATCGGAAATCGGGAACGAGAAAGCGATACGAGGCATGACGCTCCAAGCGGGATCGTAATCCTTGAAGGAGTTGATGTCGACGTTACGTTTGTCCATGTCGATATATTGGTCCTTAATCCAAGGCGAAACGCCAGTACCCATGTCGAGGACGTTCGGGTCGCTGATTTCAGCACCGACTTCGTTGAACCAAGTGTTGCCATTACGATAACCGACAACGGCAGTCTTCTCGGCCAGCTTATTGACATAGATGGCGTAGTCGTCACCGATGTTATCCGGGATGTTTACAGTTGCCTGTTCGTCGAGATGGATGCGGCCAGCTCTCAAGTCACCCACGGTATAGTAGTCATAGAGAATGTAAGGATCTTTCAACACGTCTTGGTTGGCGTCGAAACGGTCGACACGAACACCGATGTTGAAGATCAGGTCTTTGAAGGCGAACTTGTCTTGGATGTAACCGGCCATGTAGATGGGCTGTTGGGCACCAATCGGGCGGGTGAAGATGCCTTCATCGTCAGTATCATTGAAGAAGTTGGTGAGTGAAGGACGCTCAGTGAGACCGTACTTTTTGTGGCCGTCGTAGGTGTAGCCATAGTAGTACACCGAGAAGTTGGCGTTACGGGTAAGTTCGTCAGCACCAAACATGCTCATGTCGAGGCCGCCATCCACTTTGGCATTTTCATGGAGTTTGCCAGCTTCGTCATAATAGCTGACCGTATTGTTGTTGAAATCGTAGGTGTCGATGAGGATCCACTCCTTGCCATTCACGGGCAGGCCCATGGCCTTACGCAAACGGGCATCGAAGGTATATTGCATGTCCTTGTCATACAGTCTATTGTACATAACCGTATCGGCAAAGCCGTCATAGCTGGTAGCATAAGGGCTGTTGAGATCGAGCTCTCTGATGTGATAGTTGACATAGTCGCGCATCAGGGTCCAATAGTTGGAGCTGTAGGACATCTGCGAGTTGTTCTGTTGCTCATATTGGAAGCCCAACTTGATATCGTGCGAGTTGTCGCCACGTCCGAGAGTCAACGAACCGTTGACGTTGACGGCAATCTGGTCGTTGACGACCTTGCCGTAGGCAGCTTGGATGGTGCCGGGCACGGCAAACATACCATAGACACGGTTAGGCGACATGCCGTTGATCAGACCATTGTTCAGGATGATGTTTGAAAGGTTGTTGTAGTAACCTTCTGCACCATAGTCCCTATACAGATCAAAGTAGTTCTTAGCATAGATGGCCAAGTTGGGGTTGTAGTCAGCCGGGGTGAACTCGACATTGGTGTCGTAGTAGTTGTTCAGCACCCAAACATTGCTGAGCGACCTGTATTGGCCGTCAACCAGCACCGAGTCGATGCTACCCTGCAAGAAGTAGTAGTTAGGCTCGCGGGTGGTCATGAACTTGCCAAGATAGCCATAGGTGAAGATGTTATCCCACAGGTCGGGGTCGCCCGACTCGCTGGTATAGCGCGAGTAGTCGGCCTGGAAGCTATAGTACACGTTGGAGACCAACGAGGTGCTTTCGGGATCCGAGGGGAAACGCTGGCTGAAACGGACATAACCACGATACGTACCCGACTTCGACAAGTAGTTCTTGTCGGTGTTGAAGTAGTACTGACCTCTGCCGTTGGCATAGTGACCGCCCGACAGCACCATCGAACCACCGAAGGTAAGGTTGGTGTTCTTACCAGTCTTCACGTCGATCTTACCAGTGACGTTGAGGCTCTGGTTGGTCGTGTTGCTGAGGAAACGGGTGTCGTGGAGGTTAGCCTTGCGAGTGTAAGCCGCAGTTTGGTTCGATCCAGTGCCGAGACCTGAAAGGGTCAGAGGTTGTTCGGTAATCTTCTGCATCCAGTCGTCATTGGCTTGCCAATAACCCACTGCTGAGGAATAGCCGTACTTGTTGCGAGAGAGGTCGAAAGCGAGGAAGAAGCCGAGGAGGGCATCTTTCTCTTCTTGACCTTCGGCATTGGTTCTCTTCACCGTCAACAGCGGTCCTTGGAGGCTACCGCCGAGACGACCATGGCCATAGCCATCGATCGAATACTCAGCTTCAATACCACCACCCCACTGACGGCTGGGGCCCTTGGTGGTCATGTTGATGATACCACCCATGGCATCACCGTACATGGCGGGAGTACCACCCAAGATGACGTCCACTTGGTCGATAGCACTTTGAGGCACGCTTGAGCTACCAATGACCTTCACACCGTCGATGTAGTAGACGGCGCCTTCACGAGAACCACGGATGGAGCCGACTTCACCGTCTTGCGAGAACACGCCACCGACGCTAGCGGCGACGCCTTCTGCCGAACGGACCGGCAACTTTGCGATTTCTTCTGAAGTGATGGTAGCACCTTGTGTCGTGTTATCCGCCGAGATCAGAGGGATTTCGTAATCGACGACCACGACTTCGTCAATCTTGATTGCACCGCTGGTCATCTTGATGGGATAGAAGGTGATCTTGTTGGCCGGAATGACGATGTTTTTCACAACAAACGCATTGTAGCCAATACAACTCGCCTTGAGGTCATACGTTCCCGGAGGAATCGGGTTGATGTCGTAGTTACCGTCAAAATCCGAGGAGCCGCCCGCCACTTGCGATCCGCCTTTTTCAACAATGACGTTGGCAAATGGTACGCCTTCTCCTGTTTCATCGGTAATCTTGCCTTTGAGTCTTCCTTGCGACTGGGCCATGGTCATCGTGCAGGTGGCCAGGACGATGGCAAGGGTCATTAGTAAATTTTTAAACATACCTTGTAATTTTATGTAATACTACTTTGTTTGGTGCATAATGGTGCATTAAAAGTCGTCAAAATTACAACCTTATTTGAAAGTACGCAAGAAAAATATGCATTTTGAGCGTTTTTTTTTCAACAAAAAACAATCTCTTCCTATATAGTTTTGATTTTCAATCATTTGCAAATATACCATTTTGAGACGTTTTTTTGCCGTTTCAAGCGCACTTTTTCGTAACAGAATCCTTCAAGAGCCTAATAACTTATTATTTAAGTATTATAAGGGACAGGTTCTTCCCTAGCAGGTGAAATCAGAAAAACGGATTGGAACGTTGGTGGCGACGCATTCGTTCGGCATGACGCTTGTCTTTCTTGATCATCCTCTTGGTCTTCTTCGCCTGCCGCTTGTAGTGCGACGTCTTGGCTCTGTCGTATTGCTTGGCTGCAGAGCGTTCCTGTTGCTCCATTTGGCGCTCGGCCTTGCGTACGGCCCTCGACTTCGAAGATGCACACCCGCTGAACAGCAGAAGTAGCACCAGCAGGAAGGAAATCAGTTGGGTTGGTTTCTTCATGACAACTAGTTTTGCGTGCAAAAATAAGATTTTTCCTGAAATCAGATACGATTTTAGGGAAAACCGCGTTTCTTTGTCATGATGAAGCACATAAAACTACACCTATTAATATTAATAGCACTCCTCCCCTTTCTTCATGGATGCCATTCCTTCCCCGAGAACCCAGTCAGGCCCATCCTCCCGTCCCCCATCACCATATATCCCAACACGCTGCAATATCAGGAATTGAACTTCGTCAGCGGATGGCTCTACCTGACGCCCGACGTCGAGAGCACCAGTCGAGGCATCATCGTCTACAAACTGAGCGACTACGAGTTTCTTGCCTATGACCGCATCCCGCCCAACGACCCCGACGCCTGCACCGACAGCCAAGGCAACACGACACGTCTGGTGGTTGAATTCCCTTATGTGGTCGACCATTGCAACAACGCTTACTACAACATCCTCAACGGACAAATCATCATCAGCGAGGAATTCGACATGGTGCCCAACTTCCCCACCGATGGCACCGTCATCTTCCCTTTGGTGCAATACCACACCATGTATGACGGCAGCAAATTGATTATTTCCAATTAGACAAAAAAAATGAATTTTCGCTAATATTCAGCGAATTACAGTCAATTTGTTGATACTTGTTGAGAAAGTGGAGACGGTTTTGTTTGCCCAGTTTGCAGGCTTGCAATATTTTTGCATCGTAATCGTAATACTACGGAATTTGGTGCATCAAAACATACGCGTTAGCGTATAACGGCAAGGCTCGTCCCACAAGGTCGGGCCTTAGTCGTCTTCCAAGATACGAGTCTGCCGATCTATGGAGGCTTGATGGATAGCCTCAAACACCTTATTAATTAATATAGGCGAAAGGCCAAGTTCCTGCCCCGTGTCCATGAGTCCGTCAAGGACCTGCTTCCAGCGGTCCATCTGCACCACGGTGACATTGTTCTGTTTCTTGTATTCTCCAATCTGCGCACTGATTTCCATGCGACGGGCCAACAATTGCAACAGTTCAGCGTCAATGTCATCAATCTCGCCACGCCATTCTGCCAAGTCACGCTCCACATGGCACGACTGTTTCGCTCGAAAAATCAGCGCAGCCAACATCGACTTCAAAGCCATAGGCGTAATTTGTTGCTTCGCATCAGTCAAAGCCTCATCAGGATTAATGTGACACTCTATCATTAATCCATCGGAGGCCAAATCGAGAGCCTTCTGCGCCGTAGGCAACAGCAACTCACGGTTGCCACAGATATGGCTCACATCGGTGATAAGCGGCACATTGAGTTGTCGTGTCAGCTCGATGGGGATTTCCCACATGGGATAATTGCGATAGGGCGATTCCTTATAATAGGCAAAGCCACGATGGATAGCCGTTAAACGGGTCACACCCGCTCTCTGGAAACGCTCGAAGGCACCCATCCATAACTTCAAATCAGGTGAAACCGGATTTTTGAGAAACACAGGGACGTCGACGCCTTGCAAGGCATCCGCCAACTGCTGCACCGAGAACGGGTTGACCACCGTTCGAGCGCCAATCCACAAAGTATCGACATCGTATTTCAATGCCAGTTCCACATGAGCGGGTGTGGCCACCTCGGTAGCACTGGGCAACCCCGATTCTTGT